>Ga0222712_10001361_pt1 | contig 30289 bp, 21 predicted proteins | sample C33_657DmetaG_FD_165043 | JGI IMG/M metagenome (GOLD analysis project Ga0222712, IMG submission 165043) | Estuarine water microbial communities from San Francisco Bay, California, United States - C33_657D | ecosystem: Environmental > Aquatic > Marine > Unclassified | place: USA: California...
GCTGCGGGCGCCGTTCCCGAACAAACTTGTGTTGTGCTTGCCGAAGAACCTTGTCCACCGTTCGCGCCAATGGCCACGGTACCCGCTGTCAATTCATCGACGGTAAGGGTAATCGTGGAGGTATTTGAACATCCCGGAGAGGCTACAGTTGTCGCCGTGACCGTATAGGTTGCGGTAGAAGATGGGTTTGCTTGAACCGCGGCTCCAGCACTTGATGAAAGGCCATTTGATGGGCTCCAAACGTACTGGGCCCCATTGGCTACGTTGGAACCCGTAGCTGTGGCGGTAAGGGTGATTTGCGCTCCATTGGGAATGGTTGGCGCTGTCGCGCTTAAGCTGGAATTCGACGTGGAGGACGAAGAAATACTGACCGTTGGTTTAGCGATGCGATTAACCGTCACCGTATTCGAGTACGCTGAAACCCCCGCATTCGTTACTTTTCTGCGGTAGTAAAGGTTTGAGGCCAGCGGAGTAAACTGAGGGCTGTAGGTAGCTAAGGTTGCGCCAGAAATTGCCGCAAAACCTGAATTTTGACTTGAACTCGACTCCCACTGGTACTCGTAGGACCCTTGAGTTCCACCGGATGCTGGGGTTGTAGATGTAATGGGAGATGCCGTAGTGGCGCCATCGCAAACGCTTTGATCGGATCCAATCAATCCGGCATTAAGCGGAGCAATGTAAATCGTCTTGCTTACTTGAGTCGAGCACGTACCGTCAAAATACTTTAACCAATAGGTTGTCTGGTTCGAAAGTGTTGAGATCGAACGTGATGAAGTATTGCTTGCGTCGCTCTGACCCGATACCGAACCGGTATACCACTCATAGGAAGATTGGTAGGTGTTTACTACCGAAAGCACATTCGCTCCTCCGCCAGGTGGCACCGTGTCGTATGTCGCATTGATTTGAAGAACCGCGGGATTGACCACTGTGTATTTAACGGGTTGCGTGAATTTCACTACCCCACCGTCGTTTATCGCTGCTCGGTACCAGGTTGACGCAATGATGCCGTTTGACGGCGTGTAGGTTGTAAATGTGGCATTAGGAATTTCGGAGTACGTAAGGTTATCGGTTGACAACTGCCACTTGTAGGTGTAATTTCCGCTTCCCCCCGAAGGATTGACGTTGAAACTCATTGGAGAAGGAATCGAACCAGGGCAAACATTGGTCGATCCTGCCGAAGCGATCGTACCCGTAATTAGTTCGGTAGCCGTTACCGAAATATCTGCCGTGCTCATACATCCATTCGTTGTTCCCGTAACCGTAAACGTGGTCGAAACCATCGGCTTGACATTCGCTATTCCCAATGAACTATTTGGGGTAGGTAAGACGTACTGCGCCGGAGACCACGAATACGAAGTGGCACCTGTCGCAGAAAGGGAAGCCGTATCACCTATAGCTATGGTTAGGTTGGAACCGGCAACCTGAGTTTGTGGACCTTGGGTAACCGAGATCAAAACGATGTTCGATGAGGAAGTTACCGATCCCGAAGCAGCCAAACGGCGGTAGTACCGGTCAAAATTCAGGGCAGGCGGATTATAGGTTTTGGCTGTCGCCCCGCCTACATCTACCCAACTATTGGGTGAACCGTCGTTCGAATACTGCCATTGATACCTGATGATTCCGGAACCTCCCGCCGCGTCGGTGACCGAGGTTAATCCAGATGGAATCTGTCCGGCACAAATAGTTTGAGCGGCACCTATGGAACCCGAGGTAAATGATTGAACGGTAATTACCGATGAAGCCGTGTTCTGACAGCCGTTCTGATCGGTGCCCGTTACCGTGTAGGTCGTTGTTTGCGTGGGGGTAACGTCTACGTAGGTGGCTGTCGAAACAATGCTCGTTCCGTCCGACCAACTGTAGGAAGTGGCGCCCGCTGCAGTAATTCGAACCAAATCATTTGGTGCGATCGTCCGTGAGCCTGGCGCAACCGTTACCGTGGGATTCACTGCAACGGTAACCGTAGACACTGCTGACTTGGTCACATTTAAGTCAGTGATGTTGCGACGGAAATACGTCGTCTGGGTCAAATTCGACGGAGGCGTGTAGCTCTGACCCGTTTGATTGGAAATTGGGGTCCAGGTGGAATTATCGGGGCTGCTATCCCACGTGTATGTGAATCCAGATCCTGATCCGCCACCTGAGCCCGTAGCAGAGATCATGGTTGGTGCGGCGCCGCTGCACACTGATTGATTTGTGAGCGTCCCGGCTCGTAACGGATCAATAATGACTTGAATGGTTCCCGTATTTGAGCAGGCTAGATTATTCACCGTCTCGGTAACCGTTACGGTGTAGCTTGTCGTGACTTGGGGAGTCACGGTAATCGACGAAGTGGTCGCTCCTCCGGGCGTCCAAGAATACGTGTATCCTGTGCCAGTTGGCGCAGATAGCGTTACTGACGCACCATCTGGCAGGCTACCAGAAGATGGGTTGCGGTTAGACGTAATGGTGGCCGATGGTTTGGGACGAACAACTACTTGGACTGGACTCGTGTAGAAAGCCACATTTTGATCCAAGGTTCTTCTTCTAAACCAAATCGACGAATTAAGCGGCGTTTGGAAATTCAGATCCACCCCATTGGCGTTAGGTATGGGGTTAACCACATTTGAATTCGACGCACCCCAGTACCACTGATACGTATAGGTTCCCGAACCTCCTGTGCTTGCCGTAGCAGTTATTGGCTGTCCTAATGTGCCTCCCTCGCAAAGATCACCATTGGGGTTTGTTGCAACCCCGGGGGCTAAGACTATGGCTTGAATGTTAATGGTATCGCTACTTTCACACCCATTACTTGAACCAAAAACGGTAATTGTTGATGTACCAGCGATGGAGGGCTGGTAATCAAACCAAGCCTGAGAATTCCATCCTTGTAATTGGTTATTCGCTCCTTCTACAAATCGGTATTGGCTGGCACCCGTTCCGGTGATTCGAACTACCGATGTAAGCGCCATCGGGGTAGTTTTATTTTTGGTCGCCGTAACCGTAGGAACCGCTTGTACGGTCTGAACTAAAGCGGAAGAATAGCTAAATGCCAAGTTGTTGTTGGCATCCAGAACCTGGCAGCGGTAGAATTTAGTTTGGGTTTGGTTTCCAACAGGTGTGAACGTTGAAGAGGTTGCGCCCGAAACATTGGTAAAGCTGATGTTATCAGGGCTCTCTTGCCATTGGTATGCAAACTGCCCTGATCCACCTGCCATTCCGGTAATCTGCATGGCGCGGTGCGGAGTTCCCGAACAGAAGGTTATTGGCGTTGTTCCTGATGTGGGCGTTACAGATCCAGCGGTAATCGAAGTCACTGTGATCCCTGCGCTCGCCGTCGCGGTGCATCCCCGCGCATCCGTTGTCGTAACCGAATAGGTTATTGAAGATGCGGGCGAAACCGTGATCGCAGCCGTTGTGGCACCACCCGGGCTCCACGAGTAGGTCATCGAACCCGAGGGCGTGGACAAGCCCGTAGCCGTTAGGGTCACACTGGTACCGGATGAAATGGTCGCTGATCCAGGTGCTATGGACACCGTAGGCTGGGTAGCAATATCCACAATTACATCGGCTCCGCCACTTGACTCAACGCCCGCATTAAGTACTGTTCTTCGGTACGTTGTAGTATTGGTGATTGGTGTGCTTGGAGTAAATGTTGCTCCGGTAGCATTTTGTACTTCCACAAAGCTACCATTCCCCGTTTTGATGTACCATTTAAACGTATATCCAGATCCAGTACCACCGCTTGGCCCTGACGCCTGGGTAATTGGTCCTGGTGTTCCGCCTGAACACACACTACTTGACGCTATTTGAATCGAGCCAACTGTAATGGGGCTTGTCGTAACACTTGATGTTGCCGTGGCCTGGCATCCGTATTGGTCGGTTCCAGTAACGGTAACCGTTTGGCTTGTATTTATTGCAGACGTTGCTGGATTCGTAGTTGAGTTAAATGACCAATTATAGGTTGACGAACCAAACGCCTCAAAAGTAACCTGTGCTCCAGGCGGTACGTTTCCTAACGGATTTCTGGTAATCGTAACAGACCCAGGAGTTCGTAAGGTTTTGGTAATTATTGCCGTTGAAGGTAAATACTCACTAGACTTTGTCGGATCAGCAACGAGTCTTCTGTACTCTCTTGTTTCGGTATTTGCTGCATTAAACGACAAGTCTGAATTTGTAGCATTAACTACTTCTTGCCATTGATTTGATGTTGATAATCCACGGTATTCCCACTTATATAAGTAGCCTGAGCCACTTCCACCTGAAGGTACTGTTCCCGTTATTGTGGATGGTGTTATGCCGGAACAAACATCTTGGTTACCACTTAGTGTACCAGTTTGTAAATTGGAAATTGTCACCGTAGCCGTAGCCGCACTGCCCACACATCCATTCTGACCCGTACCCGTTACCGATACCGTCGCCGTAGCCGAGGTCGTCAAGGTGATGGGACCCGATCCCGTAGCGGAACTCAACGTGCCCGAGGTCGTCGTCCACGCGTACGTGTTTGCTCCCGAGGCCGTGAAGCTCACCGTGCCCCCACTCACCACCGAAGCCGACGACGGCGTCAACGTAACCGTGGGCAGTGAATTAAGCGTGAAATCGTATTCGCCCGAATTAACCGAAACACCCTTGTCGGTAACCACACACCGGAACTTAGCCGTATTCTGTCCCGCACCAATCGCTTGGGTGGGCGTGTAGCTCGCCGAGGTACCTGACGACGCCACATTCTGATAGCCCGTGCCGTCGTTATACTGCCATTGGTAGCTGTACCCTGAGCCCGAGCCTCCCGTAGGAGCAACACTCAATGTAGCCCCACTAATGCTCGAACCCTTACACACCGACGAAGTGCCCGTGAGCGACGGAGCTCCCGGCACCAACAACACTACTGTAGGGGTATAGGTGGCCTGCTGGGTACATCCATTAGCTCCCGTGCCCGTCACCGTAGTCGACACGCCCGAGGTGGCCGTAATGGTAATCTGAGCCGTGGTAGCACTCGTGCTCCACGCATACGTATTAGCCCCAGAAGCCGTCAGCTGCACCGAGGCCCCAGGAGGAAGATTGCCCGTAGGGGACGCCGTAATCGCCACCGACGGCAACGCCACTAGGGTCTTCACCACCGGGTCCGTGTAGATAAATGCACTCCCTGAATTGCTGTTATCTCGTACCCCTCGACGGTAGCTCGTAGTAGCCGCCAACGACTGATTAAACGTCAACGATGCTCCCGCGGCGCCACTGACATCGCTCCAGGTACTACCTCCATTAGTGCTGCTCTCCCACTTGTAGGTATACGACCCGGATCCACCCGTGGCATCCGCCGATGAGGTGATCGACGTCGGGGGCGTCGCACTGCTGGCGCACACACTCTGATCACCCGAAATACTACCCGCTGCCAAGGCCTGTACCGTCACCGTAGCCGTAGCCGCACTGCCCACACATCCATTCTGACCCGTACCCGTTACCGATACCGTCGCCGTAGCCGAGGTCGTCAAGGTGATGGGACCCGATCCCGTAGCGGAACTCAACGTGCCCGAGGTCGTCGTCCACGCGTACGTGTTTGCTCCCGAGGCCGTGAAGCTCACCGTGCCCCCACTCACCACCGAAGCCGACGACGGCGTCAACGTAACCGTGGGTCCGGAGATAATTGTAAAAACTACCTCGTTCGAGTACCGAATTACTCCCAAATTACTAACCCGCCGACGGAATTTTACCGAGGTTGTAATTGGCGCAGTTGGGCTATACGAATCACTAATCTGGCCATCAATGTTATCCCAGCTCGACGTAGCTGAATTGTAAACTTGCCATTGATACGAATACCCTGAACCACTACCCCCGCTTGCCAAATTAGAACTAGATATCGCCGATGGTACACTACCGCTACAGACAGAAGTAGAATTTGTGGTGATTACACCTGGAACCAAATCCGCTACAGTAATATTTACTGTATTCGACGACTTGACACAACCATACTGGTCCTTGGCAATAGCGAAAATGGAAGTGTTATTATTCACAACCAATGTCCGAGTATTCGATGCAGAATACGACTGTGTCGCATCGCTCCAAGCAAACGTGTAATTATATCCATTCGGGATACTTGTCAATGCAATGCTTGAAGTAACAGTTGACCCGGGAGGCACAGTAAGTCCAGGAGTTACCGTTAACGTAACCGTTGGAAGAGCGTGTACGTTAATAATAATTTCTGCTGAGTCGACTAACGCAGGACTTGAAGCATCAGTTACCCGGATTTTATAGGTTGTCGCCTGACTAATTGACCTAGAACTTAAGACCGTTCCAGTCGCTCCACCAATAACTGAAAAATCAGTCGCATTTCCAGCTCTTTGCAACCAAACGTAGGTATAGGGTGCAGTACCACCGGAAGTTCCTGTTAAACTCAACGCTTCATGAACTTCGCCGGAGCAAACAGTAGTAACGTTGTTGAAAACACCAATCGAACCAGCATCCAATGACTGTGCGACACTGGCAATTGGTATTACCAATGCCGTGAATAATCGCACAATCCTAAATAACTGTTTCATTCCTTACAACTAGTAGTGCACAATCACATCTACCCGACGATTTGCCGCCATATTTGCTGCAATAGGGGTTCCTTTTTTGGTGCGATTAGGCTTTTTCGGATGCGAATCCGCAAGACCAATTGCGCGAACCACATTTGACGGTATTCCTCGGTCCGTAAACAATTTCACTACGCTCGCTGCTCGCGAAGAGGAAAGTTCCCAGTTTGACGGAAACTGTGCCGTCTCGATGGGAATGTCATCAGTATGACCTTCAACATCAATAACCAAGTCATACTTTTTTAACCTCCGACGAAGTTCCTTGGCTAAAACTTTAATGGTGCGCCTGCCTTCTGGTTTGAGCTTTGCAGCACCCGATTCGAATAGTGAGGCACTTCCGAGTGAAACAACAATTCCATTCCTATTGAAGTCAATCGTTAAATCAGGATTATCCTTCTTAGGATTGTCATATTTCGCTTCCAGCTCATTATAGAGATCCGCTAATGGTGTCGGATTCTCAATATTCATGACATCGGACTCAATTCCACCTTTAAACTGTTCCCATTTGGATTGAGACGGTTCAGAGGTCGAATACATGATTACGAAAAAGCACATGAGCAGCGTGATCATGTCCGCATAAGTGGTCAACCATCCTCCTTCACCGGAGGGAGGCGGTGTTTCAATGGGTTTAGGACGCGCCATGAGCTTTATTTTTTATCGTCACCAGATCCTTGACCTATAAATGAGTACAACTGATCCTTGATCATGATTGCGCTTCGCCCGTCCTTCACCATGATGATACCTTCCAAAATCAGCTGCTCCCGCGTCGTATTTAGAACCGAATTAAAGCGGATTTTTTTCGCTAACGGCGCAAACAATAAGTTCGCGAAGGCCGTACCGTAGAGTGTAGTAAGCAGGGCCACGGAAAGTCCCGGACCCACCATGTCTGGATTATCTAGGTTCCCCAACATTACAATAAGACCCAATACGGTTCCAAACATGCCAAATGCTGGCGCCGTTATCGCCATCATATCCAATACATCCGCTTTCTTAATTTCTTCAGAACTGCGCTTATCAATGTAAACTTCACCAATTTCACGGACCTCATGAGAAGTGTAGTTCGTGCTGACCAATTCAAACAAGTACTTAGTAATCTTGTCATTATTGCTTCGTGACATCCGTTCAATGAAACCATTTTTATCCGCTACAAATTCTTCTTTGTACTTCATAATGTTCTTGATTTCCTCTTCAAGAACCTCAAGTTTTCCACTGTAATGACTGAACATACTTGACATAGCACCCAATGCTTTGAATACCGTAAACGCTGGATACATTACGAAAAGGCCACTTAGCATGCCACCTATAATTACGAAAAAAGAAGGAAGATCCAAAAATTTAAATTCCAACATCACTGCAGGCAAAACATCCTTTACATTGATGACACCAACGGTTGCAAAACTTCCCAACAAAAGGACAACTAGCGATACAATAAACCCAATAAATGATGATACCGAAAATTTCATACTAATACTTGTTTAAACTGTCCGTAAGAACTTTAGCTTTATTCCAATACATAGATGCATTGATCGTGTCGCCCTTTAAAAAATAGAGCGTTCCTTTCATGTTATACAATTCAGGAATTTGCACAATTTTTAGTGCCTCATTTGTGTTGAACTCGGCTATATCTAAATTATTTGAGCCAATATTTTCCTGAGCTAAGCGATAGTATATAATAAGGCGATTTACGTCTTCAAAAGTATACATGTTACCCAAATCTCTCTGGCGTTCACCGCTGAAATTCAAATCCAATTCCGAGGTAGCTAAATCGAAGTTCATTCGAACCTCTGATCCATTATTGGTGTACCGAACCTCCAGCGGGTTGATGTATGAGTTTGGCGCCACAGGACGAGTTTGGCGGCCAAATCGATCGGAATCTTCCTTCGCATCAAGCTCACCAGGAAGACTGCCTGCGGCATTATCCGGGGCTGGTCCGCATGAGAGCACAAAAACTGCACTAACAGAAAGCAGGTATAAGCGTAGACTAGAATTTAACATTTACTCCTATTCCAAAATTTAACGTGTTCAGTTGCAGTCGCGTTTCGCTTCCTATGTAGGTAGACCTCGGATTGTATTCAAGCCGCGCTAGTATTCCAAAATTATCTGTTGGAAACGCATAAATACTGGTGGATGAGTTTATGAATACACCTTCCCGAAGGTTCACATTAATATCACCTGCCAAACGGACATTAATCCAATTCGTGCTGTTGTACCCCGTGCCCTTCGGAAGGAATCCCAGGTAGGTGTCAAGTCCTACTCTTGGGGTAACAATGGTCTGGGTTAGGGCTAAATTGGGCTCAGTAATGTAGACGTAACGGATACCCCCGTGAAAGCCCAACATAAGGGTGTTTTTGGATGAGCTAGATTGCTGCCACGAATACTCCAAGTCACCTGCTATGGGCGAAATACTCTCTACAATTACAGAGTCCCCCCCTCCAGAAGTACGGTAGGTCAGTTTTGAGTTGTTCAAGAACGTAACACCTAAATCTGTTCGGGTAGTTGGAGAAGGTGAACCTAAGCCCTTCTCATTACTTATGTACGTTCTACTCCACAAGGCACTAATGGTGTTCGCATTGTACAGGGATACGCCAATGATGTACCCAAAAAAGTCATCGTAATCTATACGTATGGAGATGTATTGATTGATTCGGTATTTGCGTACCACACTTTGAATGCTGTCAAAATTGTACCGATACTCCATACTAGGATCCCGATTAATCAGACGAAAAGATGTATCCGTCGAACGAATTGACGAGATTAATCGCTTCTCAAATTCGGGAATTTCGACGTAATCAAAATTTGATTTTGATATACTCTCCTCCATGAAGGAACGGATGACCGAAATCTCCCACGACATTAAATTGTCGTTCTTGATTTCAATACTGCGTATTCCCATTCGCCCATTCTCTATGGGCAAAAAGGGCAAATCTTGATTGAATTGATTAAAAACGGACTTAATTTGCTTGATTCGTCGCTCGCGCTCCGAAATCTTTTGAAGTTCTTCTTTTGATCGACGTTCCGAGTTTTGACCAAACCCAAGGGTTATTGTGGCCAAAAAAGCACAAAGAAAAACTACAATTCGCATACGGCCTTAGAGAACAATTTTACGAACACTTTGAAGGACCAATTTTCGCGCACTTATTTGATCCGCAGAAGTAAAACTAGGTTGAACTTCCAATTCGGATTTTATTAACTCGCGCTCTCGAGGAGGTCGGGCTTGCAGAATGTAATCAACTTGCTCCGCAGAAATTCCATACAACGCACGAATAATTGTCTCTGTTTGAAGTTCCGAAAGAGCCGTCCTAAGAGAATCTTCGGGTATTGAGGTTAGTCCATTTATACCTATAAACATTTTTTCCAATCGGGCACCTTTTTCCAGGTCACTAGCGCGCATGGTATCAATGATGTCAACCTGCTTTTTGTAATCCAATTCATCTAGGGTCTCAACCAACGCTTTTATGCCATCAATTTTAACATCTTCTAAACCCGCAACTTCACGGGCTTTTTTGGAATACCTAATTCCGACTTCCTTAATGATGCTCAACGGCATTTTCTTTATGTCCGAAAGGGAAATCAAAATCTCCGAACGCAATTCTTCATCAATATTCTCCAATACGGATAGCTTTCGATCGCGGTTTAATTGAGCGAATACGATACTAGCTAGTTCGGGTTTGTCACTAGACAATAAAGAGGAAATTTGATTATCGCTCAATTGCTCAAGGAATCCAAAGACCTTACCTCCGCGGAGATCCACCTCTTCATTCTTTGAGTTCGATAAAACCTTAACCGCGGAGTTAAAAGTGACCAAAAATTTGTCGATAGAGCTCGAGTCAATTTTCTCATCTCCGGGTTGATCCAATTTGGATAAAACCAAAAGGAAGTTATTGTACGACATGAACGGTTTCGTCATACCTACAAGATCAGGAAATGGTCGGGCTAAATGAGCGAAAACAGTGAGTGCTTCGTCGTTGTTCTGTTCAATTACCGAATTTAAGAATGCTGCTACGGCGGCCGGATTTTCTAAAAGATGGGTTTTAAACTCATCTTTTTTCATGGATGGTCGGTTATCATCGAAGACGCCTTCGGCAATCTTTTTTAGTCCCACGGAGCTTAACTCGAGCTCATCAACCTCATCTGCTTGTTTGGACTTGGCTCCACTTGAGCGAAAAACGAAAAAAAGGAGAATTAAGATTGCCAAAACCACCAGGCCAATCAAGACCGCCCAAAGAATGGTATTTGACTTGGTATCCACCTCATTGGGTACGGGTACCTCTTCCTTCCGCTCAAGATCTCGCTCTAAAAGTCGCTCAAGCAAACCTTCAAGTTGAGAATTTTCATTTTCGACCTGAGGGGTCGTTTGCACGGGCGGCTGCATCTGCTGCTGGACCATGCCTTCCGGCTGTTGATTCTGCTTGGAGAGGTCATTCTGCGCTTTTAACTCCGCAAGCAACTCCTCTTTACTTGGTAGCTTCGGCACATCCTTTATGAATGCTTGGGGAAACTTCCAAAAGTTAATCTTTACTATATCGTCGTTATCTACCGCAATAATTCCGTTAACTAAATTGTAGAAGAACTGATAATCACCTTTTGTAGCCGAAGTGTCTACGTCAACGATTATCTCAAATCGCTCCGAAACAATTTTAGGTAGATTTTTGCGAACAACCTTTAGAACTCCTGGAAGTTCAGACTGCGCCGTGGCATAAGATCCGTCCTCGTAACCAACAATTTTACGGACTGAGATGTTGAAAAAGCGCTCATTTATGTAGGAGGCAAATCTGTTTTCAAGCTTTCGACGCTCTTCGTTCATGACAAACGTCTTGTACGAAATCGTTGGCTGTGCCTGTACTTCAGGCGTTGATCCTGCCGAAGGTGACTTGACTGATTGATTTGTTGGCGTTACTTCTCGTTTAGTCGAATCCGATTCCGCAGAAGGTTTTGCAGCTGGCTCGTTTTCTTCTTCAAGCAGTGAGAGAAACCCCGGCTTTGCTTGCTGATTCTTGATTAGCGAAGAATCATTTCTAGTGCCACCGGCAATTTGAGCAGACGCTCCGTAGGTGAGTACGAAAAGAAAGGCTACAACCCAACGAGCATTGATACTCCGGCGTACAATGGAATACAGGGATGGATTCGCCACGTTAATGAAATGAAATATTGGATGCGTTTAGGAACGGCAAACATAAGGAATTCGCTTGGTTATAGGCGGTCTGAAATCAGTTTTCAACAATTAATTGTTGACAATGTGACTGAAAAGTGTATTTAGCTCTGAAGATGCTATACCCCGAGCCAAACAACGTCCTGAACCACTCACCAAGTATATGGTGGGCGTAGATGGGATGTAGTACCTATCCCTAAATGTCTTTGACGAAACATTCGGATCCCATCGATAATGAAGATTACTAGACGTTCCGAATTCGGAGATGAACCTTTGCAACTCGTCGCTGTCTATACCGGTTGAAACGGCGTAGACGTGCACCCCGGCGTCGCGGTAGGTGTTTGCAAATCGTACAATATCCGGAAAGGACTCTTTGCAATGGTGGCAATCCGGATCAAAGAACACCAATAGCTTATAGACCCCAGTCGAATTTATAAAATTCTCCGCACCACTTTTTTGTGTGGAATACATTGGAAAGTCCGAAACCTGCACTCCGATTCGATTGGGATACAGTTGCTTGGCCTTATTCAACACGTTAAAATCCGTGGCAGAATCAAAAAGCACTCTGCCGTTGCCCAAGTTTCGCAAGGCTACGTCAATGAACACGTTCTCTTGACCCAGAATCTTCGAGCTTTCGTAGCGATGCAGGACAAAGCGCAGAAAATAATCCTCTACATCGCCGCTGAGTACTGCCTCCATGTTTCGGATGTATTTAATCAGGGTATCCGGATCTTGATTTATCAAATTTGATAGGTAGTAGTCTAGGTTTAGTTCAAAGAAGGGCGTGTTGACGATAAACGACTTTGAATCGACCAAAGTCTTTAAATACAACTCGTTAAGCCTTTTATTTGTCAGGTCTTTCTGAGGCAATGCGGCCACCTCTAGTTGAGGATAGCACCAATTCAGTACACTCTTGGCAGTACCTGATGCGGACGCGTAGACGTCTTTCTTGATAGAGTCGTTCGAGCGAACAAAGCGAAAGAAGGCCTCATTCACCGGCGATCGAGAACACGAAATGGAGTCGCAATAAACCTTCACGAGTGGTTGCTCATCCGAAACCACCAAAAGGTCACCCAAGAGCACTCCAGATCGAACAAGGGCATACATTCCAGCGGATAAATCAACTGAATTCTGGCCCGGAGTCAGGGTATCTCTTGAAAAGATCTTTTCTCCAACTCGAACGCCTACAAGAACCGGATCGCCGGGTTTGCAGCGATCAACTAAGTCAATTCGAACTTGCCCTTGGGCACAAAAAGCCAGCAACACCAAATATACCGAGATAAAACCTTTATTCACAGCGTATTGAGTTTTAAAAAATTGGTAACAAACTCGATCAACTCGGCATCATCCGCAGTAGAACACTTCTCTAAACTGCGCAATTCAAACCCTAGGATGGAATTCCGAACATGTACCAGGACCACTTGGGTGACTTTCTTTTGAAACTTCACCGAGAAAATCGAGGCCAACACCCTAGTTGAATCCCCATTCTCTGATTGAACATACATTTCGTGGACTTCACTTGGCGACCGTTTTACAAAATCGAATTCGGAGTAGGGTTCAACAGCGTACTTTGAAACAACGCTTACTACGATGCCCCGTGAACATCCGCCATCCTTGGATATGTAGCCGTAAATAGGCGCCATATCAATCATGTAGCTGCCATTAACTAAACCTTGATACGCTTCGATTGGCATTAAATCCATGGGCGTCCAATGGGGTATGGAAGGAAAATACCACGTCTTACCACCAATTGATCGTTCGGAATAACCCATTGGGCGTTCCTCTTGAGCAGGCGTGCACGCTGACCAAGCAAGACTTAGCGCAATCACGAGGTAACAAACACTATTCTTCAAAGGCATGACCTGTGTAAAGTTAGTGTAGTGCGGATGAAGGGAATCGAACCCCCACGCCTCACGGCGCCAGATCCTAAGTCTGGTGCGTCTACCAATTTCGCCACATCCGCTTCTTAGGAAGGCCAAAGATAGGTGGTTTCGGCCGCAAATTGGGCGTAGACAATTTATTCACATCCCGCGCGGCGTGGCGCAAACGCGGTACCTTTGACCGCTATGGCGATTCAAACCTTGACTCCAAGTGAACTGAGTATTTCGGACCTGCAACGAACCCTTCAGTTCGCCGTAGGACCGCGTCCCATTGCGCTGGTTTCGAGTGTGGACCGCGAGGGGAAGGTCAACCTTTCGCCCTTCAGCTTTTTCAATCTGTTCAGCTCGAATCCGCCAATTTTGGTTTTCTCTCCTGCGCGTCGGGTTCGCGATAACAGCACCAAAGACACGTTGAACAACGTGCATCAGGTGCCCGAGGTGGTGATCCATGCCGTCAGCCACGCCATGGTCGAGCAAACGAGTCTTTCAAGTACCGAATACGCCCGGGGCGTGAATGAATTTGTAAAGGCTGGATTCACCGAGGTTCCGAGTTCCCACGTGACGCCACCCCGAGTGGCCGAAGCCCCGGTGGCCCTGGAGTGCGTAGTCAACGACATCGTAGCGCTGGGCGATGGGCCGGGCGCCGGCAACCTTGTGATTTGCGAGGTGGTCGCCATTCACCTTGACGACCGAGTGCTTGACGAAGACGGTCGATTGGACCAGGATCGCCTCGACCTGGTGGGCCGACTGGGCGGCGACTGGTATGTTCGCGCACACGGCGACGCCTTGTTTGAGGTCGAAAAACCCATTGCGACGAAAGGAATTGGCGTGGACGCCCTTCCCCGAAGTGTTCGCTTGTCCACCGTACTAACCGGCAACGACCTGGGGAAGTTGGGTAATGTAGAAATGCTACCGCTTCAATCTGAAGTAGAGGAGTTTATGGCGCATCACCGAATGCAAACTATCTTTAGGCAGTATGCCGACCCCATCGAGCGCCGCGAGGCCCTTCACCAGTACGCCAAGGAACAGCTTGACAAGGGTAAAGTGCGCAAGGCATGGAAGACCCTACTGGTGGACCGCCTCAACACCCACAGCTCTGACGAAGAATAACAACCCCCTCTTTTTTTAATTTTTGATTTCTCCATGGAACTTACCGGAACCATTAAAAAACTCTTCGATACCCAACAGGTTAGTCCCACGTTTCGCAAGCGCGAAGTCGTGATTGAAACCGACGAAAACTACCCCCAGGTAATTCTGTGTGAGTTTACGCAAGACCGTGCCGACATTCCCTCGCGCTACCGCGAAGGCGATAAAGTCACCGTTTCCATCAACATTCGCGGACGCGAGTGGACGAACCGCGACGGCGAAACACGGTACTTTGTAAGTATTCAAGGTTGGCGCATGGCGCCCGGCGACGGAAGCGAATCGGCACCGGCCCCACGCGGAGACCGCAACGAGCGCGGAAACTACGGCGGCGACCGCGGAGGCGATCGCGGAGGCAACCGCAATCAAGGTGGCGGCGGCAACTTTGGCGGTGGCGATCCCATTGCCCGCGCGGCCTCTCAGCAAGCTCCAGGATTTGACAGCTCCAGCGACGACGACGATTTGCCGTTCTGATCTGCTGCAACACACATATGTATGAAGGACGACTCAAACGGGTCGTCCTTTTTTGCTTCCAGTAGCCAGCAGCGGGGAACTCGCTATTTGCGGACGTCGAGCACGTCGCGCAGGGCCGTACCCAGTACCTGAAAGGCAAGAACCAGCATGGCCAAGGCCACACCAGGTACGAGCGCCAAGTGCGCTTGGCCCGTGAGCAGGTAGGCGTAGTGATCTCGAATCATTCCGCCCCAAGACGGCATCGGAGGCTGGGCTCCGAGCCCGAGAAAGGACAAGCCCGATTCCAGCAAAATGGCGCTCGCAAACTGACTGGCCGCCAACACGATGAGGGGCGCAACGGCTTGGGGCATGATGTGCTTCCACAGGATGCGGAAGTCGGGGTAACCCAAAACGCGGGCTGCTTGGACAAATTCCGATGGCTTCCAGGCCAGTACCTGTCCGCGAACCAAACGGGCTACTTCGACCCAAGACGTGAGGCCAACGGCCACAAAGACCTGCCAGAAGCCCTTGCCGAGGACAAAACTGAGGGCCATTACCATAAGCAGCGAGGGAATGCTCCAAAAAATTTGAATCAGGGCCGAAAGGGCCGCATCGACACGTCCACCGTAGTAGCCGGCCCATGCCCCGATGGGGATACCCACGAGCATGGCAATTCCGACGGCGATAAAGCCGACCGAAAGGGATACCCGCGAACCCAGAAGCAATCGGCCCGTTACGTCGCGGCCGTAGCGGTCGGTGCCCAGCCAGTGGACTGTGCCGTCGGACGCCGTGTAGCCCATGGGCTTGGCGCTTTCGGCCAAGTTCATTTCATTGGCCCACGGGCTTGGATCCGCACTCAACGCATAGGCGAACACCGCCAGCAGCAGCCAAAGCCCCAAAACGAGTGCCCCGGTGCGGCCAAGAGGATGGCGCCAAAGAGCTCGTAGTTCGGTCATTGCAGGTCGCTAAGCAGGCGCATCGATTCCACCACCGTCGGATCGCGGCGCACCGCGCGCAGCCAACGGCGATCCTCTTCGGCCTTCTCGGGCTTGCTCGCCGAGATCATTTTAGCCGTTGTGGTGTCGGTTCGGTTGGCGTCGCGGTCAAAGCGCTTGATGGCCTCTTCGTCGGCGCGACGGTCGGCCACGAAGTCCTCCCACTTCAGCGGGAGCCCCGTGCGCGCCTGTTCGTCGCGTAAAAAGCTAGCGTAGTCGTTTACCAGGGCGAATTCGGGATTGGCGTTTACGCGGGCCTGCGCGGCCGAAATCGCCGAAGCCCGCTTGCTCGACGGCCGAACGGGCTGGAATGCAGCGGGAGCGATGCGGTCCGACGCCAGCGCGAAATCGAGCTCGCGCTCGCCGTAGGGCACGTGCTGGTAGGCGTCGGGAATCACCACGTCGCTGCGCACCCCATCAAGCTGGGTAGTCCCTCCGTTAACCCGGTAGTACTTCTGAATGGTCAGCTTAAACGCTCCAAGCGGCTGCTGCTTGGCGTAGAATGGGCCGGCGGCGCGGTCAAAATCCAGCATATTTTGCACCGTGCCCTTGCCAAAGGTTTGCTTCGTTCCCACAATAACCGCGCGCCCGTAATCCTGCAAGGCAGCGGCCACAATCTCGGAGGCCGAGGCCGTCGATTCGTCAACAAGCACCACGAGCGGACCGTCCCACTCCACACCGGGCTTGGGATCGTCGTAGGAACGCACCCGTTGGCCTTGGGTCTTCACCTGAACCACGGGGCCTTGGTCAATGAAGTGGCCGGCGATGCCAACGGCCGCCGGAAGCGATCCGCCGCCGTTGCCGCGCAGGTCAAAAATGATTCCGCGGGCCCCAGCCGCCTTGAGGGCCTGGAGCTCGGCGCGCACGTCTTCGGAGCAGTCGCGGTTGCTCTCGTCAAAAAAGTCGACGTAAAACTTGGGCAGGCGGATGTAGCCGATGCCGTCGCCCAGCAGCGCGCTGCGGGCAAACGTCGACTCCATCTCGACAATGTCGCGCACGATGGGAATAACCTTTTCGCTTCCGTCCTTCTTTCGAACCGTGAGGCGCACCTCGGTTCCCTTTTTGCCGCGAACCTTGGTTACCACCTTGTTGACGCGCATGCCCACGACGTCTTCGGGTTGGGCATCGCCTTGGCCCACCTTGAGGAGCTTGTCGCCCACCTCGAGCTCGCCCTGACGCCAGCACGCGCTGCCGGTCACGATGCTCGCGATGGTAACGTATTCACCGTCTTGCTGGAGCTGGGCGCCAATGCCCTCGAGCTGTCCGGTCATTTCGATTTCAAAGGCCTCCTGCTGCTGCGGCGGAAAGTACTGGCTGTGCGGATCAAAGGCCGCCGCAAAGGCATTCACGTAAAAGCCAAAGTCATCGGCCCGCTCCATGGATTCCAGGCCGTCAAACCACTCATCGTGAATCTCCCGCTCCTTTTTTCGGGCTTCAGCTTCGTTTTTGGCAAAGTCCGGGTGGCCCGGCAAAAAGGCCGAATTCACGCTGTCCTTTTTCTCGTAGGCCCGGTCGTACAGGCGATCCAGCACCCGCGAGGCCAGGTAGTCCGCCCAAAAGGCGTCCATAGCAGCTGAATCCTTGGGGAATTTTCGCTTTTCGGCGTCGGTTTCCAGCGTGCGCGGTGTGCCGTAATCCAAGGGCTTAGCCAGGAGTCGCGCGTAGCGGCGGCGGGCCTCATCGCGGCGCCGGTTCCAGAGCGCCGAACTCTCTTCAAAAAAAGCCAAATCGCCCGACTGAAAGTAGTCATCGAGCTTCAGTCGGTGCTTAGCCAGCCGGTCGTAGTCCGATTGATAGAAGAATCGCTTCTCGCTGTCGAGCACGTCGAGGTAGGCCGTAAAGGCGTCTTCACTAAAATCGTCGTTGATTTCGCGCGGCTGGTAGTGCACCCCCTGAAGCGCTTCGGCCACCAATCGCATGACCAGCGTCTCCTTTTCGGGGTCTCCCTGTTGGACGTGACGGAATCCGAAGGCAGCTCCCGCAACCAACAGCAGCGCGGGAATCGTGTATTTCAAGTTGCGTTTCATAAAGGGAATGCGCAGTAGTGCGAGCATGTTCCCGAAAGTACAGCATTCGTGCCGCTGTGTGGGCATGCCCCAGCGTTTTGTCGTTCACGCGGAACCTTTGGCGCGGCACAATGTTTGACTAAGACGGGCGGCACACCCAATCACCGCCTTTTCACGATGCGATTAAACCCACTTTTGGGGCTTTTGGCCCTATTGCCCGCCGGACTTTGGGCACAAAACCGAAGCATAACGGGCTCCGTAGTCGACGCCGCCAACGGCGAATCCCTGCCGGGGGTGGTGGTGGCTTGGGAATCCGCATCCAAAAAAACCAGCATGGCTACCAACACCTACGGGATGTTCAGCTTGAGCGTGCCCGCCGAGGCCGGAACCGTCAAGGTGCAGTTGCTGGGCTATGCGACCTATACCCAAGCGGTTAAAGCGGGTAAGGAAGCGGTAAAACTCAACGTCCGCCTCAAAGAAGAAGCCTTTGAGCTCGGCGAGGTTTCGGTACAGAGCCAAAAACTGGACAACAACGTGAAAACCACCGAAATGTCGGTGAGCAACCTGACGACCAAGGAAATTAAAAAAATCCCGCAGCTGCTGGGCGAAACCGACATTGTGCGCACCCTAACCCTCCTGCCCGGTGTGAGCACGGTCGGCGAGGCCTCGAGCGGCTTCAACGTGCGCGGCGGCAACGCGGACCAAAACCTGATTTTGCTGGACGAAGCGCCCGTGTATTCGTCGTCGCACCTGTTTGGATTTTTCAGCATTTTCAACGCCGACGCGGTGCGCGACGTCACGCTGTACAAAGGGGGGATGCCGGCCAACTACGGGGGGCGACTTTCCAGCGTGCTCGATGTGCGCCAAAAAGAGGGCAACAGCGAGCGATTCGCCGCCCAGGGCGGAATTGGCCTGCTCAGCAGCCGATTGACCCTCGAAGGTCCGCTGGTGAAGCAGAAGGCGAGCTTTATGGTGAGCGGACGCCGTTCCTACTTTGACCTATTCCTGCCCTACACGGGCAACCTCGAGCTGCAGAACACGAAGATTTACTTCTACGACGTCAACGCCAAGGTCAACGCGCGGTTGAGCGAAAAGGATCGGGTTTTTGCGAGCATGTACTTCGGTCGCGACCAGTTCGGTGCCCAAGACTTGTTTGATTTTGGCTGGGGGAACTGGACCTCAACCCTCCGCTGGAACCGCACCGTGAACGCCAAGTTGTTTTTTAACGCCACGGCGGTGTACTCGGACTACACCTACTCGCTCGGCACGCCCGAAGACGCAGTGCCTTCGTTTACGCTGGATTCGCGCATTCAAAATACCGTGACCAATTTGGCCTGGACCTACTACGCCTCAAACCGCCACAAACTGGACTGGGGAATCCAAAATACCTACTACACCTTTTCACCCGGAAAAATCAGCGGCGCCTTTGACCGGGAGCTGCGCAAGGAATACGCAACAGAGCCTTCCCTATACTTAAGCGACGACGTGAAGGTTACGGAGCGGCTCAGCGCGACGCTCGGCCTGCGCTACAGCGCATTCGCCAACCTCGGCGAGCGCAGGGTTTATTCCTACCTGGATCCGCGCTACCCGACTACCACCAGCATTGTCGATACCGCATTTTACGGTCCGGGCGAAGTAGTTCGTTCGTTTACCGGGCCGCAGGGATTGGAACCGCGCGTGGCCCTGAACTACGAACTGAACGCTAAATCGGCGCTAAAACTGAGCTACAACCGTTCGCGGCAGTACATACACCTCATATCCAACAACACCACCGCAACCCCGGTAAATGTTTGGCGCCCGTCGGGACCCTACATCGACCCCGCGACGGTAGACCAAATTGCCCTTGGGGCCGTGCGCAATTTTCGGGACGACAACGGCATCCGGTTCACCTGGGAAGCCTACGCCAAACGCTTTTCGAACCTGGTAGACTACCGCGACGGCGCGGACCTGGTATTCACCGACGACATCGAAACGGAACTCCTAACGGGCCGCGGACGATCCTACGGCACCGAACTGCTTTTGGAGAAGAAAGTCGGTCAGCTCACCGGCTGGATCGGCTACACGCTAAGCCGCACCGAGCGCCTCGTGGAGGGGCCCACCCGCACCACGCGCATCAACAACGGCGAGTGGTACCCGGCCAACTGGGATAAACTGCACGACCTCAGCGTAGTATTCACCTACGCGCTTTCGAAAAAGTGGGATTTCGGCGGAACCTGGATCTACCAATCCGGACGGCCCATTACCTACCCCGACGCGCGGGGCGAATTCGAGGGAATCTACTACCCCGTGTACACCAACCGAAACGGAGCGCGCACACCAGCTACCCACCGACTCGACCTGTCGGTTAACCGCAGCGTCGGCAAGCGGGCAAGCTGGAATTTTGGGGTGTACAACGCCTACGGCCGCCGAAACCCCTACAGCATTTTCTTTAGGGCCGACTTCGAAAAACCGACCAACGTCTACGCCTACCGACTGAGCATCTTCGGCTCGGCCGTTCCCTTCTTCACCTACAACTTCGCGTTCTAATGGCCCGCTTTACCCTTCTTTGGACCCTTGCCGGCGCCGTGGCGCTGGCCTCCTGCCAAGACATCATTGAGGTGGAACTCCCCGAGGGCGAAACCCGGCTCATCGTCAACGGCCGCGTCACCGACCGCGACTCGGCCCGCGTCGACGTAAAGTGGAGCGTGCCCTACCTCAACACCAACCCCAACGAACCGGTTACCAATGCCTTGGTGGTGGTTTTTGAAGACGGCCTAGCCGTTGATACGCTTCCCCACGTGGCCAACGGCCGGTACCGGTCCGACTTTCAGGGCGAAGTGGGGCGTTCCTACCGGGTCGCCGTAACGGTTCCCGAGCGCGAGGGCTACCCAAGCGGAACCTGGATTTCGGCCGCCGAGTCGCTGAACCGCTGCAACGACGCCGATTCCATTTACTCGCAGTACCTACCCCGCGCGCCCTTTCAGCAAGAAGGTCGGTACGTGTTCCTTCACTGGTCCGAAGCGCCGGGCAAGGGCGACCACTACCGGGTGCGCATTTTTCGGAACGACACCCTGCAGAACCAAACCTTTAATTTGACCGTCTTCAACGACGACTTCAACGACGGCTTTGTATTCCCGACGCCGCCATCCATACCTGCGATTCAAATTGCGGGACCCGATTCGGTCGGCGTACGGTATAAAGTAGAACTCGGCAGCATCAGCATGGGCCTGTTCGGCTACCTCAACCTCCTTCGCGAGCAAACGCTTCAGGTGGGCGGACTATTTGACCCCCCGCCCGCCCCAATCATCGGCAACATCCACCGCGAAGGCGACGAAAACGACTACGCGCTGGGCTACTTCTACGCGAGCGCCATCCGCACCGCAGACGTGACGATCAGCCAATAACTCGTTGCTCGTAACTAGTTACTAGTCCACGAGCTCAGCGAGCTGAGCGAGTTTTTTGGGTTGCGTAATCCGAAACCTTTTCCCCTGCCGAAGGATGAGCTGGTCGCGCTCAAATTGGCTGAGAAGCCGAATAAGGGACTCCGTGGCCGTACCGACGAGGTCTGCGATTTCGGATCGCTTCAGATCGATGTCAATGCATCCCTCGGCGTCTTCGTTGAACTTGGTCCGGAGCATCAAAAAAACCTCGGCGATCCGCTGCTTCACGGTTTTTTGGGCCAGCGAAGCGAGCAACTGGTTGGCTTCCGACAATTCGTGGCAGGTAGCTCGGAGCAAATCAAGCGAAAAGGGTCCGTTCGTTTGAAGAAAATTGAGCAGAACCGCTGCCGGAACAAAGCACACTTGGGCATCCAGTATGGCGACCGCAGACAGGCTAATCGGTTCCAAGGCCAGCAGCGCCCGGTAGCCGATAAAGTCGCCCGCCGAGGCAAAGCGTACGATGGTCTCGCGCCCCGAAGCGCTGTGGCGCGTCAGCTTAAAATGGCCATCCTGAACGCAGTAGATCCCGCGCACACGCTGTCCTTCGGTAAAAAGATCTTCGCCTTTTTTGATCAGGCCGTGGCGCTTGATCGCACACAGCGCATCCACTTGGCTGCCGTCCAGTAGCCTAAACGCCGTTTTTTCGCGGCTTGGGCAATTGGCACATCGAAGTTCCATGGTAATGGTATTTGGACTTCCTATCCTCTTTGAAGGTACCGCTTTTTCGCGAGCCACGGCCTATCCCCAAAACTTTGTGGATCGCCCCCAGATAAAGCTGATAATTATCATGGTCTCTGCTGGGCCTTCTGCGGAATTTTACCCCACAGCCAAAAACCGAGATTGCCTCACACCACCAACCAACCCCCTTGACCGACCCCCACCATGAACCGCATCTTTTTCCCTACGGATTTTTCGGACAACAGCCGAGCTGCCCTCCCGGTTGCCATGCGCTTGGCCAAAACCCTGCATACCCCCATTGATTTTATTCATACCTACCAGCTACCCTACCGCTCCGAAGCGCTGACCGACAACCTCCTGTCGGTCATTCGGGAACGCTGCGAGAGCGACATGTCCGATTGGATAAAATCCGTTCAGGGCGATCCCGAAGTGATCTGCGAGGGATTTTGTGAATTCAATGGGCTGGCCCAAGAACTCCACCAAAGGGCATCCGTGCATCCCGACTCCCTAATTGTATTGGCCAGCCAGGGCGCAAGCGGTTGGTCCGAGGTGCTCTTGGGCAGCAATGCCGTCTCCATACTTCATTCCACGAAACTGCCCGTGCTCATCGTTCCATCCAAAACCGCCTGGGGCGCCAACGCGTCCCCCAACACCTGGCTTTACGCCTCGGACCTCAACGACGAGCGAAACCCCAAAGCCCTGGCCTGGATGAAGTCCTTCATCGCCCAAATTGGCGCAAAACTGGTGGTTTCCCACGTGCAAGATGGGTCGCAGGGCGACGCCCCAGCCCAGGACTTTTTGCACTTCGCCGAAACCTACTTTCCCGAAAGCGAGCACCACCTTAGCGTGGCCCGCACGGTAGAAACGGGCATTTACGATGCGGTTCGCAAGGTCAATGCCAACGGAATCATTCTGGTATCGCGCCGACACCACTGGCTGCGCGATGCCTTTAAACCGCGCACCAGCACCAACGTCGCCTACCACACCACCTATCCCGTGCTCATTCTGCGCGAGGACTAACCAAACACGAAGCGCCAACGGCACGTGGGTTGTTTAGGTTCCTGCGCCCTGAGGCTCCCCTTCGTTTGAACCGGCTCCTGCGGGAGCCGGTTTTTTTATGCCCGCCGTGGAACAGCAACCCGCTACCTTTGCATTATGGACGCCATCAACCCCGGGCATTGGACCCGATCCCTTTTTGACCAAAGTGGACTTAGTGACTGGTGGATCAGCTGCTTAACCGTGCTGATCGACCTCGGAATTTTAGTCGTTGCGAGCCTTCTGGCCGACTTTTTTACCCGCCGCATCGTCGTTGCCATCATTCATCGGGCCGTACGGCGCAGTAAGGCAACCTGGGACGACCATTTCTTCAAGGAAAAGGTCTTTCAGGCGCTCGTTCACATTTTGCCCACCCTCATCATACGCGGATTCCTCCCGGTAGTGTTCGAGGACCTGCCCGGTTTGGTAGCTCCGCTCGACAAAGCACTGGGCCTGCTGCTGATCTACCAAATCGTCATCGTCATCAACCGCGCAGCGCGCGCGGCATCCCATGTGGTCGAAGAACTGGACGCGTTCAAAGACAAGCCGGTGCGGACGATGCTCTCGGTAGTCCTGTTCCTCTCGTGGCTGATTGGCGGATTGGCCGTAGTCTCGGTCCTTTCCAACACGTCGTTGGCCACCATTTTAGGTGCCCTTGCGGGAGCCACCGCCATTTTCGTCTTGATATTTCAGGATGCCATTAACGGACTCTTGGCCAACTTCCAGATTGTTCTGTACGACCTGGTCAAAAAAGGCGACTGGATCACCTTCGAGAAATTCGGGGTGGACGGCGACGTCGTAAGCATTGACCTAACCACGGTTAAAATCAAAAACTTCGACAACACCACGTCCTCGGTCCCGGCCAAGGCCTTTGTCACCGACTCCTTCGTCAACTGGCGCGGAATGCGCCTCTCTAAAGTTCGGCGCATCAAGCGAAGCATGGTGATCGACCTCGAGAGCGTGCACTACATCAACGACTCGGAACTTCAGGAATTCCGCAAAATTCAGCGCATCCAGGCCTACCTCGATGCCCGAGAACAGGAAATCGCGTCGCACAACACCGAATCCAGTGCCGACAAGACGCACCCCGTAAACGGACGGCACATGACCAATCTGGGCGTGTTCCGCGCCTACGCCGAGGCCTACCTCCGGGAACACCCCAAGGTTTCGGGAAAGCAAACCGTCATGGTCCGCCAGCTGGCCATGAACGGCGAGGGCATTCCGCTCGAAATCTACTGCTTTGCCACGACCATTGTATTTGAAGACTACGAAGCCGTGGCTGCCGACCTTTTTGACCACCTCATTGCCGCGGTACCCTATTTTGGCTTGAATCTGTTCCAAGCGCCGACTGCCCAAAGCATGCGAGCGAGCGGAACCCCCGCATGAAGCAGCGCGTCTTAGGCATCGACCCCGGCACCGTCGTCATGGGCTTCGGAGTCATTGACCGAGACGGTTCCGCGATGACCTTGGTGGACCTCGGAAGCGTCAAATTCTCGGCCCGAACGGAGTCCGTCGAACGCCTTGGCGATATTCTGCGCGCGGTGGAGGAGCTGCTCGACCGCTTTGAGCCCGATGCGGTAGCGGTCGAAGCGCCTTTTTTTGGCAAAAACGTTCAGTCCATGCTCAAGCTGGGGCGCGCCCAGGGGGTGGTTCTGAGTACGGCCCTGCGGCGCGGACTTTCCGTTGCCGAGTACCCTCCGGCCGTGGTGAAGCGCCGCATTTCGGGCCGCGGAGCGGCCTCGAAGGAGCAGCTGGCGGGGTTCCTGAATGCCATGTTCGCCATTCCGGTGGACCCCAAGCGGGCCCTGGACGCCACGGACGCCCTTGCGGTTGCGGCCTGCCATGCCCTGACGGTGGACCGCGCCGCAGCGCTGTCTCGTTCCACGGAGGGTGCGGGCGGCCCGCCCGCCAAGAAAAAGTCCGCGGCCAAGGGCCGCGGTGCCTGGGCCCAATTCCTGGCACAAAACCCAGACCGGACCAAATAAATCGGGGCCGGCGACCTCGCCACCGCACTCACCCATTCCGCACCAAAAAAAAACCCGGCCGAAGCCGGGTTTCCAATCCGCGATTGCGGTTGCTTAGTGGGTCACCACGACGTTGGCACGAAGCTCACGTGAAGCACCCGGAGCTACCACCACGTAGGCGCCGCTCGGAAGCTCGCTCACGTCAAGAGCCAGCTCGCCGTCCACCACCGAGGCCTGAGCGGCCTGAAGGACCAAGGCTCCGTGCACGTCGTACACCGAAACTCCGGCCGTTGGCACAAAGCCGTTGAGCTTGAGGTGCACCATGTGCTGGGCTGGATTCGGGTACACCAGAGCATCAACCAAAACCTCTTCGGTTACACCCGAAGTATTCTGCTCCATGACCAACTGCATGGTCGGAATCACGTTGCCGCTAAATCCGCGCACAAACCAGTTGTTGTCGGAACGCACCATCTCTCGGGGCTGCTCGCCAGCCGTCAAATCGTTGAGCTGGTAGGCCACTGCCGTCGAGTGATTCAGGTACAGGTCGGGGTCCGACGTGTTCACGCAAATGATGTAGCGCTGGTTGTTGTCCAATTCGATCGGATCGGTGAACAGGTGGGTAACGGTTGAATCCTGAGCGTTGGCCGTGTAGGTGTAGGTCTCCAACGCAACAGGCGACGTATTCGTTACCGCGCAGTTCGGGTCAGCCAAGTCCGTGAACGTATCAAACCACTCGTCCACCGAAATATCCACCGTGCGTCCAATCAAGGTATCGGTATTGGACCATCCCGCAAAGCGAACTCCCTTGAGCAGCATGCGGTCGGCCTGCGGATGGCGGAAGTGAATACACATTCCCCACGACGAGGTGAAGCTTGATGACTTGAACGAATTGTTGTCCAAGGGCTCCATCGTCGCGGCGTCCACCCGAGCGTAGCTGAACAGGCTGTCGTTGATTACCGACGCAAAGTCGATGTTGTTGTCAAGCGGGAAGGATTCGTTCGCTACGTTCACGTTGTAGTTTACCTCGTAGGCGCCCACCGGGTAGCCGTTGAGTTGGAAGGGCGGGAAACTAATGTAGCTGGAGTCACCGGAGTTCAGCGGGAAGGACGAGGTCGACATCGTGTACAGGGTGGTTCCGGCACGCTTTACCGTTACGCTCGCAATAACGTTGGCTTGGTTGGCCGAGCCGTCGTTACGAGTCCAGAAGCCCAACTTCATCTTAAAGTCGCTGGAATCCTGGGCGATCATGGTTGGAACGGCCAAGGCCGGCGGGTACATGGCCTCTGTTGGAGAGATACTCATGTCGTTCGGGAAGGCGCCAATCTTGTTGCCCAAGAAGGCCACCACCGTTTGGCCGCTTTCAATGGCCGTGCGCAGCATGTCTCCGTCGGGACGAGCGATCATCGCGAAGGGAATCGTCGCGAAGGCACCGTAGGCCCCGGGGCCCGCATTGAGCTGCGCGTTATCGCGGTTGTACAGAATTACCGCACGAGCTCCCGCACGTTCAGCAAGGTAGACCTTGAGGCCAAACTCACAGGTACCGCGGGCAATCAATACAATCTTGCCCGTAAGGCGGTTCTTTTGCCACGTTGAGGTCGTGTCCAAGTTGCAGCCTTCATACTTCTTGGGAATTCCGGGGTAGGCGTTGCCCGTATTTGGATCCGTACCCACAACGGTGTTGACACCGGCCGTGCTGTCGTCCATAACTACTACGGTATCCAGAACGGCGTCTGCCGGATTTAAAAGGTCGGCAAGGCCCCACCCGGTCGAGTTGCCGTTGTTGGTGTGCGTCAAACCTCCCTGAATGGAGCTAGGGGACATGATGTTCAAGACTACTTGTGCCTGTGCGGCCCCCGCCGTCAAGAGCATCCACCCAAAAATGTGTAGGATTTTCTTCATCGTTCGTGCGTTTAAAGATTAGGTTCGTGGAAATTAGAAAAAAATCCAATACCCTGAACCTCAAGGCACCAATAAAAAAAATTAATACGTCGCGACGGAGAGCGCCCGGCGCAGCCGCGCCGCGACCTCGTCGAATTCCGCGGGCTCGAGCTGAAGCTTGGGATTGGCGAAATTGAGGTCCGCTTCGGAACGCAGGGGCACCACGTGCACGTGGGCATGCGGAACCTCAAACCCCAGCACGCTCAACCCAATTCGGGTGCAGGGTACCGAGACTTTCTGCGCTTCGGCCACGCTGCGCACTAAATCAAAAAGTGCGGCGTATTCCGCTTCCGGAAGGTCAAAGACGCTGTCGACTTCAAGCTTGGGTACCACCAGGGTATGGCCCTGGGTTAGGGGGCGAATGTCCAAAAACGCAATGGCGTGCTCCGTTTCGGCAACCTTGTAGCAGGGTACCTCGCCCCGAATAATGCGCGTGAAAATACTGGCCATACTCAGCGCTCGATGGAAACCACTTCCAGCTTCATAATGCCGCTCGGAACTTGGATTTCCGCCACTTCGCCGGCGGCACGGCCCAAAAGCCCTTTTCCGATGGGCGAACTCACCGAAATCTTACCTGCCTTTAAATCGGCCTCCTGCTCGCTCACCAAGGTGTACTTCATCGTAGCGCCATTCACCGGATTTCGAACGGTAACCTTAGACAGGATCAGCACCTTGGACGTATCAAACTGCGACTCGTCCACAATGCGCGCGTTGGCGACGAGCTCTTCCATTTTCGCAATCTTCATTTCGAGTAAACCCTGGGCTTCCTTGGCGGCGTCGTATTCGGCATTCTCGCTCAAGTCGCCCTTGTCGCGCGCCTCCGCAATCTGCTCCGAAACACGCGGCCGCTCCACACTGCGCAGGTGCTCGAGCTCTTCCTTGAGTTTCTTAAATCCTTCGGGGGTGTAGTACGAAACGGACATAGTCTAAATGTGTTAAAAGCGAAGAAGACCTCCTAGTGGAGGCCTTCTTACATGAAAACCTAGCGGGCTTTAGAATACTATTGCCGTACCGACGGTGTGCACGCCACCAAAAGCCGAATTGGTCATGCGGTAGGCGTAGCTCAGGTCAAGCTTGCTGTCGCCCATCGGAACGTTGAACGTAAATCCAGCTGCAGGGCCGGTAAACGCTTCGGTGCGCAGGCCGTCAAACCGGTTGTCGAACTGTGCCCAGCTCGCGCGGAGCGCAAACAAATCCTTGTATCCGTATTCCGCACCCACCGTGAACTGGTCTTTCTTGAACGAGTTCGAAATGAAGTTACCGGCAACCGTGAGCTTGTGGCCCGGAATGAGGGTGAATCCCTTGCTAGCGCCAATGGCCAACTGGGTAGGTAGCTCAAAATCTTCGGAGCGATTTTGGAAGCTGTTGGTGTACATACCCGTGGGCACTGGCAAAACAATGCTCAAACCGTCTCCGCGGTACGAAAACGAAGGACCAATGTTGCGCATCGTGATGCCGAAGGCAAAGTCCTTAATGTCCTTGGGAACATACTGTACCCCGGCGTCAAAGCACACGCCGGTGGCGCTCAGGTTGTTGATCGTCGAATTGTACAGCTTGATGTTGATGCCCCCAAAAATGCTCTGGGTGAACTTTTTGGCGTAGGCGATGCCAATAATGGTTGCCGACGGACGGTAGGTGCCCAAACCGCCATCCGGCTGGTCCTCGGTGGTCACCTCGATGTCGCCGTAGTTCATGCTGTTCATGTGAATTCCCAACACGCCGCCGTTGCCGGTAGGCGTAATGAGGCTTCCCGCGTTGAGCCTGATGCCGCTGCCCACCAACCACTGGGTGTTGGCAAAGCCGGCCTGCATTCCGTCAATGCGCGCGATTCCGGCGACGTTTCCGTAAAGGCCTTCAAATCCCTTGATGTTGGCCGTATTGCCTTCACCCCAACCGGCTGTGCGCGCCCATGGATTGACCAACAGCTCCGAAGCGCCGGCGGATCCCGAGCGAACCGGGTTACCTGCAAAAGCCGAAACTGCAGTGAGCAGTGAAGCGGCAACGAAAATCTTCTTCATAATCGACAAGTCTTAGAATCCAGTTGGGTTGAACGGACGCATGGTACCGAACCACTTAACAATCGTTTGGCCAATGCCCGGAGCATCGACGTGAATCAAGTACACGCCGCTCGCGATCGGAACCTGGTAGTTGTTGGTCAAATCCCAGTAAATCCAGGTATCGCTGTTGTCCTTGCGCATGGTCCGAACCAACGAACCGTCGGTAGTGTAGATCGAAATCGTACAGCGAGGCGGAATGTTGGTAATCTTCACGCGGTTATCGTTCTGAGACGTCTCGTACTGGCTCAAACTGTGGTAGGGGTTCGGAACCACCCGCACCGTGGACAGTGCATTTTTAGCCGTCGTAGAATCACCCGTCACCGTGGCCGCATTGGCGGTGCTGAACAGGTACTTCGGATTGCCCGAGTTCGAATTGTCGGTCACGTAGCGCTCGTAGGGGCGGGCCATGCGAATCTTGACACGCGCCACCGACGGAAGGCCGTTGGGCGCCGTGCGGGGTTCGTACAGGTTGGCGTTGTTGAATCGCGGCTCCATGAGCGGAATCGAAACCCACATCAACGCCTTGGTCACGCGGTTGCGGCTCAGAATGTTGCTCATATTGCCGAAGTCGGCGAACAAGGGGTTTTGGGCCTCGTCCGGACCGGCGTAATCGAGCGGAGTGCGCGATAAACCTTGCTGGAGGTAGGGTCCGAGAATGTACAGGTTGTGCTGACCACCGAACCGGTAGCCGCCGGTCACGTTGTCTGCAGGCTGAACGCGCTCACGGCTCGTCGGATTGAAGAGCATGTCGTTGCCGCGATCCCCGATCATCCAGCTGTTCTCACCAAATGCAATATTCAGACGGGTACCCGTTTCGAGGTCGATTGCGTAGCCCGGGAACCACGACCATCCCGTTGTGGTGGTGCTGCGAACCAGTTCGCCATTCACCAAATCCCAACCCAGGTCCGAGCGCAGGCGCCACTTACGCGTTCCGCCGGCGTTCAGTGACGCGTCGTCGCCCATTTCAAACACCGGTACGCGGGTCCACTTCGAGCGGTCGTCGGTAAAGACGATGTCGACGCTGTGC
>Ga0222712_10001362_pt1 | contig 30281 bp, 22 predicted proteins | sample C33_657DmetaG_FD_165043 | JGI IMG/M metagenome (GOLD analysis project Ga0222712, IMG submission 165043) | Estuarine water microbial communities from San Francisco Bay, California, United States - C33_657D | ecosystem: Environmental > Aquatic > Marine > Unclassified | place: USA: California...
AAATTAATCCGAAACAATAATTGATAGGTCGAACTCATAAGAAAATATAAAAAAATATCAATTGAAAATTAAATTAAGCTATTTAGAATCTGAATCTTTATTTAAATTTTTAGTTGGGTTGGTGTCTGGAGCTTTTAAATTAGGCTCAGCAGGTTTTTTAGGTAAAGAAAAAGGAGAAAAGAATGAACCCTGACTTTTTTTCAATGGATTTACTTTATCCTCTAGATCATTATTTCTGTTATCTGACTCTGGATCAATTTTTTTAATAGGTTCATCATAAGCAGGCGCAGCTGTCTGGTCTTTCAAATTAGATTCATCAGTTACATTAGCCGCTGATGATTCAGAGGGTAAAGTATCTGCTTCAGTTGATGGTGTATTAAAATCCCTTGCAAGCGTATTAGTATTTTCCTCAGGCTTCACAGCAGTATCGTCGTCATCGTCATCATCATCATCATTAACATTATTTATAAACGCTCCTCCAAGAATAATGGGTCTTTTACCTTTCGTATTTTTAGGTTCATTTGCAGGAGAACTAGGAGGAGTAGTTGTAGAATCACCGTTGGTATTAGAAGTTTGATTATTACCACCATTGTTAGTATTTCCAGAACCAGTTCCACCATTAGTATTACCTAATCCTGTACCCTGATTGTTATTGTTTCCACCACCAGTTTCTCTTGTATTGCTACTTAAAACAGCAGCTGAAGGTCTAAATTCAGTTAACGAATTACTATCAAGTGGAATCATTCTAACTTTATATAAAGCAGATGGCATCAGTTTAGCACCGATAGCACTCCATAAATTACTAGTCTGATCTAATGATAAAGACTCAATTTCAATTTGAACTTTTAACCCACCGCTAGAACTAGTACTTTTTACCCCTCCCCCTTCTGTAATATCCATTGAACTATTATCGTTCAAAAAATTCATGGTAAAATCCAAAAATTTAAGCGCCTCGCTATAATTAGCATTAGAAAAATAACAAGAAAATAATAAATAAAAATTAATATGTACACGCTGTTTACCATCCTTTTTAGGGCCAACATTAGTAGGCTCCTTTTCAATACTAGCTAAAGTAATTAATACTTTATTTTCCTCTAACTGAGCTACCGAACCATCCTGATTTACTATTCCAGATATAACGGCTTTATCTTCAATTGTTCGAAGTCGAGTTTTAAAGAAAATATTTAAGCCGTCGGTAATCGTTTGAATTACATCATAAATCATATAGCAAATAAAGTAAAGTATTTAAATAAATTATACATATTTAAAATGATTATATAAAATTAGCTAAGTAAACTTCATAATTATTTGATTTACAATAATATAGTTCTAATTTAATCTTATCCATATGAGCGAAAAATCAAATTTACACTCAAAAAAAATTGAAACTTAAAAATTAATGTTCATCTTTATAAATTAAATTCAATAAATAAGCAAAATAGAAATTACCTTAAAAAAATATACTAAAGACATTTAATATAAATCTAATCAATTGGAGAGCAATAAAGGCAAACTAATTTTTTTTACCATTTAAAATGTTTTTATCCTAAAGTCTAATTACCATGAATACTTTTTTGATAAGGTTATTAAAAAAAACATTTTTACTCTTCATCTGCATTTCCTTATATAGTTCTTCCTTCGCTCAAACACCCAAAACTGTTACCAAACAATCTGAAGCGGCAACTAAAGCTGCAGCGGATGCACAAAAAAAATTATTAGAGGATGCAGAAAAGATTAAAAAGAGTTTAGCTTTTAAAGTGATAGACTTTTTTAAATTTAAATCAAATGTAAGAAAAAACCAACAAAAAAGAACCCTCGAATTAATAGATTCATTAGGTATCCTAGACTCTATTAATGTGTCTGCAAATAATATCAAATTTTTAATTGATGCTCTATCAAAAGTTGAAAATCAACATTATGACACCCTACTCAGTTTAATAAATGGTCTTAAAATTAAGCCTGATGGTCCGGTGGTAACAGATGCTCCAGATAATGCTATTAATTCTTCCAATAAACCAGTTACCGATTCTGAAATTGATGAGTTAACTAATAAAATGCTTCCACTAGTAGCCAAAGAGGGCGCTCAACCAGTGGATTCAAAAGCAAAAAATGAAAAAATTGCTGAACTCAAAAAAGTTGTACAACAGTTAGGTACTGTAATTGAATCTAAAGACTCAGTCAATGGTATTATTAAAAGATATACGCTAATTACCTCTAATAAAGTCAAAGTACTAGGTTTTTTAAACTATAATAGTCAGCCCGACCAAGATTACAATTATGACAATTTCGATAATATTATTTACAATGGAATATTTGTAGATGGTAAAACAGGTAATTTCAAAAATTTAAATGGTTGGGATAACTCACCCGTGCTTACCTCCCTCACCCAAATTGGATTTACGCCGATTGTAAATGTCATTTTTTCGAATAAAGATGAATTTTCAACAATTCTTTTGAATAAATCGAACCAAGATCTATTTTTCAAAAATACGTTGTATATCATGAACCTTCATCGTTCTAATGGGGTTTGTTTACAGATTGACCAATCCGATCCGATGTTGAAGAATGAATTGACAGAATTTATTAAAGCTTTTAGCACTAAAATAAAGGCAGCTAATAAAGCATATGAAGTCTATTTAATATTACCCAATGCAAAAATAAATGCACCTTTTGAGCTAGCCAATTTTGATGATTTTATTGATTATTATATTTTAAATTTTTATACACCAACAGAATTTAAAATTCCAGGACCTTTAGCAACTATTAAGGGAAAAGATTTAAGTAGTATAGAATCTACCGTTTCTTATTATTCTAATATGAATATAGAACCAGGAAAGTTTATTCTAGGTCTTGGCTATCAAGGAACTCGCTGGAGTTATTCAGCCTCTTCAAGAAGTTTTAAGTTTTCTCAACAATTAACCTATTCTGAAATCAGAAGAAATTATTTATGGCCAGTCATTTATGATGAGGAGAATGGCACAGCCACCATGGACAGTATTAATAAAAAAGGTTCACTAGAAAGAAGAATCTATTTTGAAGATGAGAATTCTTTGTCAAAAAAATATGACTTTGTTTTGGAAAATGGTTTAGGTGGTGTAGCGCTCTACTCTGTTGGATTTGATGAAGGATATGGAGAACTAAATGACATGATGTTTTACAAATTTGGAAAGATTGATACCATTCCAATAAGTGATAGTGTCATTTCAAAAGTTGATCTTGGGAAAATTTCTTTCTTTAAAAAAATGGGACTGAAATACAAATTATATGGTTATATTTTAGATCACCCTTGTGAAATTTGTTTTGATAATATTGAGGATAAAAAATTAAAATCTTCTTTAGATCTTGCTATCAAAATACTGGGCTATGATACGCTCGCTAGAAAAAGACAAACTACCACTTTTGTGGTTGCCAATGATAGTTTAAATAAAAATATTACTTACCTAGCGATATTAATTTTAATCATCAGCCTAATTCTTACTTATCTCCTTTTTCTTAGAATTAAAAATAAGGAAAACACCAAAGCTAATAAGCATCAAAAAATACTCCCTTTATTTATTTTGATATTTTGGTATTGTTTTTTGATTGTTATGTTTCTTGCTTTATTTACCAGTGATACCATACCTTGGTTTGGTCAGAGCTCTAAAAATCAAGAAGAAATTGCCAACGCGAAGGATAGCACTAAGAGTAATAAAAAGAACACTAGTTTGGCTGCTGTTTATCAAAAGGTTTCCTCTCAGAAAAGGAAATCACAAAGTGCCGTTAATAAAATAAAAAATTTACCTCGAACTGCACAAAGGATAATGACTAGAAAATTATTGTATGGATCGACTAAATCAACTCCTATCGAGGAAGAAAATAATAATTCAGAATTATCTACAGCTGATTCCTTAGATATTAAAGCTAGTCTTTTGTGTGAAAAATCAAGTAATAATAGCTGTATTAATATGCCTTTTAAAACTTTATTAATTATCATTTCATTCGGTGTATTGGTGGGTATTGTTTTAGGTTTTTTAATCATTAAAAACCTATTAAATAAGGTGGATGTTCCTTAAAACATAATTCCTAAATATTTTTTATGTCATTGCTTGATACTGCCGCTATATTTAAATATCATAATAATTTAACCCGCAAGTACGAAAAAGGTGATGTAAGAAGTCTAGGCTGGTTTACTCCTGAATCACAGCTTCTGCGATTTTCTATCCTTAGCAAAATAGCCAATTTTGACAACTGCTCAGTTTTAGATGCAGGTTGTGGTTATGCTGATTTATGTGGGTATATAAAAAATATTCATCCCACTTGTAGATATTATGGGATTGATCAAATTCCTGAATTTATTTTAAAGGCAGTAAATGATTATGGAAATATGCCTGACGTAGTATTTTTTCAGGGGGATATAGAGATGGCTTCCTTGCCAATTTTGGATTACACCCTTGCCTCTGGCCTACTTTGCTACAAAAATAGTAACCCTTTATATGTTTTTGAAATGATACAAAAGCTTTTTATGGGTTGCAGAATAGGGTTAGCATTTAACATGCTTTCAAAAGAGCCAGAAAATAATACATTATTAAATGCTTACGATAAAAATATGATATTTTCTTTTTGCAAAATACTAAGCTCCCATTGTGTTTTGCACGATAACTATTTAGAAGATGATTATACCATTTTCTTGTATCATTAATATCTAACTTCATTGTTACTTTTTTAGGAGGGATTTTGCCTTCTTATAATCTTAAAATTAAAAATCCAATTTTATCTTTATTGTTTGATTGCTTTCTTAAACTTTTCTTTTCCATGCAATTATTTATTAAATATTATTTTTTTTAATATGCCCCCCCCCCCTTGATAATATTTATTATTTGATGATTAGTCTATAAATAATTATATTTACTATCTGTTTTTTATTAAATGTTTTATCCATGGCAACCTTTACCTCCAGAACCAAAAAGAATAATGTTTCCGATAATGAGAAGAATACTTCTAATGGAAATAACCCAATTGCTACGCTCTCTTCACCCGTAGCGCAACTTTTTAGAGATGATCAGTCAACCGATGACTTCAAACAAGAAGATGGATCACTGGCTATTAAAGGCATTCATTCTTTTGGAGAAATAGGCATTCCCTCAAGTGATAATGCTAGTTCAAAACAACTAAAATCATCTCCTTCATTCCCTGCTATTCAACGTAAGAGTCAAAATAATAATGCACCAGTACCGGTTACCAATAATAAAACTGGATTACCCAATAATCTAAAATCAGGTGTTGAGCAATTATCAGGGAAGTCAATTGATGATGTAAAAGTTCATTATAATTCAAAAGAGCCTAAACAACTCAATGCGCTCGCCTATGCAAAAGGAACTGAAATACATGTAGGACCAGGTAATGAAAAACACCTGCCGCACGAAGCTTGGCATGTAGTTCAACAAAAGCAGGGAAGAGTTCAACCAACAAAACAGCTAAAAGGTAAAGTTCCACTGAATGATGATAAAAGCCTTGAAAATGAAGCGGATTTAATGGGTGAAAAAGCAAACCATTTAATTAGCAATAATTCTGATGCTAATAATACAGTTCAGGCGAAAATGGAAAATAATTCAAGCCCTATTGTTCAAAGGGTTTTATCTGAAGAAGATAAAGCAATGCTTGGAACTGTAAAAGGGGTTAGTAATAATAAATCTGCATTTGAAGGAGGTTCCAAACCGCCTACAGATAATATCACTTCCGCTGTTCCAGCTGTTGAAGAACCAGTTTCTGCTGCTCCAGCTGTTGAAGAACCAGTTTCTGCTCCAGCTGTAGAACAAGAACCAGTTTCTGCTGCTCCAGCTGTAGAGCAAGAACCCACAGCACCAATGGCATTAGATGATGCTGAAACTACAAGAGATACAATATATGAGACAAATCCCACAGCACCAATGGCTTTAGATGATGCTGAAACTACAAGGGATACACTATATGAGACAAAACCTACTGCACCAATGGCTTTAGATGATGCTGAAACTACTAGGGATGCTATAAGTGAAAATAAAGAAAGTTCTAGTGAAACGAAGAATGAAAATGGGATGTTAGGGAAATTGAAAGATGGTGCTGCTTGGGCAGGTGGAAAAGTTAAAGAAGGAGCTAGTTTTGTTGGGAAAAAAGCAAGTGAGAACAAATTCGCTATAGGAGCAGCGGGGGTTAAAAAAGTGGCTTCAACGGTAGCAGAGAGGGTAAGTGGTTCGGAGGTATTAGGAAATTCGGTAGGTGGTATGGTGGGTGGTGGATTAACACTTGGGAAAGGTCTATATGACATGAATCAAGGAAGAAATGAAAAAAATAAAGCTCAAGATTACTTAAAAAATAATAATAAAAATTTAGACGATAAAGAGTTAACTGACAATAGAATACAAAATAGGATTGCTGAACGAGAGGGAAAAGATAAAATGGCGAAAGGAGGTGCAAGCGCAGTTTCTGGAGCATTAAACCTTACAGCAGGAGCGCTTACTGCTTCTGGAGTTGGTATACCAGCTGCAGCTGTACTTACTGCTGCTTCAACGGCGGTTTCAGTTGGTTCTGGATTAACAGGAATGGCTGTTCAATCTGGAAGAGATAAAGAAGCCAGAAGATTAAGATCGAGTGATGAATTGTTGGCGGACAAAGGAAAAAAGAATCAAGAAAGGGAAGATAAAATTGCAGGTTCAAAACTAAACCCTTTAAACTGGGGTGCTAAACTTTCCAGACTCACTGGTATTGGTGATAAAGATGAGAAATTAATTGGAACAAAAAACAGTGCAGAAATGTTAAAGGCTAGAGGAAAAACTGAAGAAGATGCCAATACAAATTTTCTATCAAGAAAAGAAAAAGAATATGAAGGTGAAGGTTGGGATAGAACGGACATAAATAAAAAGGGGAAAGATCAAGCTGCTATTAAATGGGAAAGTGGATTTTTTGGGGGTTTTAAAAAGACTAAGTTTGATGCCGAGGATATTGGAGTATCAAAAGGCTTATCTTCAGATGGAATTGAGAAAAGAAAAAAAGAAGCCGAAGAAAAAGCTGCTAAGGAAGAAAAAGATAAAGCTGCTTCGAAAGAAAAAAAATGGTGGCCATTTTAATATAAATTTCCCTTTAAATATAACACTATAATTTATTTCAATGTTAGATCTTTTAAAAAAATCATTAGAAAAGGAGTATTATCAGGTTACTTTAAATTCAGTAGAACTAGATGGAAAAATATTTAATCAACTTATAGTTTCTATTGTATTTCAAGATCATCCGCAAATTCCTAATCTAGAACTTTATATCATGTTTCTACCTGATGTAGAAAAAGAATTAAATGGAGTATCCTTATTACAGTATTATATGGGCTTCACTACTGGTATTGTTAGTGAAAATGAAATTACTAAGCTTAAAAATATTACCAACGAATTAAATAAGTCATTAGCTATTGGACATTTTGGTTTTAACGAATTCGATAAAAGTATTTTCATAAAGTATAATCAGACTATTATAGATAAATATGACCAGGCTACTGAGAAAATTGTTATTGTCATAATAAATGCACTTACTTTTGAGATAAGTTCGAATTTTAACCAATTTGTATAGGTTCAAAATTTTCAAACTACTTACCCTTAGCAAAAGCTTCCATCCGTTGAATCCAATTTATATTCAAGGATATTATCATCTTTTACCATAAGCTTCGGTATATTTATTCTAGAAACCTGTAGAAACTCAAACTTAAAAGAACAAGATAAATTCAAGGAAATTTAGCATGGATTTATTTAAGGTTAGCAGATGAATTATTGGTATTTGAATTGGTTGAATTTAGATTAAAAATCTGTACAGCTAGTCCGCCACACACCTAAAACCAGTATGTTCCAAACCAGTATCTGGAGAAGATTTCATTCTTGAAGATGTTCTGTAACCCTTACAATAACTCGCGTTACATAAAAAGGAACCTCCCCTCACTACCCTTTTAGGAATACTTGGTTCATCACTATCCAAGCTTGTAGAAGGTCCTGTTGGATTTGACAATACCATTCCTTGTATTTGCTCATAATAAGCTTCATGATACCAATCACCACACCATTCCCAAACATTTCCTGCCATATCATATAATCCATAGGGATTGGCTGGAAAGGATTTCACTGGAGCTAAATTATCATAATGATCCCAATTGGTATTCGTAGCAGGAAATTTCCCTTGCCATGTATTTGCTTTTGGCCGCATAGATTCTGGATCTTCATCCCCCCATGGATATTTTTTATTCATCATTCCGCCCCTTGCTGCATACTCCCACTCAGCCTCTGTAGAAAGCCTTTTTCCAGACCATTTGCAATATGCTATTGCATCGTCCCAGCTAACCTGTACTACAGGATAATCATCCTTACCGTTAATATCCGAACCCGGTCCATGAGGATGTTTCCAATTAGCTCCTGCTACCCATATCCACCATTGAGAATAATCATTTAAATTATTTGCCTGATTATTTTTTTTGAATACCAAGGAAGCCGGTAACAACTGGTCATCCGGAGGTTTGGGCGTACCTGCTGGTAACTGCTTTTTCATTTCATTCCAATCAATTGATTTTTCTGCAGTAGTGATATAACCTGTAGCCGAAACAAATTTTTTAAACTCTCGGTTAGTCACCTCCGTTATATCCATCCAAAAGTCTTTTACTTTTACTGCGTGCAATGGATATTCATCTTTTCTACCTTCCTTATCTGCAGCTCCCATCAAAAAATCACCCCCTTTAATCAAAACCATTCCTGTATGATCTTTTAAAGTAGTCCCTGACGAAAGATTACCAGTTGAATCAGTTGTTACATTTCCAAAACGGGAAGGAATATTATTATGACAAGAAGCAATTGAATCTTGGTATTTTTTATTAGCAGCAGTATTAGCGTTATTTTGACAAGCATTTCCAATGAGCATCAATACTACCCAATAACCAAATCCTTGTTTTAAATAATGCTTCATTTGACTTCTGATTGAAATTTTTAATTAGGAAAATAATGATTAAAAAAAATGAAACTTATTAAATCTCTTTAGACATAATAAGTTCCGCATCAACATCTTCATATTTTTTAATCAATCCCTTTAGTTGATTAGTTAGATCAATGGTGATTTTTTCCAAGCCCTTTTTACCAAAAATATTATTCAATTCATTAGGGTCATTTTGCAAATCAAATAACTCCCAAGCTTCTATTTTTTCATGAAAACGAATGAGCTTATAGCGGTTAGTTTTGATACCAAAATGAGGAGAAACAGAATGAGTACCATTTTCATAATAATGATAATACATAGCGGTACGTCCTTTGATTTCTCTATTCCTGAGCGAAGGAAGCATTGATTGTCCCTGCATATCCTTGGGCGATTTCATTCCCGCTGCATCTAATACAGTTGAGGCAATATCTAAATTCATCACCAGATTATTAGATTGAGTACCTGGCTTAATTACACCTGGAAAACGCATGACCATAGGAGTTCTAAAAGATTCTTCATACATAAATCGCTTATCAAACCAACCATGTTCACCTAAATAAAATCCTTGGTCGGAAAGATAAATAACCAAGGTATTGTTGGTCAAATGATGTTTATCTAAATAATTCAATGCCCTTCCTATATTTCTATCTAAAGAGGCTGCCGTACTTAAATAATCTTTCATGTACCGCTGATATTTCCATTCCACCAGTGCTTTACCTGATAATTTATTGGCATTGTAATCTGCCTCAATAGGATTATAATAAGCATCAAATTTTTCACGCTGAGCTGCATTCATTCTTTTAACAGTTTCATCAGTATTTCTATTTTTGCCTAGCATTTTTAAGTCAGACCCCATCACCATCGTTTTATCAATGGTCATATCTTGGGCTTTAGCGGCAGCCCTAGTATTGTAAGAATCATAAAAATTATGAGGGTAAGGGAAATTTACCGACTCAAATTTACCCATGTCGGTAGTATCAGGAAACCAAGATCGATGAGTAGCTTTATGACCAATGACTAAACAAAATGGTTTAGTAGTATCCCTTCCATCCAACCAATTTTCGGAATAATCTTCAATCAAATTGGAAACATATCCTTCTACCCTTTTATTAGATCCATCCATCATCAAAAAATTAGGGTTGTAATAATGTCCTTGACCTGGAAGAATTTGCCAATAATCAAATCCTTGTGGAGCAGAACCTAGATGCCATTTTCCTATCCAGGCAGTTTGGTAACCACCCAATCTTAATTCTTTTATAAATGTATTTTGACTACCATCAAACTGCACATTTCCATTGTCATAAAAACCATTTTTATGACTGTATTTCCCTGTCAATATCACTGCCCTACTTGGGCCACAAATAGAATTGGTAACATAGGCTTTTTTAAACAAGACCCCTTCTTTAGCTATCCGATCAATATTAGGAGTTGCCATTAGCTTACTTCCATAAGCACCGATCGCCTGATAAGCATGATCATCAGAAACAATTATTAATATATTGGGTTTCTTCTGAGCATTGACTAGTAGCGTACAAAAAAGAAGTATTCCAATAAATATACTACCAAAATTAAATTTCATACAACAATGATTAATGGATAAAATAGTGTTTTAAATAAGTACAAAGTAGCTAATTAAAATATTAATGAAATATACAGCATTATATGAAATCAACCATAAAATAAGTTAAGGTTTAAAACAAAATCTATATAATCAATAGCTTATTTATTTTTTAAATCTTTTGAGGTAGCCAAAGCCAATACCCTACCCTCTTTACCCACCGCAGTATAAAAATGATAGACTACCCCCTTCCATTTAATGACCCAAGGTTTATGGGCATATTGATTATCGTAGGGCTCAGAAGGTGTCACCAAATCATCTCCCTCCCAATTAGTCCAATGAACTAAATCATAAGAACAGGCAAATCTTTCAAAAGCACCTGGCTTCCAAAATGCGCCAAAATAAAACATAACATACAAGTTATTCATCTTAGCTATTTGCGCATCACCGCAAATGCCTTTATATTTTGTTAATACTGGATCTTTAGTAAATCTTTTCCATGAAATCATATCATCCGAAACGGCCATACCAATACTCTCATATTTAGCTGTATCTCCTTTTGCGTTATAGTACATAACAAAAGGGTGATGCGTCAACTTTTCTCTATCTCTTATAACCAAACTTTTATAAATAGTTTTATTATCAAACCAGCTAGCATCGGAATCACTAGGCAGAAGGATTGGTTTAGCTTGTGTTTGCCATTCCATTGGTTTGGTAACAATAGCATTGGAAGACATTCCTACTCCCAAAACACCCGCTTCGTAACCAACAGTTTTACCGCCCAAATAAGACATCCAATATTTATCATTAAATTTCTCTACAGTATAGTTACCACCCCAATTAATATCGACTAAAGACATATAACCTGCTTTTTGATTAGCATCCCATGTATCAGGCGAAAAGGAAAGAATTTTACCCGTTGACTTCCAGTTCAATAAATCTTTACTCTGAGCCATCCAAGTCTCATAGCCTTTTCCGTCAAATACAATGTAGGTCATATACCAAATTCCATTCTCAAAAAAAATTGTTGGGCTATCCAATAATTTACTAGAATCTGGATGTTTAAAAACGATTCCATATTTATAAGGTGTTTTGATTTCATTATAAATACTTTTCATTGTAGACTTAGATACAATGGTGGATCTATTTTTAGCATCAGAAGAAGATTGAATAGGCTGTGCAATAACCTGAAGCTGAAAAAATATGAAAATAAATAGCAGTAATTTTTTAATACTAATCATACAATTAAATAAATTTACTTTTCAACCAATTATTTTTCCAACGCATCCCATAATATTTCAACTGGGTGAAGGGCAATACGATGGGTACCATCTTTAATCTGATGTCTACAAGAAGTTCCAGCTGCAGCTACAATCGTGTCAGATGAAAAATTTCGAACCGAAGGAAATAATACTAGCTCACCTACTTGCTGGGAAACTTCAAAATGCTCCCGCTCATAACCGAATGATCCAGCCATACCACAGCATCCAGAGGGAATAAAATTAACCTGATAATTTTTGGGAATACTTAACATAGTATTGCTAAAATGTTGTGATGACAATACTTTTTGATAACAATGACCATGTACAGCAATTGTTTTATTATCCTTTATAAATAGGGCTTCAGTTATATTTCCCTTTTCATATTCATTAGCTATAAATTCTTCAATAGTGAAGCTTTGTTTAGACAATTGCAAAGCCTTTTCTTTATTAAAAGGAGTAGCTAAATCAATATACTCATCTCTGAAACTTAAGATGGCAGAAGGTTCAATACCAATTAAGGGGATTTCATCACAAATAACTGATGACAATAAATCAATATTTTGATTAATGATTTCTGCAGCTTGTTTTACTAATCCTTTAGATAAATAACTTCTACCGCTTTCAACATGTTGAGGAATCAATACTTCATAGCCCATTTTTTGAAGCAATTGAATAGCTTTTTTTCCAATTTCAACATCATAATAATTGGTAAACTCATCACAGAAAAAATAAACTTTCCTTTTATAATTAGCCTCCTTATTGACCTGCTTATTATACCATGCAATTAGCGTAGCGGAAGACAATAAAGGAATACTTCTGTCAGGATGAAAACCTACTAGTCTATTAGCAATTTTTCGCAAAAAAGTATTCCCATAAATAAGATTATAAATAAGGGAGAATTTAGAAGCCCATTTCATTTGTCTAGAAAAATTACCAATTAATTTAGATCTGAATGGAACGCCATTTTGATCATGATAATGTTGCAAAAATTCAGCCTTCATTTTAGTAATATCTACCCCTGAAGGACATTCAGTTTTACATCCTTTACAACTCAAACATAAATCCATTACCTCCTTTATTTCCTCCTGATTAAACGGGTCTACCAGCTGTGGATCACTTAAAAATTGTCGAAGAATATTAGCCCTTGCTCGAGTGGTATCTTTTTCATTACGGGTTGCCATATAACTTGGACACATCACACCACCACTAATCTCTGTCTTTCTACAGTCGCCCGAACCAGAACATTTTTCTGCAAGTCGAAGGATTGTCCCTTGAGATGAAAAGTCAAAATAAGTAGATGTAGCAGAGGGCGTTTTATCCCATTGTACCCTCAACTGATCCGTCATAGTAGGAGTAGCAGTAATCTTTCCTTGATTGAAAATATTTTTAGGGTCAAATAAAAATTTAACTTTTTTGAAAAGAGTATAGGTTTCATTACCTACCATAGTTGAAATATATTCCCCTCTTAATCTACCATCACCATGTTCGCCAGATAATGAACCCTTATATTTTTTTACTAATTGAACGGTTTCAGCTAGAATAGCTCGAAATAATTTTACGCCCTCTTCCGTCTTTAAATTAAGCATTGGTTCTACATGTAATTCCCCAGCACCTGCATGAGCATAGTAAGATGCATTCACCTGATACTTATTCAAAATAAGTTGAAGCTCTTGGATATATTCTGGTAAATCTTCTGGCCCTACTGCACAATCTTCGATTAAATTGACAGGTTGTAAATCTCCTTTTAAATTTCTTAATAATCCAAGTCCAGCCTTTCTAACATCCCAGGCAAACTTAGTGTCGGAATTAAATAAAACTGGAAATGCATAGCCAAATCCTTCGTCTTGTAAATGACTAACCAATCGATTAGCCATATCATTTACTTTTTCGAAACGATCAGCCATAAATTCCACCATCAAAATAGCTGCTGGATCACCTTCAATAAAAAAGCAATTTTTCTTAAACTCTGGATGTTCCTTTGTAAAATTCATGATATAACGATCTACCAATTCAGCTGCCATTGGCTTATGTGATAGCGCTACCCTATTAGCTCTTAGCGCTTCATCAATAGAGTTACAATGCACACAGACCAATGCAATTTCCGTAGGAGGAAGATCAATCAGTTGCAGTTTGATTGATGTCGTAAAAGCAAGGGTACCTTCTGAACCAGCCAAAAGCTGACATAGGTTAAAGGAAGATCCATCTGTAGTAAATGGCTCCATAGCTAAAATACTATCTAATGCATAACCAGAGTTTCTTCTTACAACGGAAGCTTTTGGAAAGTTTTGCCTTATGAGTTCTTGATTTTTTTGATCGGAAAGTAAATGATAAAGGCCATCATAAATATCTTTCTTTAGTCCATTAGCGTTATTTGTTTGAATGGATTCATTTTTAAATGTTACTTCAGATCCATCGCTCAAAAGCGCATTTACTGCTAACAAATTTTCTCGAACAGATCCCCAAACGATACTATGCAAACCACAAGAATTATTTCCAACCATTCCTCCTATCATTGCCCTATTGGCAGTAGATGTTTCAGGACCAAAAAATAAACCATAAGGACGTAAATAATGATTTAAGTCATCTCTAATAACTCCGGGCTGAACCACGACCCATTTTTCTTTTTCATTGATTTCTATAATTTTATTAAAATACTTGGAAATATCCACTACTATACCTTTTCCAACTACTTGACCAGCCAATGAAGTACCAGCAGCTCTTGGAATTAATGTTATTGTATGGATATTAGCAAAAGCTATTAAAAGCTTAATATCATCTGTATCTTTTGGAATCGCCACTGCCAAAGGCTTTTCTTGATAAACAGAAGCATCGGTAGAATAAGCCAATAATTGGGTTTGATGCAATGAACTAAAATCATGAAAAAGTTCACCATTTATCTGTTTTGCGAGAAGTTTTAAATGATTTTGCATAAAATGGGATCCAACTAAAACAGAAATATAATCTTATATATCACCTTAATAAACGAAGCTACAATAGTTAAGCTATTGATTAATTATTTATTACTTTATTTGCTTGGAAACTTTTAAATATTCAATATTTAAATAATACGAAAGAAAAATGTTAATGTTTCTAAACAAAAAAGTATTTGAATAATTGAAAATTTAGTAATTTAAATCATTAAAATTGAAAATAAAGTGGGTTAGTTACCACTTTAAAAATAGGCAATGACTTTTTTAATAAAATATAAACTTAGGGAATATCATTAAAAATCAATATTTTTAAGAATGAAGAGTTACTTCAATTTTGACTCTTTTATAAATTGTTGGACCATAATGAAAAAACGAACCATTTACATCCAGTTTTTGTTAGGCTTGATTTTAATATGTACTTCATTCATTGAGTCTACTGCTCAAAGCACCGTAAAAATTGGTAACCAAACTTGGACTACTCAAAATTTAGATGTAAGTAAGTATCGAAATGGTGATGACATTCCTCATGTTCAAGATGCCTATACTTGGGCAAAATTAACTTCTGGAGCCTGGTGCTATTATGAAAACGTAGATTCAAATGGCGCGACTTATGGTAAATTATATAATTTATATGCTGTTTTAGACCCTCGTGGTTTAGCGCCACAAGGATTTCATATTCCATCTGATAAAGAATGGACTACCCTCACAGATTATCTAGGTGGTAAAGAAGAAGCGGGTGTTAAAATGAAAGAAGCTGGAACTGCTCATTGGCCTAGCCCAAATACTGGTGCTACTAACAGCAGCGGTTTTACTGGTCTTCCTGGAGGATACCGCGATGACAATGGTGCTTTTTCTAGTTTGCGAGTCAATGGCTTCTGGTGGAGTTCTACCGAGGGGTTTACCTACTTTGCTTGGAATCGTTATCCAGATACTCTTTATGGATTGGTAGGACGAGACTTTGGCTTCAAAAGCTATGGAATGTCTATTCGCTGTATAGCTGACTAAACATGTAATAAACTCTTTCAAAATTTTTCTCAAAAAGGTTAATAGTTATTTTTGCCAATTTACTTTTAGTAAAACTCAATTGATAAAAATGAATTGTATTAGTAATAGATAATAAAATCAATTAACTTTTTTCCAGTTCTTCAGTTATTGAAGAAAAATAAATAGATAAATAAAAGTAGAATATTCTTTAATCAGCAACGCAACGTACGGACATTCCGCTCCGCTCAAAATCATCAAACCTTCCAATAACCGTATCATTGGAATATAAAAAACGGTTCCAACCAAGTATTTTACTTCCTCCCTCTGATGAACTCCAAAACATAGCGTAATTACCTAAAAAACCAAAATTACCCCCACTATAACGGTAACCTCCGGGAACTGCAGTAAAACCGCTGCTATTAGTAGCTCCGGTATTGGGTGATTTCCAATGGACTATTCCCTTTTCTTTTAATTTGCCCCCTGCTATATCTGTACCACCTAAAAAATCGCTTAGAATAGTCCACTCAGCATCAGTTGGAATATGAAATCCTTGTGGCGCTAAACCTCTTTTATCCATTACAGCAAACAAATTATATAATTTACCATAGATGGTTCCATTAGAAGTTTTATTCTGATAATAACACCAAGCTCCAGTGGTTAATTTAGCCCATTCAGTAGCATCTTCAACATATGGAATTTCATCACCATTTCGATACTTAGTTACTTCTAAATTTTTAGTTGTCCATTTTTGAGTACCTATTTTGACTGTTACTTGGCTTTTACTCTCCATCACTAAACCTAACAGAAAAGTAATCATTAAAATAGTCTTGAACTTAATTTGATTTTTCATTATCTAAAGCTTAGGTACACAACAGGCAGAAAATATAATTATATGATTACAAACAACAAATATCCTATTTTAATAACAAATTTCAATAAACCTATAGTAAAATCATCAGTTTAAAACTGAAAAGATAAATTAACAATCAAGCGAACCAATGCAAAAAATTAACTTGTTTTAAAATCATCAACTACCAGAAAACAGTGTATAATGCAGAAAGAATGCCAACAATAATAATGGATCCAATTGCAAAACCTGAAGTTATTTTAAACATCGAGGTATCAATCTCAATTGCATGAGTATCGTTTTCTTTTTTAGGCATCAGAAGACTCATTGATATCATAATTAAAACGATGGCAACAAAATCAATGGTCATTCTATCTAAAAAAGGATAATCAGGAAAAGCGCCATTAGACCAAACTGGTAAAAATTTCAATACAGTTGAAATAGGTATCGTTAATAAAGCACCAGCCATAGCAGCATTAGCAGTAGTTTTTTTCCAGAAAAATCCTAACAAAAATATCGCTAATACACCTGGAGATATAAAACCTACATATTCTTGAATAAACTGATACGCTTGATCAAGGGACTTTAAAGCGGGAGTGACGATACCCGCAATTACCATTGAAATAATAACCGCCCATCTTCCGACCAAAACCATTTTACGTTCAGTTGCCTCTTTGTTAAAAAACTTCTTATAAATATCTAATGAAAAAATAGTAGAGATACTATTTGCTTTACCAGCCAATGAGGCGACAATAGCAGCAGTTAGCGCAGCAAAAGCTATACCTTTTAAACCAGCAGGTAATAAATTCATTAAAGTTGGATAAGCGTGGTCTGGTTTAATAATTCCAGCTCCATCAGACATTTCTTGTTGAAACAATCCTTTACTATGAAGAACATACATAACGATACCTGGCAATACAGCAATGACAGGAACTAACAACTTTAAAAAAGCAGCAAACAATATTCCTTTACGTGCAGTCTTTAAATCAGCTCCCAGTGCACGTTGTACTATATATTGATTACATCCCCAATAGGCAAGGTTATTAATTAGCATTCCTCCAAATAAAACAGATAAACCAGGTAGCTCTTTATAATATTTATTAGAAGAATCAAAAATCATATGAAAATGACCTGGCGCTTCTGAGCGTAAAATAGACAGGCCCTTAAAAATATCTTTGCCAAAACCATATTGCTCAGATAATAAAGAGAGCGCTAAATAGGTAGTTACTAATCCGCCAATTATTAAAACTATTACTTGAATCACATCGGTATATCCTATTACTTTCATTCCACCCAAGGTAACCACCATAGAAAAAATTACTAAGCCAACTATACACCACTCAAAACTAATCGGAGAAATTGAAGAAATAGCTAAAGCACCTAAATAAATAATGGAAGTAAGATTAACGAATACATAAACCAGCAACCAAAAAACTGCCATGATGGTACTCACTTTATCGTTGTACCGTCTAGACAAAAACTGAGGCATTGTAAAAATATTATTTTTAAGATAGATAGGAATTATAAAGATGGCTACAATAATAAGGGTAGCAGCTGCCATCCATTCATAAGTTGAAATGGCAAGACCTAATGCAAAACCAGAGCCAGACATACCTATAAAATGTTCAGCTGAAATATTGGAAGCAATCAAAGAAGCGCCAATCGCCCACCAGGTAAGTGAACCTTCTGCAAGAAAAAAGTCTTTCGAACTAGCCGTAGCAGATTTCTTTTTGTGATAAATATAATATCCGTAAGAAGAAACAGCAATAAAGTAAATAAAGAAAACAATATAATCGGCAATCTGTAGTTTATTCATATGCAAGTTTAAATGTATAAATTTTTTAAATCGTTAATAGCTTAACAATAATAAACTATTTTTTATTTATTCAACGTTTTTTGGATAAAAAAAAGAGGCTTATCAATAGTAATTCTCTATTGATAAGCCTCTTTTAAAAAAATGAATTATAGAAACTTCAATACTTCCCTTCCCATTGCTTCGGTTCCTAATATTTTATCAGAAGCTGTAGTCGCATCAGCAATATCACGTGTACGATACCCCTCTTTCAATACTTTATCAACTGCACTAATAACTAATTCTGACTCAGCCTTCATTCCAAAAGAGATATCCAATAATAAAGCAACCGACAATATAGAAGCTAAAGGATTAGCAACTCCCTTACCAGTAATATCATGAGCTGAACCATGAATAGGTTCATATACACCCGTACCATCTCCAATAGAAGCAGAAGCGAGCATACCCATTGAACCAGCAATTTGTGAAGCCTCATCAGTTAAAATATCTCCGAATAAATTAGCCGTCACTACTACATCAAAACGACAAGGATCTTTTATCAAAAGCATAGCAGTAGAATCTACAAACTGATGTTCTACTTCAACATCTGGATATTCAGTAACTAATTTCTGAATCTCTTCTCTCCATAAGCGACTTGTTTCTAACACATTTGCCTTATCTACAGAACATAATTTTTTTCTTCTTGTCCTAGCAGCTTCAAAAGCTTTCCTTCCTATTCTTTGAACCTCATAACGACTATACTCAGCTATATCATAAGCCGTATCACCATTATTTTTTCTTCCTTTTTCACCAAAATAAATATCTCCAGTAAGTTCTCTAAAAAAAAGTATATCTGCACCTTTTAAAATTTCAGGTTTAATACTAGAAGCAGACAATAATTCATCGAATAATTTAATAGGACGAAGATTAGCATACAATCCTAATTCTTTTCTCATCTTTAACAATCCTTGCTCAGGTCGAACTTTAGCAGAAGGATCATTGTCATATTTCGGATGACCTACAGCACCAAAAAGTACCGCATCCGAATTTTTCATTTTTACTAAAGACTCTTCAGGCAATGGATTACCAGTAGCTTCGATAGCCACATGACCTATTAACGCTTCATCGTAAGTAAATTCGTGACCAAACTTAGTCGCTATTTTATCCAGTACTTTTTTTCCTACCGCCGTTACTTCCTGACCTATTCCATCTCCTGGAACGATGAGTATATTTTTTCTTGCCATTTTAATTTGTGGGATTGTATGATGAATTATCAAATAGTATTTAACATTTTTTCAGTTGCCTTTATTGCAGCTACGGTCTGGTCACTATCCAAGCCTCTTGTTTTAAACTCTTTTCCATTATGCAGCCAAGAAATAATTGTTTCGCACAAAGCATCTGATTTACCACCTGGAGGTATACGAACGGTATAATCAACCAATAAGGGCAATTCAATTTTCTTTAGTTTATAAATTTTCTTTAATGCATTTACAAAGGCATCATATTGTCCATCGCCTTGCGCATGCTCTTCAAAAAACTCACCGTTGATACTAATATGTAAGGTAACCGAAGGTTTTAAATCTTTGGAATGAGTCAATACATAATTATTGATCTGAACCTTTTGTTCTAAGCTATCACTGTCTAAGATATCAGAAATAATATAAGGTAAGTCAGCCTGTGTAACCATTTCTTTTCTGTCACCCAATTCAATTACTCTTTGAGTAACTTTCTTTAAATCAGCATCTGATAACTGAATACCTAATTGCTGTAAATTATTATCGATATTGGCTTTACCACTCGTTTTACCCAACGCATATTTACGCTGACGACCAAATCGTTCAGGCATTAAATCATTATAATAAAGGTTGTTCTTTTTATCTCCGTCTGCATGTATACCCGCTGTTTGAGTAAATACATTCTCTCCTACAATAGGTTTATTAGCAGAAATTCTAAATCCTGAAAAAGCCTCTACTAATTTACTAGCCGTGTATAAAGATTTTTCTACCACATTCGTTTTTACTTCAGGAACGAAATCATTTAAAACAGCAATTGCGCTGGCTAGTGGTGCATTACCAGCCCGCTCCCCCATTCCATTAACAGTAAGATGAATTCCATGCGCTCCTGCTTTCACCGCTTCCATCACATTAGCAATACTTAAATCGTAATCATTATGTGCATGAAAATCAAAATGTAAAGTTGGATAACGTTTAACTAATTCCGACACATAGTCAAAAGTTTCAGAAGGAATTAATACACCCAAGGTATCGGGCAATAAAACTCTCTTGATCGGTTGATCTTTGATGAAATCCAGATACTGCAATACGTATTCTTTTGAATTACGCATGCCATTACTCCAGTCTTCCAAATAAACATTACACTGTAAACCTTTTTGAGTAGCTAATTGAATCAGGTTAGCAATTTCTCCAAAATGTTCTTCCGGTGTTTTTTTTAACTGATGAGTAAGATGATTGAGAGAACCTTTGGTCAATAAGTTCATCACTTCAGCTCCCGCCTCCAACATCCAATTTACAGAAGTTGCGCCATCTACAAATGTTAACACCTCTACTTGATTGATAAAGCCATTAGCACGAGCCCAATCAGTAATTTTTTTTACAGCATTAAATTCACCTTCTGATACTCTGGCTGATGCAATTTCAATTCTATCTACTTTAACTTCAGTTAATAATAATTGAGCGATAGTTAATTTTTCAGAAGCTGAAAAAGATACCCCACTAGTCTGTTCACCATCACGAAGGGTGGTATCCATAATTTCAATATGTCGAGTAGTCTTTTTCAATTGCTTGCAGCGATTGCTGATTTTATAAGTTGATTAAAATAGAATGTCGTGAATGGTGAATGGTCAATGGTGAATGTTCAATATTTAAAATGATAGCGTTCAATATTTTTATAGAATAATATGTAATAAGTTTTATTCAATCACTTTTTAATCGAAATTTAAAAAAACAAGTTTAGAAGCTTTACCCATTCACCATTGACCATTCACCATTCACCACTACACCGCCCTAGCAGCTGCGAATGCACTAATTTCTGATTTCATTGCTTGCAAATAATCGATATCATCAAATCCATTGATTAGGTTATTTTTTTTATAACCATTCATCTCAAATGATTCACTAGCTCCAGTTGTTAAAATAGTAATCTTTTGATTCGGTAAGCTTACCTCTATTTTTGTATGGGGATCTAATTCTATAGCAGAAAAAATTTGAGTCAAAAACTCGGGGCTTACCTGTACGGGTAAAATCCCCATGTTGATTGCATTGTTTTTAAAAATATCAGCAAAAAAACTAGATACTACACAACGAAAACCATAATCATAAATAGCCCATGCCGCATGCTCTCTACTACTTCCACTGCCAAAATTATTACCGCCTACTAGAATCTTTCCAGTGTAGATCGGATTATTTAAAACGAAATCTTTCTTTGGGGAATCATCAGTATTATATCTCCAATCTCTAAACAAATTATCTCCAAATGCTTCGCGCTTAGTAGCTTTCAAAAAACGTGCGGGAATAATTTGATCGGTATCTACATTCTCGATCGGTAAAGGAACTGCAGAACTTGTAAGGGTAGTAAATTTATCGTATGACATAAAATTAATTAATAATTGATTAACTGAAAACTGAACACTAAAGAATTACATCAACTCCCTAGGGTCTGCAACGAATCCGGTAACTGCTGCAGCTGCTGCCACCAAAGGGCTGGCCAGCATAGTTCTACTTCCAGGACCTTGACGACCTTCAAAATTTCTGTTACTAGTACTAACCGCATATTTTCCTGCAGGTACTTTATCATCATTCATTGCAAGGCAAGCAGAGCATCCAGGTTGACGAAGTAAAAATCCTGCTTCTGTCAAAATATCTAGAATTCCTTCTTCTTTTATTTGTGCTTCTACAATATGAGATCCAGGTACGATCCATGCAGTAACATGTTCTGCTTTTTTTCTACCTTTTATGATTGATGCAAAAGCTCTAAAATCTTCAATGCGACCATTGGTACAACTTCCTATAAATACGAAATCAACTTTTTTACCAATCATCTGTTCTTTTTCTTCAAAGCCCATATAGGCCAATGACTTTTCATAAGTAGCCGTGCCACCTTTTAAGTCAACCCCCTTTGGAATAGATTTTGAAATACCCATTCCCATTCCAGGATTAGTTCCATAGGTAATCATTGGCTCAATGTCGGCTGCATCAAAGTTGTATTCAGCATCAAACTTTGCACCAGCATCAGTAGATAGGGTTTTCCAATAAGCCAGCGCTTTATCCCAAGCAGCGCCTTTAGGAGCTAACTCACGACCATTGATATACGCAAAAGTAGTTTCATCTGGAGCGATCATACCGCCACGAGCTCCCATTTCAATACTCATATTACAAACGGTCATACGACCTTCCATACTCATTTTTTCAAAAACATCCCCCGCATATTCTACAAAATATCCCGTAGCACCTGAAGTAGTTAATTTTGAAATGATATAAAGTGTTACATCCTTAGGTGTAACCGCCTTACCCAAACTACCGGTGACGTTGATACGCATTTTCAATGGCTTAGGTTGCATGATACATTGAGAGGACAATACCATTTCTACTTCAGAGGTACCAATACCAAATGCAATAGCACCAAATGCACCATGAGTAGAGGTATGGGAATCTCCACAAACGATCGTCATTCCAGGAAGAGTGATACCATTTTCTGGTCCAACTACATGCACAATTCCATTTTTTGGATTACCTAAACCCCAATGTGAAATACCATATTTAGCAGAATTTTGCTCCAATGCCTTTAACTGATTGGCAGATAAAGGATCAGCAACCGGTAAATGTTGGTTAATGGTAGGGGTATTATGATCGGCAGTAGCAAATGTGTGTTCTGGATACATAACTTTCAAACCACGGCTTTCCAATCCTAAAAAGGCAACTGGACTAGTCACTTCATGGATAAAATGACGGTCTATAAAGAATACATCTGGGCCATCTTCTATTTTTCTCACCACGTGGGCATCCCAAACTTTATCAAACAGTGTACTTGGCATAAGGCTCATTGTTGGTTTTTTAATTATTTGCAAATATCCATTGTAATTAGGAAAAAATTGCAAAAAATCACTTAAAAATCAATGAGTTTTGAATTAAACCTTGAAAATGAATGAAAAACATTTGATTTTAAGTATTAAGGCAACAAAAAGCAAGCCTACTACTCCATTTTAGTAAAAGGATCTAGCATTTTTATAGAATAAAAAAGATAGGCTAGCTAATTTTAATACGCTGAACCAAATAAAGACCAGATAACACTAGGGATACTCCTAAAAAAGTGAACCAAGTGATCGGTTCATGCATCATCATTTTTGCAAGAGCAAAACCAAATATAGGACATAAAAAAAGCCAAAAAGAAGCAGTCACAGGATTTTTTCTAACTAAATACAACCATAATTGAACGGCTACAATTGAAACGGGAATAGAAAGCCAAAGTATCGCCTTCCAAAATTGAGCATCAAAGATATTTTTATCGGGTTGATAGGTAATTAACAATACAGGAAATAGAAAAATTCCACCAAAAATGGTTTGCCATCCATTGATGGTTAAGAGTTGTAGACCATTCCATTGCACTCGTGAATAATAGATGGTGGCAAAGGAATAAACAACCATACTAGTTAATAAAATTCCTATTCCTAAAGGAGTAGCATAACTGTGTTGTATTAATGGAAATGCTGCTATTGTTACACCCAATAAACATAATGCCAAACTTAGAAAATGACGTTGAGTGATGGTATGTGAAAGTAAACTGACTGCAATTAAAGAAATAAATACAGGGTTAATGGCAACCGCCAAACTACCCAGACCAGCTGAAACCTCTTGCATAGCAATCACGTATAACCCTAAATAAAGAGAAACATTCAAAAAACCATAGACCATAATTGAACGAAATTCTCCTTTAGTTGGTAAGCGATTGCCAAAAATAACATGAGAAATAAAGAGCATTAATAATCCTGCAATTAAAAATCGAATGGAAGAAATTACAAAAGGTTGTGCAGAAGTTAATCCAATTTTTGTTGCTGTAGAAGCCGATGACCATAAAATTGATAATGCCAATCCTGCTACAAAAAATTTCCAATTACCCAGTGATTGTAAACGAAAATTAGTAGGACCCTTATTTATTTTTGACAATTTTTATTAATTTTAATGTATTGATAATCAATAATATATAATTATTAATTAAATTTTTATACTCAATTGATTAAAGGGTAAAAATTCCTTATTTCAATTCCTCGAAAATACCTGAAAGCTTATTTTTACGAACATTATCCCAGGTAAAATAACGACCATTCATAGCAACATAGACTCCTACCGGTAAGGATTGCGCGAAAGCCAACGCACTACCAAGATTGAACAACCCGTCGGAGCTTCCAAATTTAATAGGAATCATAGCGCCTGTAAGAATGATTGTTTTATTGATGTTATTTTCAGCTAAGACCCTTGCGGTATTTTCCATGGTATCCGTACCGTGGGTAATCACAATCTGACTTTCAGCGCACTGATTACATTGATGAACAATTAGTGCTCTGTCTTCATCGGTCATTTCAAGGCTATCCAACATCATCAGTGTCCTTATTTCAACCGATACCTTATTTCTTCCCATTTCCAATAGGTCATTCAAATGGGTATCCTTAAAAAATAGTTGACCATTGAGCTCATTATATTCTTTATCGAAAGTACCCCCTGTTATAAATATCCTTATAGACATATTTGAAAATTATATCTTTTAAAACTAGCTAATCATTTAGAAACTCACCTACTCAAAAAGGTTATTTTGATTTCTCACCATTATTCTTTTTCATAAAATCAAGTATTTCTTTATACCGATGATTATAAGAATTAAGAAATTGAGTAATCATTGGTTTATGTTTTTTACCCTTTAATGTATAATATATTGGATCTAAATTTAGTTTACGTAATGAGGTAACTAATAAATCATTTCCCATTGCAATGGAAGGATATGTTTTTTCCCCAACATAAATTAACATAGGGGGAATTGTCTTGTTTAGAAAATAAAGAGGGGAAGCATCTTTCCAGGAATCTGGATTATTGGTAAAGGTTTGAATAAAAGTATTGCCCTCAGGAAATTTTGATTCCTTCATATAAGAGTACATATCAATGCCAGCAGCATCAATTAAAATAGTACCCTTAATGGGATTTGATATACCTAATTTATCAAAATAATCATTGCGCACGCTAATCAGTGCTCCTAAATGACCACCTGCCGAATGACCCGAGATATAAATTTTATTAGGATCCCCACCATATTTATCAATATTATCTTTTACCCATTTAACCGACAGGGCAACATCTGCTGCCATTACATCATAAGTTACAGCCGGACTTTTTGGATAATCTAAGATCACCGTAACCACATTTTTTCTAGCCATTCTATTTCCTAAAAAATTATAGAGTGATTTATGGCCTGAATTCCATGTTCCTCCATAAACAAAAATGAAAACATTTTCCAACTTCCCTTTTTTACGGGGAGCGAAAACATTTAATTTTTGTTCAGCAATATTTTTAGTGCTGTCGGCCTTTAAATAGGTTATGTCCTTAGTACGATTAACAATTTTAAATGCACAACTAGAAATTGCTATACTACAAAATATAGCCAGTAAAACATTGGAAAGATTATTTATCATTTTTACATGAATTAGATAAAAAGAAAAATTGATTAAAAAATCAACTAGTAAATAGGCTATAAAATTACGTACAATGTATAATTATCAAATGAAATTTTGAAAATCGGAGCTATTTAGAGAAAACAAAAATTAAAAACCTCGTAACTTTGACTTAAATTATCTCAACCGATGACATCCTTATCAGTAAATATCAATAAGATTGCTACTCTGCGAAACAGTCGTGGGGGTAATAATCCTAATTTGATTGCCACTGCATTAGATATCGAAAGATTCGGTGCCAATGGAATTACTGTTCACCCCCGCCCCGATGAGCGACATATTCGATATGCGGATGTCTTTGATTTAAAAAAAGCAATACATACTGAATTAAATATTGAAGGAAATTGTAGGGAAGATAAATTTGTCCAATTAGTCCTCAACAATAAGCCAGCACAGGTAACATTGGTTCCCGACGCCTTAGGCCAACTCACCTCTAATCATGGATGGAATACGATTGAGCATAAGGATTATTTAATTGGAATGATTCAAATTTTTAAAAATGCAGGAATACGTACTTCCATCTTTGTAGATCCCATTGCTGAAATGATAGAAGCCGCTGCGCTTACTGGTACTGACAGAATTGAACTTTATACCGAATCCTATGCAAAATTATTTGCTGAAGGTCAAAAACAAGCAGCCATTGAACCTTTTATAATGGCAGCCAAAAAAGCTACTGAACATAATTTGGGCATTAATGCAGGTCATGATCTCGATTTTAATAACCTTTTATATTTTACTCAACAGGTTCCTGGATTATTAGAGGTATCTATCGGACATGCACTAATTTGTGATGCACTCCATTGGGGATTAGAAAATACCGTACAATTGTACAAAAGACAATGTACTGGAAACCTCAACTTTACTCACTAAGCAGACAAGACTTTCATTCTACTAATACTCTTTATTCATGCTTCAATAGCAGCCCTTAGTTGATGAATAATTCAAATTTTATCAATAAAAAAATCCTTCCGAAATTAAACGGAAGGATTCAATATTATTCTACTATTTTACTCAGCTGATAAATATCAACTTATAAAAAAATTATCCTAAATAAGCTTTCAAAGCACCACTGTATCTAGCTTTCTGCAGACGCTTAATAGCTCTTTCTTTAATTTGGCGAATACGTTCTTTAGTTAAATCATACTTCTGACCAATTTGCTCTATGGTTACACCATTTTCACCATCCAAACCAAAGTATGCATTTACAATTTCAGCTTCACGAGGACTCAAAGATTTAAGAACCCGACGAATTTCATTTCTTAAAGAATCATGCATTACATCTTCATCGGTATCATCACCGCCTTGAAGTAAATCACCCATTGCCACATCTTCTGCTTCATGCACTGGTGCATCCAATGAAGTATGTCTAGTATTACTTTGAAAAATATTATTTATCTCCGTTTCACTCATTTCTAATAATTCTGCCAATTCTTCTGTAGAAGGCTCACGCTCATGCTCTTGTTCAAAAGCCATGTAAGCCTTGTTGGCTTTATTATAAGTACCTATTTTATTTTGAGGCAAACGAACCAACCTACCCTGTTCAGCTAAAGCTTGTAAGATGGATTGACGAATCCACCAAACTGCATAAGAAATAAATTTAAAACCTTTAGTTTCATCAAAACGTTGAGCCGCTTTAATAAGACCAAGATTTCCCTCATTAATCAAATCACTTAAAGAAAGCCCTTGGTGCTGATATTGTTTAGCAACAGATACCACAAAACGAAGGTTGGCTTGAACTAATTTATCCAATGCACGTTGGTCACCCATTTTAATTTTTTGCGCCAAAATGGTTTCCTCTTCAGGAGTAATCATTGAAATTTTAGAAATTTCCTGCAAGTATTTTTCTACCGCTTGGGAATCCCTATTAGTAATCTGTGTTGCTATCTTTAGTTGCCTCATTGTAAAATATTAAATTCAGAATATCGAAAAATTAAACCAGTTACTAATTAATGAATATGATATAATCAGCGATGAATACAAAATATACTAAAAGTAATCAGCAAAGTTACAAATCTTATCTTATATTCCATAGCGTTGTTGTAAAAACAACAAAATAGAATGGATAGATTTTTAATATTATAAATATATTTAATTCGATAAAGTTATTCCCCAAAAAAAGGGTTTAAAGCATTTAGTCTTTACGGTTCAAAAGCAATCAGTCAACTTATATTTTCACAGTATATTTGCCTTATGATAATTGACCTTCGATCAGATACTTTCACCAAGCCATCTCCAGCAATGCTGGAGGCAATGTTCACCGCCAAAGTAGGTGATGACGTTTTTGGAGAAGATCCTACTGTAAACGAGCTAGAATCTATAGCAGCTAATATGTTTCAAATGGAAGAAGCTGTATTTTGTCCAAGCGGTACAATGACCAATCAGATTGCCATCAAATGTCATACACAACCAGGCCAGGAGATTATTTGCGAAAAATTAAGCCATGTATATATTTATGAAGGTGGTGGCATCGCATTCAATAGCAATTGCCAGGTTAAACCCATTGAGGGAAATCGAGGAAGGATTACATCGGAAGAAGTTGTAGAGGCCATTAATCCCAATGACATCCATAAAGCCAGTACAGGATTAGTTAGTTTAGAAAATACTGCCAATAGAGGTGGTGGAAGTTGCTACGACTTTAAAGAAATTATAAAAATTAAAGCAATCTGTTTAGATAATAATTTGCCCCTTCATTTAGATGGCGCTAGATTATGGAATGCAATGGTAGCTAATGGTGAAAATGCTAAGCAATATGGCGAAATCTTTGACAGTATCTCCATTTGTTTGAGTAAGGGTTTAGGAACTCCAGTAGGAAGCTTGTTATTAGGAAAAAAGGATTTTATTAAAAAAGCAAGAAGAATACGCAAAGTTTTTGGTGGAGGAATGAGGCAAGCAGGGTATTTAGCTGCTGCTGGTATTTATGCATTAGAAAATAATATTCAAAGATTAGCACAAGATCATCAACATATCAAACAAATTGCAGCAGCTTTAGTCAAAAAAGATTTTGTTGGCACTATAATGCCGGTTGAAACCAACATTCTTATTTTTGAATTAAAGGGAAGATTTACTGCCAAAAGTTTTGAAAAGGAATTGGCTCAATCTGGGATTTATACTATTGCCATATCTCCTACTCAAATTAGGATGGTCACTCATTTAGACGTTACCGAGAAAATGGTATCACAGCTGATATCAATCATCGAAACACTTTAATTGGGATAACACTTTAATTCAACACTGATTAATAAAATATACACTACACATTAATAAAATTATGTTTCCAAAAATCAACCCTACTAGTACCAAAGCTTGGAGTGAATTAAATGTTCATTTTGAAGAGATGAAGAGCGTTCACATGAAAACGCTTTTTGCAAAGGATGAAAATAGATTCCAATCCTTCTCTATTCAAACGGATCAATTAGTATTTGATTTTTCAAAGAACATCATTACAGACAAGACATTTCAATTGCTTCGAGAGCTTGCCATTGAATGTAAACTACCAGAAGCTATCAAAGCCATGTTTGCAGGAGAGAAAATTAATGATTCTGAAAAAAGAGCTGTTCTTCATACCGCTTTAAGGAATTTTTCCCATACTCCCGTTTTATTTGAAGGCAAAGATGTTATGCCCGATGTAAAAGCTGTTTTACAACAGATGAAAAGTTTTTGTCAAAAAATTCATTCGGGTGAATGGAAAGGATATAGTGGCAAAAAGATAAAATATATAGTTAATATCGGTATTGGTGGAAGTGATCTTGGACCAGTAATGGTTACAGAAGCATTGAAGCCTTATTGGGTAGAGGGTATACAAACTTATTTTGTAAGCAACGTAGATGGTTCGCATATTGCAGAAACCTTAAAGAAAGTAAATGCTGAAGAGACTATTTTTCTTATTGCATCAAAGACTTTTACCACCCTTGAAACAATGACTAATGCTCATTCAGCGAGAGAATGGTTTTTACAACAGGCAAAGCAAGAGTCACATATACCTCTTCACTTTGCTGCGCTTAGCACCAATGAAGCTGCTGTTGTAAAATTTGGCATTGCACCTGAAAACATGTTTGGATTTTGGGATTGGGTAGGTGGAAGATACAGTTTATGGAGTGCCATTGGATTGTCAATCGCTTTAACGATTGGCTATGATAATTTTGAAGAGCTTTTGAAAGGAGCTCATGAAGCAGATCTTCATTTTTCAAATAATTCATACGAAAAAAATATACCTGTTATCATGGC
>Ga0222712_10001363_pt1 | contig 30280 bp, 14 predicted proteins | sample C33_657DmetaG_FD_165043 | JGI IMG/M metagenome (GOLD analysis project Ga0222712, IMG submission 165043) | Estuarine water microbial communities from San Francisco Bay, California, United States - C33_657D | ecosystem: Environmental > Aquatic > Marine > Unclassified | place: USA: California...
TTAGTCATTACAAAAATATTCAGACCTACTTGAATTGTTTGTAGTTGAGTATTCAAACCATTCTGACTATTACGTAGTTCAAAAAAATATGATTAAGGAAATTATTCCTAGTTCTAACTTTTGGACCCTTGGTAGTGATAAAACAGAATTACTAAAGATTATTAAGAATAACAATATTGATATTATTCATATCGATGACGTTATTGAGGAATTAGACATTTATAATCCAATACCTAAAGAACTACTTGAAGGTCTATATTCGAAAGATAGAACTTGGAGAATTGTTGAGACTTGTCATAACGTATCATTTAGACCTGATTTGTCTAAAATGTTACATCCTGAGGCTTACGCTTACTGTACACCATATCACGAACAAGTAACATTTAAAGAGTTACCTTCATACGGTGAAACAATGTTATTTCCAATAGAATACAACCCTATTACGAATGAAGAAAAACTAAATGCAAAACAACAACTAGGGTTTGACTTAAATAAAGTACACGTAGTTAATGTTGGTCTTTGGACTAGAGGTAAAAACCAAGGAGAAGGTGTTGAATTAGCAAAATCATTAATTAATTCAAACCCTGAAATACATTTTCATTTTGTTGGTAACCAAGCACCTAATTTTGAAGAGTATTGGTCACCTATTATGAAATCAATACCTAAAAACGTAACAGTTTGGGGTGAGAGGTCAGACGCTAAAACATTTATGATGGCGGCAGATGTTTTTATGTTTAATTCAACTTGGGAATGTAATCCTTTAGTATTAAGGGAAGCTGCATCATATGGATTAAAAATATTATCAAGAAATTTACCTCAATATATGGATATGTTTACACCATATATAACTGAGATTGATGAAAATATAAAATCAACTAAAGATAAGTTACTTAACTTAATTAAATCAAACGTTAGTTATCAGATTCCACAAGGTGAATTTGAATCTTTTGGTGAACAATATTTTAACTTCTATAATAAAGTAAAAACTTTAGAAATTAAAAAACAAAAAGTTTCAAACATTAATACTCAAATTATTCAACATTATGTGAACCAACCTTATTTTGAAATTAAAGGTAGTTCAGATAAAATTTTTAACGTTAAATTCTTTGATGAGGTAAATTATTGTCATTATGAAAATAATTTACCCGCAAATCATTGGGTCAAATTAAATAGACAATATTTTACTAAATGGAGAACTGAGGTTTGGGAAGATAACGAATTAATTTATAATAACACTTTAGACTTTACAGGTAAGAGAGTTTACATCGCATTAGACAGTAAATCTTTAGGCGATTCAATCGCTTGGATGCCATATATTTTAGAGTTTAAAAATAAACATAATTGTCATTTAATTGTTTCAACGTTTTGGAATAAATTATTTAAAAAATCTTACCCTGAACTTGAATTCGTAGAACCAGGTGTTACGGTAAATAATTTAAATGGTATGTATAAATTAGGATGGTTTTATAATTCAGATTATGAACCTGAAATACCTAACACAATACCATTACAAAAAACTGCAACAAATATTTTAGGATTAGAGTTTAAGGAAATTTTACCTAAAATTGATTTTACACCAAAATCCAATCCTTTTAAAGAAAAATATGTTACAATTGCAAATGAATCTACATCAGGATTAAAGTATTGGAATAATCCAAACGGATGGCAAGAATTAGTTAATTACTTAGTCGATAAGGGATACAGAGTAATCAATGTATCTAAAAATGGTGACACATTAAAAAATGTTACAAAATTAAAAGATACTTCAATCGAAAATACTATGAATGTAATTCATCATAGTGAATTTTTAATAGGTTTATCAAGTGGTTTGTCTTGGTTATCTTGGGGTATTGGTAAACACGTAGTTATGATTTCTAACTTTACGGAACCTGACCACGAATTTACAATAAACTGTACAAGAATAACAAATCCATCTGTATGTAATGGTTGTTGGAACAACCCTAAATTCAAATTTGATAAGGGAGATTGGTATTGGTGTCCTGAACATAAGAACACCCCAAGACAATTTGAATGTCACAAATCAATTACATCTGAAATGGTTATAAACTCAATACAACACTTAATAAAATGAATTTAGAAAATTTTAACTGGGGATGGATGAATAATTCCGAAGAAGGATTGGTTCACAAACATCACATAACGTTTGAAACGTTTGAACATAAAATGTATGAAAAGGTATTTGAGGTAGAAGAAGGTGACATCGTATTAGATATCGGTGCCAGTGTAGGTTCATTCACTTATTCAATACTTGATAAAAAACCTAAACACGTATATTGTATAGAACCTAGTGAATTGGAATTCCCAACATTAATTTCTAATACAATAGGTTATCCTGTTACCCCAATTTTAAAAGGTATCTCAAATACTAACACATATGTCGATGTAGAACATCTATATGATAATAAATCAAAGATGGAGGGTATGACTTTTAAAAGATTAGTGGAATTATATAATTTAGAAAAAATAGATTTTCTTAAAACAGATTGCGAAGGTGGAGAATATGATATTTTCAATGACGAAAATATTGATTATATTAAGAATAACATAAAAAAAATAGTAGGTGAATGGCATTTAGGAAGTCCTGAACTTAAAGAAAAGTTTAGAAATTTTAGAGACAAATATCTTTCACAATTCAATAATATTGAGGTATATTCTGTTGATGATTTTAACATTAAATGGGATTTATGGAATGACCATTTTATTGAATACTACGGTGAAGTATTAATTTATATAGACAATCGTTAATTATGAAAATAGAAGTATCAATTGGTGAGATAGTAGATAAACTATCAATACTTAGAATTAAAAAGAATAATATCTCAGATTCTGAAAAATTAAAAAATGTCACGACTGAATATGATTATTTATATTCAATTGTTTTTGACGAATTAAAAATAGAAGAAAGTGATTTTTATAACTTAGTTTTAATTAATGAAAAACTTTGGGATATTGAAGATAAATTAAGGGATAAAGAAAGAGATAAGTTTTTTGATAATGATTTCATAGAATTAGCTCGTTCAGTATACTTTACCAACGATAAAAGAGCCGAAATAAAAAAAGAAATTAACTTAAAATACGGTTCTTTATTTGTTGAAGAAAAATCATACAAAGAATATTAATATGAATTTTACAAAACCTAATAACGACCCTCAAAACTATTATTGGTGGAGTGAGGGATTTTCTCAAGATGAATTAAGAAAGATTTATTCAGATTTAGAATCAATTCCTTTTCAACAAGCAACAACAATTGGTGCAAGTGAGGATGATACAATTAAAGAAATACGAAGTTCATCAATTAAATGGATTCCAAAAACACAAGAATGGAATTGGTTGTATGAAAAATTAATGAATATGGCAGTAGAAGCTAATTCTATATGGAATTTTGATTTAATATCTGCAGATGAATTAATTCAATACACTGAATATTATGACGTAGAAGGTGGTCACTATGATTGGCACCAAGATATAGGTCCTGGTGACGCCTCTAAAAGAAAAGTTTCAATAACGGTACAATTATCAGAATCAGATGAATATGACGGTGGTGATTTAGAAATTTGGCAAGGAGGTAAATCATACATAACCGCTCAAAGAGGTGCGGGAGTTGTATTTGTGTTCCCGAGTTATATGATGCACAGAGTAACAAAAGTTACTAAAGGTACTCGAAGGAGTTTTGTCTTATGGGTAGGTGGTAGTCACTACAAATAAAAAAGGGAGATTAATTAAAATCTCACTTTTTTATGTCTTATGAGGTACAACCTCTTGTTACTTTAAATGTGTAACTAAATTTAACCGTACCTCCAATACTTAAATTAGTCGTATTAAATCCTAATACAAATAATGTATCACAAGGTTCTAGTGTATCTCCAATAGTGTATGATGTGTTGAAACAAACGACACCAGTTGCATTACTAAAAGCTTCTGAAGTATCCGCTAAATGTGTCACAGTTACAGGGTCAATACTTGCTGCGTCCGCACAACTAAATCGACCTATAGCACAACCGAATAGATTACTCGAATCGGCCCCTGTACATTGAGCAATACCACAAACTTCTATTACATCACCATTATAAAGGTACCAAGGACAAGGTATTCCTACGTTAACATATTGAGCATCAATTGGGTCTGTTTTTTCTCTAGCAAGTGCCGTTGGGATGTTTAAAGTACAAGAGTCCCATCCACAAGTTCTATCCCCAACCCAATAAACAACACTATTTTGATTAGCTTCTTCTTCAAAAGCTCCTGAGTGTGACGCAATAACCCATTTTTGACCAAGAGTAACATTAGCTTGACCTCCACCTGCGTCGGTAACATTAACACAAGTTCCTACAAAGTTAACAGATGTTGCAGTACCAACTACGGTAGTACCTTCATCTTTAATCGAGATGGAACCACCTCCACCACCGCCTGATGTACCCGATGTTCCTGATGTACCTGTAGGTCCTGGAGGTCCTGGAGGTCCTACTATGGTTGCCCCTGATGTACCACTTGTACCTGATGTACCGTTAGAACCTGGTGTTCCATTAGTACCTGGTGTACCGTTAACCCCCGATGTTCCTGAAGTTCCTCTTGTACCTGAAGTACCGCTTGTACCTGATGTACCCGAAGTTCCTGGAGTACCAGGACCACCATTAACACCTGAAGTACCGCTTGTACCTGATGTACCTGAAGTACCTGGAGTACCAGGACCACCATTAACACCTGAAGTACCTGATGTTCCACTTGTACCTGATGTACCTGGAGTACCAGGACCACCATTAACACCTGAAGTACCTGAAGTTCCTCTTGTACCTGATGTACCCGAAGTTCCACTTGTACCTGATGTACCTGGAGTACCAGGACCACCATTAACACCTGAAGTGCCTGATGTTCCACTTATACCTGATGTACCTGGAGTACCAGGACCACCATTAACACCTGAAGTACCGCTTGTGCCTGACGTACCATTAACTCCCGACGTTCCTGAAGTTCCGCTTGTTCCTGGAGTACCTGGACTACCATTAGCACCTGATGTTCCACTTGTACCTGATGTTCCATTAACACCTGAAGTACCGCTTGTTCCTGACGTACCTGGAGTACCAGGAGTTCCATTAATACCTGAAGTTCCTGACGTACCTCTTGTCCCTGATGTACCACTAGTACCTGATGTTCCGTTGATACCTGAAGTACCGCTAGTACCTGACGTACCACTTGTACCTGAAGCTCCGTCAACCCCACTTGTACCTGATGTACCAGAAGTACCATTAACCCCTGATGTACCTGATGTACCACTTGTTCCGTTGATACCTGAAGTTCCGCTTGTTCCCGTAGTTCCTGATGTGCCTGAAGTTCCGTTAACTCCTGATGTACCTGACGTACCTCTAGTTCCTGAAGTACCACTAGTTCCTGATGTGCCTGAAGTACCATTTATACCTGATGTACCTGAGGTCCCTGTAGTACCTGAAGTACCGCTAGTACCATTTACACCTGAAGTTCCACTTGTTCCTGAAGTACCATTCACACCTGAAGTTCCACTTGTACCTGTAGTTCCTGATGTGCCTGAAGTTCCGTTAACTCCTGATGTACCTGACGTACCACTTGTTCCGTTAACTCCTGAAGTACCACTTGTACCTGTAGTTCCTGATGTACCAGAAGTACCATTAACCCCTGAGGTTCCTGATGTACCACTTGTTCCGTTAACACCGCTAGTTCCTGAGGTACCTGTAGTTCCTGATGTACCTGAAGTACCATTAACCCCTGAGGTCCCTGATGTACCTCTAGTTCCTGATGTACCGCTAGTTCCTGATGTGCCAGTTGTGCCACTTGTACCTGAAGTTCCATTTACACCTGAAGTGCCACTTGTGCCTGTTGTACCACTTGTACCTGATGTACCATTTACCCCCGATGTTCCTGAAGTTCCATTAACACCTGAAGTACCGCTCGTACCTGAAGTACCACTTGTACCCGAAGCTCCATCAACACCGCTAGTTCCTGACGTACCGCTAGTTCCATTTACACCACTAGTACCTGATGTTCCCGTAGTTCCTGAAGTTCCACTAGTCCCATTTACACCACTTGTTCCCGAAGTACCTGTAGTTCCTGATGTTCCACTTGTTCCATTAATACCTGATGTACCTGAAGTACCTCTTGTTCCAGAAGTTCCACTTGTACCTGATGTACCACTAGTTCCATTAACCCCTGAAGTTCCTGAAGTACCACTAGTACCTGTCGTACCGCTAGTTCCTGTGGTGCCGCTAGTTCCTGATGTACCATTAACTCCTGATGTTCCTGACGTACCTGTAGTTCCTGATGTACCACTTGTCCCATTAATACCTGATGTACCGCTAGTTCCTGTTGTACCTGAAGTACCGCTAGTACCATTTACACCTGAAGTTCCACTTGTTCCTGTTGTACCACTTGTTCCTGTTGTACCACTAGTTCCGCTTGTACCTGATGTTCCGTTGATACCTGAAGTTCCACTTGTTCCTGTTGTACCACTTGTGCCTGAGGTACCACTTGTACCATTAACACCTGAAGTACCACTTGTTCCTGATGTACCTGAAGCCCCATCAACACCACTTGTACCTGACGTACCTCTTGTACCTGATGTTCCACTTGTTCCCGAAGTACCTGTAGTTCCTGATGTACCACTTGTTCCATTAACTCCTGAAGTTCCACTTGTACCTGTAGTACCACTTGTTCCTGAAGTACCTGAAGTCCCACTTGTACCGTTAACTCCTGAAGTACCACTTGTACCCGATGTTCCTGATGTACCTGTAGTACCTGATGTTCCCGAAGTACCTGATGTACCGCTAGTACCTGTTGTTCCACTCGTACCTGTAGTTCCTGATGTTCCACTTGTACCATTTACCCCTGAAGTGCCTGAAGTACCACTAGTTCCTGAAGTACCACTAGTTCCATTAACCCCTGACGTTCCTGATGTACCACTAGTACCTGTTGTTCCACTCGTACCTGTAGTACCAGAAGTACCTGAAGTTCCTGTCGTACCGCTAGTACCTGAAGTTCCGTTGATGCCTGAGGTACCGCTTGTTCCTGTCGTACCTGATGTTCCTGAAGTCCCATTTACCCCTGACGTACCTGAAGTCCCTGAAGTTCCACTTGTTCCACTAGTACCTGTTGTACCGCTCGTACCTGTTGTACCGCTTGTACCTGAAGTTCCGTTAACACCTGATGTTCCTGATGTACCACTTGTACCCGTAGTACCTGACGTACCTGAAGTTCCTGATGTACCGCTAGTTCCATTAACTCCTGATGTGCCACTAGTACCTGAAGTACCACTAGTACCTGACGTACCATTAACACCTGAAGTTCCACTTGTTCCTGATGTACCTGAAGCCCCATCAACACCACTTGTACCTGAAGTACCTCTTGTACCCGATGTTCCACTTGTTCCTGTCGTACCACTAGTTCCTGTCGTGCCCGACGTTCCTGACGTACCTGAAGTTCCACTTGTTCCGTTAACACCTGAAGTTCCACTAGTACCCGATGTACCTGTAGTCCCTGATGTACCACTTGTACCATTAACACCCGAAGTTCCACTTGTTCCTGTAGTACCACTTGTTCCTGAAGTACCGCTAGTACCTGAAGTACCACTTGTTCCTGAAGTACCGCTAGTACCTGAAGTACCACTTGTTCCATTAACTCCTGAAGTTCCTGATGTCCCTGATGTCCCTGAAGTACCGCTAGTACCTGAAGTACCATTAACCCCTGATGTTCCTGATGTTCCCGAAGTACCGCTAGTACCTGATGTTCCTGAAGTACCGCTAGTACCTGTAGTACCACTTGTTCCTGAAGTACCGCTAGTACCTGTTGTTCCTGACGTACCTGTTGTACCACTTGTTCCTGAAGTACCATTAACTCCGCTAGTTCCTGAAGTTCCTGATGTACCACTAGTACCAGTAGTTCCTGAAGTACCTGAGGTTCCGTTGATACCTGATGTACCGCTTGTACCTGAAGTTCCACTAGTTCCTGTAGTTCCTGAAGTGCCACTTGTACCTGAAGTACCCGAAGCTCCATCAACACCACTTGTACCTGAAGTTCCTCTTGTACCTGATGTTCCGCTAGTTCCTGATGTACCACTAGTTCCTGATGTACCATTAACACCTGAAGTACCACTAGTACCCGATGTTCCACTAGTTCCTGTAGTTCCTGAAGTACCTGTAGTTCCTGAGGTACCACTTGTTCCTGAAGTTCCTGAAGTACCACTAGTACCTGTCGTACCACTAGTACCTGTTGTACCGCTAGTTCCTGATGTACCATTTACCCCTGACGTACCTGAAGTTCCTGTAGTTCCTGACGTACCACTAGTTCCAGAAGTACCTGAAGTTCCGCTTGTTCCTGAAGTTCCGTTGATACCTGATGTTCCACTTGTTCCTGAAGTTCCTGAAGTTCCACCTGTACCCGATGTTCCTGATGTACCGCTAGTTCCATTAACACCTGAAGTCCCACTAGTACCTGATGTACCACTAGTTCCTGAAGTTCCTGTTGTTCCGCTAGTTCCTGAAGTACCATTAACACCCGAAGTACCTGATGTCCCTGAAGTTCCACTTGTACCCGACGTTCCTGATGTACCTGTTGTACCAGAAGTTCCACTTGTTCCGTTAACTCCTGATGTACCGCTAGTTCCTGTCGTACCTGATGTACCACTTGTTCCGTTAACTCCTGAAGTACCACTAGTTCCCGATGTTCCTGACGCTCCATCAACACCACTAGTTCCTGACGTACCTGATGTTCCTGAAGTGCCTGTAGTTCCACTCGTTCCTGATGTACCTGTAGTTCCGCTAGTTCCTGATGTACCACTTGTACCCGATGTTCCTGATGTACCTGTTGTTCCACTTGTACCCGATGTTCCACTTGTACCTGTTGTTCCACTTGTACCTGTTGTTCCGCTAGTACCTGTTGTACCGCTAGTACCACTTGTACCTGATGTACCTGTTGTGCCAGAAGTCCCACTTGTTCCATTAACTCCTGAAGTACCACTTGTACCTGATGTACCGCTAGTTCCACTTGTTCCAGAAGTTCCATTAACTCCTGAAGTACCGCTTGTTCCTGAAGTTCCTGATGTACCTGTGGTTCCGCTCGTACCTGTAGTTCCTGAAGTACCACTTGTACCTGATGTACCGCTAGTACCTGTAGTTCCTGAAGTACCACTTGTACCACTTGTACCACTAGTTCCATTAACTCCTGAAGTTCCTGATGTCCCTGAAGTACCTGACGTACCTGAAGCTCCATCAACACCACTTGTTCCTGATGTTCCTGAAGTACCACTAGTACCCGTAGTTCCACTTGTACCTGAAGTACCTGTTGTTCCACTTGTACCTGTAGTTCCTGATGTACCTGACGTACCGCTTGTTCCAGAAGTTCCACTTGTACCTGTAGTTCCTGAGGTACCACTTGTTCCAGAAGTTCCGTTGATACCTGAAGTACCACTCGTTCCTGTCGTACCGCTTGTTCCTGATGTTCCACTAGTACCTGAAGTACCATTAACACCTGAAGTACCACTTGTACCTGAAGTACCACTTGTTCCTGTGGTACCGCTAGTTCCTGATGTTCCACTTGTTCCTGTGGTACCGCTAGTTCCTGATGTTCCACTAGTGCCTGAAGTACCACTAGTTCCATTAATACCTGATGTGCCGCTTGTACCTGAAGTTCCTGAAGCTCCATCAACACCACTTGTTCCTGAAGTACCGCTCGTTCCTGATGTTCCACTTGTACCTGAAGTACCCGAAGTACCTGACGTTCCTGATGTTCCAGATGTTCCTGAAGTTCCACTAGTACCATTAACACCTGAAGTACCGCTAGTACCTGTAGTCCCTGATGTACCGCTTGAACCTGATGTTCCGCTAGTACCTGATGTTCCTGTAGTACCACTTGTTCCCGTAGTTCCGCTAGTACCTGAAGTACCGCTAGTACCTGAAGTACCGCTAGTACCTGAAGTACCGCTCGTTCCTGATGTACCGTTGATACCTGAAGTTCCTGAAGTTCCTGAAGTTCCTGAAGTTCCTGAGGTTCCTGTTGTACCTGAAGTTCCTGAAGTACCACTAGTACCATTAACACCTGAAGTACCACTTGTGCCTGTAGTACCACTTGTACCTGAAGTTCCAGACGTACCTGTAGTTCCGCTAGTTCCTGAAGTACCACTAGTTCCTGTTGTACCGCTAGTTCCTGATGTTCCACTTGTACCTGATGTTCCGCTTGTACCTGAAGCTCCATCAACACCACTAGTTCCCGATGTTCCGCTTGTTCCTGAGGTCCCTGTTGTACCTGAAGTTCCTGAAGTTCCTGTTGTACCTGACGTTCCTGATGTTCCACTAGAACCTGATGTTCCACTAGAACCTGATGTTCCCGTAGTTCCAGATGTGCCTGAAGTCCCACTTGTTCCATTAACCCCTGATGTACCGCTTGTTCCTGAAGTTCCACTAGTTCCTGTTGTACCGCTAGTACCTGATGTACCGTTGATACCTGAAGTTCCGCTGGTCCCTGAAGTTCCGCTAGTCCCTGTTGTACCCGAAGTACCGCTAGTTCCTGAAGTACCTGATGTACCACTTGTTCCTGTAGTACCCGAAGTTCCACTTGTTCCTGAAGTGCCACTTGTACCTGAAGTACCATTCACACCACTAGTTCCTGATGTTCCGCTTGTTCCTGATGTTCCACTTGTACCTGAAGTACCACTTGTTCCTGATGTTCCTGATGTACCTGTAGTCCCTGATGTACCTGTAGTCCCTGATGTTCCACTTGTACCCGAAGTACCCGAAGCCCCATCAACACCACTTGTTCCCGAGGTACCTGACGTTCCACTAGTTCCTGATGTACCTGTTGTACCTGATGTTCCACTAGTTCCGTTAACACCTGATGTTCCGCTAGTACCTGATGTTCCTGTAGTACCACTTGAACCTGATGTTCCGCTAGTACCTGAGGTACCGCTAGTTCCTGATGTTCCACTTGTTCCTGAAGTTCCGTTTATACCTGAAGTTCCTGATGTACCACTCGTTCCTGAAGTACCTGTTGTTCCACTTGTTCCTGAAGTACCATTAACTCCTGAAGTTCCCGATGTTCCTGTAGTACCACTTGAACCTGAAGTCCCAGATGTTCCTGATGTACCTGAAGCCCCATCAACACCACTAGTACCTGAAGTACCACTAGTTCCTGTTGTACCCGAAGTACCGCTAGTTCCTGAAGTTCCTGTTGTACCCGAAGTACCGCTAGTTCCTGAAGTCCCCGATGTTCCTGTAGTTCCACTTGTACCTGATGTTCCGCTTGAACCCGATGTTCCGCTAGTTCCATTAACACCGCTGGTTCCTGAAGTACCGCTAGTTCCTGAAGTCCCCGATGTTCCTGTAGTACCACTTGAACCTGATGTACCTGAAGTTCCTGACGTACCTGTTGTACCGCTTGAACCCGATGTTCCGCTTGTTCCTGACGTACCTGATACCCCATCAACACCACTTGTTCCTGAAGTCCCTGATGTACCACTAGTACCCGTTGTACCTGAAGTACCGCTAGTACCTGAAGTTCCGCTTGTTCCTGATGTACCTGTAGTTCCACTTGTACCTGAAGTACCTGAAGTACCTGAAGTTCCACTTGTACCTGTAGTACCGCTTGTACCTGAAGTACCGTTTACCCCTGAAGTTCCGCTAGTACCTGTTGTACCTGAAGTACCACTAGTTCCTGAAGTTCCACTTGTACCTGAAGTTCCATTTGCACCGCTAGTTCCTGATGTACCCGTAGTTCCTGAAGTACCACTTGTTCCTGATGTACCTGAAGCTCCATCAACACCACTTGTTCCTGAAGTCCCTGATGTACCGCTTGTACCTGACGTACCACTAGTACCTGTTGTTCCACTTGTGCCTGATGTACCGCTAGTACCTGTTGTACCTGAAGTACCACTAGTTCCTGAAGTTCCACTTGAACCTGAAACCCCTACAGTATTAACACACCAATAATAAGGTGCTGGTAGTAATGGTGCACCTGTCGCACCACCGCCATAACTAACAACAACCGCGTAATACGTACCATTAAATGTTGGTATTGATGATGTTGTATATGAATAAGTTCCACTACTTGTAACAATATTAATAATTGAACCGATTCCTAAATTGTCCCAAAAAGTTGTTAAATTATTACCATTATAATCTATTGGATAGAATCTTAGATTTGTTACTAAAGTAAAATCTGAATTATTATTTGTTGCCGCCTCACCGTTAGCAGTTGGTGCGGAAGCGGTTATCATATTATATTCAAAACAATTACCATCTAAACCTGAAGTCCCACTTGTACCAGAAGTTCCTGAAGTACCGCTTGTTCCTGATGTTCCGCTAGTACCTGATGTTCCACTTGTTCCTGATGTTCCAGTAGTTCCGCTTGTTCCTGATGTTCCACTTGTACCTGATGTGCCACTAGTACCTGTTGTTCCACTTGTACCTGATGTGCCACTTGTACCTGATGTGCCACTAGTACCTGTTGTTCCGCTAGTACCTGATGAACCACTTGTTCCTGAAGTTCCGTTAATACCTGATGTTCCACTTGTTCCTGATGTACCTGACGCTCCATCAACACCACTTGTTCCTGAAGTACCACTTGTACCACTAGTACCTGAAGTTCCATTAGTTCCTGAAACTCCTGATGTACCACTTGTTCCTGAAGTTCCTGAAGTACCAGGAGCACCTAATAAGAAACAAATTTTATACGAATCACCAACATTTGGTAATACTGAAGATGTACCTATCCCTGAAAGTGTTAAACCTATAGTCCAATAACTACCAGAATCAACTTTAGAGGTTACTGTATAAATCCAAGTACCCGATGTGTTTTTATAGATAGAAATCGCACTTCCTATTGATAATATGCTTAACATATATTGGAAATCAAGGGAAGAGCTAGATGTTTCACTAATATATAATGTATCGGTCAATCCAATTACACCCCCAATACTTCCCCCTGCAAGATAAAACTCACCTGTAGATGGCGGGTTTGAAGACCAATCCCAATTATCACAATAAACTAATGATGTACCGTCAGTTCCTGAAGTACCGCTTGTACCTGTCGTACCACTTGTACCTGAAGTACCACTTGTTCCTGAAGTTCCAGAAGTTCCGCTCGTTCCTGACGTACCCGAAGTTCCGCTCGTTCCTGACGTACCACTTGTACCTGAAGTTCCTGTAGTTCCTGAAGTTCCACTTGTTCCTGACGTACCACCAGTACCTGATGTTCCACTTGTTCCTGACGTACCACTCGTACCTGATGCTCCGTCAACTCCACTAGTACCAGAAGTTCCACTCGTTCCTGATGTACCTGTTGTACCACTCGTTCCTGATGTACCTGTTGTACCACTCGTTCCTGAAGTACCTGTTGTACCCGATGTTCCTGATGTACCTGTTGTGCCTGATGTTCCTGAAGTACCATTTATACCGCTTGTTCCTGAAGTTCCACTTGAACCTGATGTTCCTGATGTTCCACTTGTCCCTGTCGTACCCGAAGTTCCACTTGTCCCTGTCGTACCCGATGTTCCACTTGAACCTGATGTACCACTAGTGCCTGAAGTTCCGCTAGTACCTGAAACCCCATCAACTCCTGAAGTTCCGCTAGTACCTGTTGTTCCTGAGGTACCACTAGTTCCTGAAGTACCTGAAGTTCCGCTTGTTCCCGATGTGCCATCCGTACCACTTGTTCCTGATGTACCCGTAGTTCCTGATGTACCGCTAGTTCCTGAAGAGCCACTTGAACCTGAGGTACCGCTTGTACCTGATGTTCCACTAGTACCTGAAGTTCCATCTGTTCCACTTGTTCCTGAAGTTCCACTTGTACCTGATGTTCCACTCGTACCTGTTGTTCCTGAGGTACCACTAGTACCTGAAGTACCTGAAGTACCGCTAGTCCCTGAAGCTCCATCAACACCACTAGTACCTGATGTTCCTGAAGTACCACTTGTTCCTGATGTTCCTGAAGTACCGCTAGTTCCTGAAGTTCCATCTGTACCACTCGTACCTGATGTACCATCTGTTCCACTAGTACCTGATGTACCACTAGTACCTGACGTACCACTAGTACCTGACGTACCCGCAGTACCTGATGTACCACTAGTTCCATCATTTCCGCTAGTTCCTGAAGTACCACTTGTTCCTGAAGCCCCATCAACACCACTTGTTCCTGATGTTCCGCTTGTACCTGATGTTCCTGTAGTACCACTTGAACCTGATGTTCCGCTAGTACCTGAAGTTCCATCTGTTCCACTTGTTCCAGAAGTTCCACTTGTTCCAGAAGTTCCACTTGTTCCATCAGTTCCACTAGTACCTGATGTTCCTGAAGTTCCATCTGTTCCACTAGTTCCTGAAGTTCCTGATGTACCGCTCGTACCTGATGTACCGCTCGTACCTGATGTCCCTGTAGTTCCTGATGTACCCGCAGTACCTGATGTACCACTAGTTCCATCATTTCCGCTAGTTCCTGAAGTACCACTTGTTCCTGAAGCCCCATCAACACCACTTGTACCTGACGTACCTGTAGTACCGCTTGTACCTGAAGTTCCTGAAGTTCCACTGCTACCATTAACACCTGAAAGACCTGAAGTTCCACTTGTTCCATCGGTACCACTAGTACCCGAAGTACCTGACGTACCTGACGTACCTGATGTTCCACTAGTACCTGAGGTACCACTTGTTCCGTCATTACCTGAAGTACCACTAGTCCCTGATGTACCTGAAACACCATCAACTCCTGATGTACCGCTTGTTCCCGATGTTCCTGAAGTACCACTAGTTCCTGAAGTACCACTAGTTCCTGACGTTCCATCTGTCCCACTTGTTCCTGATGTTCCACTTGAACCTGATGTACCGTTTGTTCCTGATGTTCCTGAAGAACCTGATGTTCCACTAGTTCCTGAAGAGCCACTTGAACCTGAAGTTCCATTTGTTCCTGAAGTACCGCTAGTTCCTGAAGCTCCATCAACACCACTAGTACCTGATGTTCCTGTTGTACCACTTGAACCTGAAGTTCCAGAAGTACCACTTGTTCCTGACGTACCTGAAGTACCACTAGTACCTGATGTCCCTGTAGTACCTGATGTTCCGCTTGTACCTGTTGTTCCTGAAGTTCCGCTAGTTCCATCTACACCACTAGTACCTGAAGTTCCGCTTGTACCTGAAGCACCGTCAACTCCTGATGTTCCAGAAGTACCACTTGTTCCTGACGTACCTGACGTTCCTGAAGTACCACTAGTACCTGATGTTCCTGTTGTACCACTTGAACCTGAAGTTCCACTTGTACCTGAAGTACCTGTTGTTCCTGAAGTACCACTAGTTCCTGTTGTTCCAGATGTACCACTAGTACCATTTATACCTGATGTTCCACTTGTTCCTGATGTACCTGAAGCACCGTCAACTCCTGATGTTCCAGAAGTACCACTAGTTCCTGATGTTCCTGTTGTACCACTTGAACCTGAAGTTCCACTTGTTCCATCAGTACCGCTAGTTCCTGAAGTACCGCTAGTTCCGCTTGAACCACTTGTTCCTGTGGTTCCTGAAGTACCGCTTGTTCCTGAGGTTCCATCGTTACCGCTAGTACCTGAAGTTCCACTTGTTCCTGATGTACCTGAAGCACCGTCAAGACCGCTAGTACCTGAAGTTCCATCAGTCCCACTAGTTCCTGAAGTTCCACTCGTACCTGTTGTACCTGAAGTACCACTTGTTCCTGAAGTACCTGACGTTCCTGAAGTACCATCATTACCGCTAGTACCTGAAGTTCCACTTGTTCCTGATGTACCATCATTACCGCTAGTACCTGAAGTTCCACTTGTTCCTGATGTACCGCTTGTACCTGAGGTACCTGAAGTACCGCTAGTGCCTGAAGTTCCGTCATTACCGCTAGTACCTGAAGTACCGCTAGTACCTGACGAACCACTTGAACCTGATGAACCACTTGAACCTGATGTACCGCTTGAACCTGAGGTTCCGCTACTTCCTGAAGTACCTGAACTTCCGTTAGAAGTTATTCCTGTAATTGAAATAGTACCTCCAGTGTTGTTATATAAATCTATTTGTGATGTAGCTGAGAAATAAGTACCGCCTGTGATATAAACATCAGTCATACCTGTAATAGTGATAGTATTACCTGAATTATCGTATAATTCAACAAAATTATTGATTCCGTTTACTCCTCTAAAATAGGTTCCACCTGTGGTATAAGTGTCATTTAAATTCGCCACTCTCCAACGAGCATCGTTGTGGGTAGCACCACTATAACCTTCAATTGTTGACGCAGTCCAAGCGTCTAAGAATAACGCACCTTGAGGTGTGTCATTATAGGCAACATAACCTGTACCAACATCTAAAATGGAACCTGCATTTTCAGCATCATTCCATAAAGTTTGGTAATCAGGGATAACATATTGGTAAGTTGTTTCGTCCTCTTGAACGTAAACCAACATACCTAATCTTCTTCTACCTGAAGATATTCCGTCATTATATAATGTTAATTGATTTGGTAGTGTAAAAGGTACATTATAATTAAAATTGATTGGAATACTATTTCCTGAAAATAATACAGGACCACCATTAATTAGAATACTATTTGGGATTGTCCAAATTAAATCGGTGATATTAAACACCTCCATATAACCACCGATTGAGTTAACACTAAAGTTTGTGCCCTCAATATTGTCCCTATTAACTGAAATAGGACCAAATACTATATTAGTGGATACTGGATTTTTGTAATCAAAGCTCATCATCTTTTATTAAATATCTTAAGGTATCAAACTTCCTCCTCGGAAATACAAATTATTATTTAAATTCTTTATCTTAAAGTCACCAATAGTAAACGTAGAGTAAACTCTATAGGTTCCTGCAGGTATCGCACTTCCTGTGTAGTTTACAATTAAATTAGAATAAACGCTATTCATAGTAAAGTAAGTTAAAGAACTTGGGCTGGTTCCTTCTCCAATTGTCGCATATTTTTGTCCGTTTGTTGCACCTGTTGGGACAAACCAAGTATACCAACAATATTCGTTAGAATTCATAACGGTGTTTGGAACTTCGTGAGTCAAGAATGTGTAAGCAACTATAGGATTACCTTGAGAATCAAATCCTCCTGAAGATGTCGGAACTTGTTCACTTCTAATAGAAGGTACTCCTAAACTACCCCATCCTGAGTAGTTTAAGTAACTATTCATTTGAGTATTAAATGTTGCTTGTACAGTAGAAGGTACGTTTATATTATAACCTCTAAATGCGCTTCCTTGAGATAACATCCAAGAGTTTACTGAAGTTCTTGCACTAAATGGTTCAATTGTTAAGTAAGCAAAGAATGCAGGTGTCGGTGTCGGTGTTTGTGTCGGAGTAGGTGTCTGAGTAGGCGTTTCAGTTGGTGTAGGTGTTTGTGTCGGAGTAGGTGTCGGAGTAGGTGTTTGAGTTGATGTAGGTCCAGGAGTCTCAGTTGGGGTTGGGGTTGGTGTTTGTGTGGCGGTAGGACTAGGACTAGGTGTCGGAGTAGGTGTCGGAGTAGGTATCTGAGTACATTGTATTATTTCAAAATATTCACAACTATTAGCATCTATGATTTTTATCATAATCACAGGAGCATAATCAAAATAAGTCGGTAATGTAAGGTATATCGGTGGTGGAACATTTACTGTCACCGCGGATAAAAACATACAATTAGAACCATAGACATCACATACATACACATCGTATGGCGAAGTCCCTGTAATACTCGATATTTCAATTAATTGTGACAATATATCCTCGTTTTAGTAATAAATATTTTATATCTCATTTCTCGCCAAACTTTTATTAACACGTTAATGAAGTTAAGCTACTAATTTGACCTGTTAATGTGTCAACAGACCAAGCATCTCCATTTAATGTTATAGCTCCCGCTCCTAAAACAGGAGATGTTAGACCAAAATCAGAATAAATAGTATCACCAAGACCAGGTGTTGGGGTGTAAGAATAATATGTGTAAGACGTTCCAGGTAAATTTAACTCGTTACAAGCATCTACTTGAGTTGCTCCCGTATAACAGTTATTGAATGTTGTAACAGGATTAGGTGTTTGAGTTGGTGTTGTAGTAGGTGTTGGTGTAATTATTGGACCACAAAAACTTATACTAGTATATGGTGGTAACGGAGGGGTAATAGTAAATACCGTAAAATCAACAAGGTCATAACTACAAGAACAACCTGAATCATATGTTTTAGAATTGTATATATAATTGACTGTTGAAGTTCCAGCAATAATAGTAACATTAGTCCCTATCGGCACTGAGCCACCAGCACAAGGTAATGATGTACCATCCAATTGTATATAAACATCGTTAGCAATTATAATAGGATTACCTGATAAGTCAGTCAATTGGAATGTTAACGTTGTCACTTCATCGTTATTTCCTGGACAACTTGTTGAACCACTATAGAAAATCGAACTTCCAGTTAATACACATAAAGATAAACTTGTCGGTGTTGGAGTATTTGTTGGCGTAGCAGTTGGTGGTATAGGTGTTGGCGTAGCAGTTGGTGGTATAGGTGTTGGAGTATTTGTAGGCGTAGCAGTTGGTGGTATAGGTGTTGGCGTAGCAGTTGGTGGTATAGGTGTTGGAGTATTTGTAGGCGTTGCAGTTGGTGGTATAGGAGTAGGAGTATTTGTAGGCGTTGCAGTTGGTGGTATAGGAGTAGGAGTTTCAGTTGGAGTTAATGTTGACGTAGGTGTTGCAGTTGGTGGTATAGGAGTAGGAGTTTCAGTTGGCGTAGATGTCGGTGTTTCAGTTGGTGTTGGAGTTAGTCCTGAGGCACAAGCAGTGTCATACACCATTGTTATAGGAACACCAAATTCTGAATAAGGTGTAGTGTAAGAACAAACATAAGTTGTGACATTAGGTCCAATTGTTAAAGACATAAATCCGTAAGTACAATCAGTGAAATAAATTGTAGTTGGGTTAGGCGACAGGTCATTTGTTATTGTAAATCCTGAACAAGGTGGTATTACATCACAACAATTACCATCAATAATTAGAGTATCAAACGTTCCAACAGGTACGGTTTGAGAACATATGAATATTTCACTATCAACACTTCCATAGTTATAAGGTCTAACCGTTGCCGAATTACCATCACAATCAATAATATCAACCACAGGTCCTAAACCAACTCCGACAGGTCCTATTAAATGATATCTAATACAATCACAGGCAGGTGTTGATGTTGGAGTTACAGTTGCGGTAGGTGTAGAAGTAGAAGTTGGTGTTGATGTTGGGGTTACAGTTGAGGTAGGTGTAGGTGTAGAAGTTGAAGTTGGTGTTGGGCTTACAGTCGCGGTAGGTGTAGGAGTTTCAGTTGAGGTTGGTGTTGGGCTTACAGTCGCAGTAGGCGTAGGAGTTTCAGTAGCAGTAGGTGTAGGTGTTACATAGTAAATATAAAGTTCGGTATTACAAGGTGGTTCTGAAGTAACTAAAATATATGTTGAGGTACTATCTCCTGTTATAGTATAACCCGCAATTAATTGTGATGACGTTACATTTGTTGCAACAACACCCAAAACCTCGTCAGTTATTGTGAAAGGTCCTGCGTTTATCCCGATATTACTTACAGTTACTATTACAGTTTGTAGTGCCATTTATTTAGTTCTTTTTTTTATATTATAATTATTAAGGACATCCATTAGGTGTTAATGTATAATCTATACCCTCAACTGGTGCAGGTGTTGATGAATCGGCCCATACACCACTAACACTACTTAGATTATTTGTAAAAATACATAAATCTCCTCCCTGAGCAATTGGAGTTGATAATTGAGGGAACCCATCGCAATCGTCATATACTATTCTAATAGCACTTGTTCCATTTGGATTTCCTGCAGTTATATTTTCAACAAAAACATCAATACATATTGGTGTAGGTGTTGGAGTCGGGGTTGGTATACAACAATCAACTAATGAAACATCAATAGTACCAGGGTCTCCTGCAGTTATTATTACAGTCCCTGATTGAGCACAAACATCAACAGGGAATCCATCAAATACGGTCACTGTTTGAGTGATTCCACCACAATTAACATATTCGAATGTTGTTGCACCTAATACTGGGTTAGGTGGTGGTAGAGGTGTGTTTGTTAATGTGTAACATACACAACCTGCATTAGTTGGTGTAGGCGTTGGGGTTGGAGATATTGTACAACAATTAAAAGTATTAATTGGTTGATTAAAAGTTAAAGTAAATAAACCACCCACAATGATATATTGTTCAGGGGCCACAGGTATATTATCAACACATATACTATCAAAATAAAAATCCGCAACTGTATATGTTGCAATACTAGCATCACCATTACAATTTTGGTATGAAACAAATACCTCACCAGTATCCGAGTTATCAAGGTCAATTTGGTCAACTTTTACATCGTAGTAATAACATTCACAAGGAGTTGGACTTGGTGTAGGTGTTTGGGTGGCAGTTGGTACAGGTGTTTGGGTGGCAGTTGGTACAGGTGTTGCAGTTGAGGTAGGCGTCGCAGTTGGTCCAGGTGTTGAGGTTGGTCCAGGTGTTGCAGTTGGGGTAGGTGTTGGGTTTGTCGTAGGCGTTGGTGTTTGACTAGTTGTCGGTGTTGGAGTTGGAGTTTCCGTAGGTGTAGGACTAATAGTTGCGGTAGGTGTAGGTGTTGCGGTTGGTTGGATTATTGTTAATGTACCTCCACTCAATCCACAATCATTAACGCAACATATGTCATAATTAATTTTAACATTAATTGTAACATTTTTTTCAGCTAAAGTTTTCTCACAATCAGAATTTATTTGAATACTATTATTATCAATACTAATTACAACTGAACCAATACCAGGTACTTCATCTAATAGATTTTTAATCGCATCCACATATTGTTGGTCGGTTGGGACATCAAGTAGGGATGTTGTATAATAAAAAGTTTCACTAAATGCCGAAGTACCAACATTAACCTCTAATATAAACTGAGCAGCATTTAATTGACAATCTACATTACCAACAGTCAAATCCTGATATCCTTGGTTTAACATTTGTAATAATCCAGTTTTACTACCAGGGGTTTGTGTAAAATAACCTTCACATATATTAAAAGTTTGGTAGGTACTATAATTAGTGTTACAAGATATTGTCGAACTTAAAGTTTTACTACAATAGTAACTATCGGTGACTGTTAATGTATAGGTTCCTGCAGTTAATCCTGTAACATATATTCCTGTCTGTCCATTCACATTACTCGACCAATTAAATGTAAATGGAGGAGTTCCTGAAGTTATCAATGCGGTTAACGAACCTTCATCACCAATACCACAACCTTGGTTATAAAATGAAAAATCAACATTATTACTTGTCCCAACATAGAATTGACTAGTTTGAACACACCCTAAATTATCGGTTACAGTTGCGGTGTAAAAACCTGGTGACAGGTTATTAATTGTAACGGCAGTTAATGGTGTACTAGTTATTAGATGGCCAGGGATTTCATAAGTATAAATTCCTGGAGTATCCACACTTATTTGAACACTACCATTACTATTTCCACAGGTAGTTCCTGTAGATGATGTACTAACCGTAAAACTATTTTGATTTATTAAATAAAGTTCTTGTTGGTAAACACAGTTACTTGGGTTAGTTACAAAAACAGTATAAGTGCCCGAATTTAGATTACTAAATGTAACAGTGCTTGATGTCGTTGCGCTTACCGTAGTATTACCTAAATCATCAACTAAAGTATAGGTATACGGAGTTGCTCCACCATTAACAGTAACAGTAATAGAACCATTACTACTAGAACAAGTAGAGTTTTGAGTACTTAATCCAACAACTTGGAATGAGTTAGGTGTGTTTAATGTAGTACTTCCACTGACATAACATAAACCCGCATCATAAACTCCAACTGTGTATACTCCCGCAGATAAACCTGTAAAATTTAAAGAAGTAGAATAGGTTATTTGGTTAACACCATTTGAAAATTGATATTGGTAAGGTGGTGTACCTCCTGAAATTGTAACAAGTACTTGACCGTTAGATTGGAAACACCCTGGTGAGGTATTAATCATACTAACAATACCAACACTAGGAACGTTAGTAACTGTCATAGTCTTGGTAACCGAACAACCTCCTGAATTAGTTACGGTAACCGAATAAGTTCCCGCAGTTAAACCTGAAATACTTGAGGTCACTTCACCTGTACTCCAAGAATACGTGTATGGCGCATAACCTGTTTGTCCTGTAACATATATTTTACCCGTAGGAGTTAAACTACAAGGAGAATTATTAATAACATAATATCCAAAGTCAAAATTACCTGAGTCTTCTACTATACAGTTCTCAGTTTTTGCGGTACAACCACCATAATCTTCAACCGTACAGTAATAAGTTCCAGCACTTAATGGGATAAATGTTGCAAATCCAAAATTAGTATTTGCAGAAGTAACTAAAATATTGTTACTGTCGTATAAATAATAATTTACAGGTTGATATGGTGTTGTTGCGGTAACAGTAATCGCTCCATTATCTAAATTACAAGTCGTATTAACAATAGAGTCAATACTTGCACAAACTCCAGATGAGACAATTAGATTTGCATTAAGAGTTAATGGTGTAGGAGTTGATGAGTCACTAATTACTATTTGATAAACACCTGAATTTAAACCAGTTCTAATTGAGTTTGTCGTTACAGGACTATCAGTACCTAAATTTGGGGTAACCCAATCAACAATATATGGAGACACTCCACCATTAGGGTATACGTCTAACACACCTAAACCACTATTGGTACAATCACCAGATACTATTAAATTATAACTCAATGACATTAACTACAACTAATTGAAAAGTCCAATCCTACATTTAATTGGAAAAGTTTATTTTGATTATTGGCTTCACATCCCAAATTAGACACATAAAGAGTATTACCATTAAAATAATAGTTAAAACCATCATTAACTAAATCCTCTAAATAAGTTTCTAAAGAAGTTTTCCAATATGTATTTGATGGTACGTCTAAAAGACCATACCCTGTATAAATCTTTTCTTGGATTAACGATACCCCATCAAGTTTTAAATCAATATACCAATCTGTTAATAAACTATTAGTAATACAATTAGAAATATTAATTGATTGTGAATTTAAATAACTTATTAGTGTTTGGTATAAAACATCACTAAATGATGTTGCAGTTGAAGTACCGTTTAACCAAGGATAAATTGGACAACTAATTGTTTCATCAACACAACCGTTAGGGAAAAGATTACCAAATATAATACAAGGTTCACAAGGTATCGGAATAATTTGACAACCTCTTTGTAATCTATAAACAAACTTTTGTCTATGGAATATTGAGTTTTCAAATTTAGTACCACCGTTCCATATAGTACTTGCAGGAATCATCTGTTCAACCAATCTTATCCATTGGTCTCCCATACCATTCACATAATCAATCATACTTTGGTATCTAAAATTATCGTTAGGTATATTAACGGCCTCTTCAGATAATAGATATTTCCAATAAATTGATTGAAGTGTTGGATATCCACCTGTTTTACCATCGGAAATAAATTGTCTGTTTCTAACATTAATCATATTCACCCAAAATGTTTGAGCAAATTCAAAGAATGTTTTCTTTGTTGGTTGTGGATTAATAAATGTCCAATCAACCCCACCTGGCTGAGGATATGGTGATGTTAATCCTGTACTAGGTATAGGATAGTCGTATTGTCTTGACATTGACCACACATCATATAATAATCCTTGGGCAGGATTCATATATAGGTCAATATTTTTAACGTTTAATACTAATTTTTCATCCGAAACATAATAGTATGCGTTATAGTTTGCACTACCCGCATTAACTCTTAATCCTTCATCAGTAACAGGCCAACTTTTCTTATTATCTAAAGTTCTAACTAAATTAAAACCTTTATTCATATAAGGAAAACTACGATATCTTTCAAGATATTTTTGACCATAAGTGAATTTCTCAAATTCAGTTTGAATATCATAATTTTGACCTGTAAATGTACTTGTTGTTCTATTAACAACTTGAGGGCTTTGGTGATTTTTAACTAATTCAAACCACCCCGCACCTTTTTGGAAGAAATACTCTTCAGTATCTTCAGGTGACATTGGGAATCCTTCTGAATCTACAGGGTAATCTGATAATGTCGCTTCGGCATCTATTTGAATTAATTCGGTAGTGAATCCTGTATACGGATTACCTAAAATTGTAAACGTAGTACCACTTTCGTAAACAGGTACCTCATATGTATAAGTTCCTCCTGATATTTGAGCGTATTCCGTTTCAAAATCAGCCATATTAATTCTTTGTCCCGCAATGTATATGTTCTCGTTAAACTCAATTAGTGCTTCAGGAGCACCAACTAATCTTAATAAAAATTCTATAGACCTTCTAGTTCCTTTAGATTTGAAAAGGTATGCCGAATTTAAAATTAAATTTCTATAATATTGATAATTAAGTTCTGTCGGGGTATTAGCTCTCGAAAATCCAGGGTATTGTATCTTATTATCATTGCCAAAAACAGAACCTAAGAAGTCGTCTTCGGTAATTGGGGATACGTTAATTCTCCAACCTAAAGTTTCCGCTAAATTTTTTAATAATTGTGATGGTATATCATTTTTGATGGTGTAGTTAACTGAATTCATATATGCCAAAGCGTCTATGAATTTTTTTATCTCATCAAAACTTCTACCATATATCGATAATATCTTTTGAACTTTTTGGTCCTCAGTATCAAACTCTTTAAACGATTCTGTAGTTAAAAATCTACTAACTAAATTAGTTCTAAACGAATCAAAAGATTCTGCAATATCACTAACCTTGGCCAAATAAGAATCAAAAGCCACCGTTCTAATATCTAAATTCCAAATACCGTCTAAAGGCCAAGTTACTGTTGCAAAATCAGTATAAAATAAACCATCTTCTGTTTGTTTTGGAACTTGGAAGGTTGCGGTGTATACTGGATTTACAAGTCTATTAAGTAAGAACTTTTCGACCTCATCAAAAGGTTCAATTAATGCTTTATCCGCATAATAACTATTAGGTCTAATTACTATATCACCATAGTAATCTGTTTGACCTGAAAATGGATTACCTTCAACCACAAATTGTAATGTACCCGAATACAGACTACTTGAAGGAGTCATAAATAACACAGGGTACTCGTTATCTCCAACAAATAACGAATATTTTGAATATTCTTTTGTTAAGTTTCTCAACGGAGAAACCTCGAACTCTTTTAAAGCCAAATTTCTTGTGGCATTAACACTATAATCAATATCAAAAGGATTTCTAATTTCAGTTATTTCAATATCAAAAGTTGTGGTATCTTCAGTGATATCATAACTAGAATTTGTTGCAGTATTACCTGTGGTTAAATCAAAATTTAATGTATATAATTCAAGTGCGCCAGGAAAGAAATTAATAATCTTTTCAATTGACGTAGAAATTCTTTTAGATAATGAACCATATAAACTAAAGTTAGTTATTTGACTTAAATCAAAGTTAGGATAAACCCTAAAATCTTTAGCGATAATTGATTTAGATTCTAAAACAGAATTAATACTTAATGAGTCTAAAGATATTGGTTCAGAAAAAGAACCAATATTAAATTCTCTATTAACCTTTTCAACTATAGATGTCGTAAACTCAAAATTACCTTGCGTAAGTCCTCCACCGTCAACTAATTGGAAACCAACTATGTTGTCGGAAAATGTGCCCGCCCCGCTGGATGGTCTTGGTGGATATCTATAGAATTTATGTGCCATTATTGTACTACGTTTGTAAAGTTTTTACTAAAATCAATATTATCACCTCTATCTTCTCTAACCTCAAATAATAACTTATTAAACTCATCTCTAATCTCAAACAAGTTGTATTGTTTGTAGATGTTATTACTACTATCGTAAATTGTGTAGATACCGTCATCAATAGATTTAGTTTGATTACCATATAACGCAATTGCCAATGTAGAGATATCTTGGTCAACCATTTCAATATCTAAAGTGATTGGATTGAAAAATGTATTAGTCATTATGATATTCTGAGCTGGTTGTCCAATAAACGGAGTCGCATTTGGTTTATTTGTCGGTGATGATGATGGTGATAATGTACAGAACATTAAATTAGTAACTCCTTCAACATATCGATACCTAATAGCCTTTTGTGATGTATTTGTTAAATTTTGTGTTACAGGTTCGCAATAAAAATTTGAAGTAACTACTCTAAAGAAGTTAGGTATTTTAGTACCATCATCATTCAAGTATTCAACTCTAAATCCAACTAATCCTTGTGCGACAAATTTATTTCTATATTGATTAGGAACATTATCCAAATTAATAACAATACCTTTAACATTAGGTAAGGCTGAAAGAACACCACAATCATTAATTTGAGTTCTTATTTGTGCAGGTCTAATATATAAGGTATAAATTCCTAATTTATTAAACTCCTCTGCGGGTAATTTTAAATTGTATAAACCACCTAGTATTTCAATATCCGCATTACCACCAGTATTGTTGTTGTTAAAGTAAGGTCTTAAAATATTAGAAGCATCTAATTTTTTAAGTACAAAATTATCCGTAGCATCTCTAGATGGTGTATAATTTAAAATAATTTCAACATCTTGTGGTGAAACATCTGATGGTCTAATCGTACCGTAAGTTCCTATTGCCATTTTATTTTTTTATATTTATTTAATAAATACCTTATTACTCTTTTTCCGTAATTTTTTTATTGATTAACTACATTAAAGAATCCGTATCCATAGTTTATTAAGTCACCTATATTATCAACCTCACCCAATCTTTCAATTCTTTCCAAAACACTATTTTTACCTCTTTCAATAAAAACATTAGATTGTACTTGTGGAGCATAAACAATATTAAGTAATGACTCATCTTTTGTTATTGGTTCTTCAACCATCCAATTAGATGTTAATCCTGAAGATTCTAAAACATATATTGTAGTTCCATCAGGAAAATCAACATAATTTACGTTATCTATTGTGTATCCCGTATAGTCGTTAAAGTTTATTATGTCTGTAGTAATCTGACCATAATTTACACCGTGTTTTTTAATCCAAGTATAAGGTTGGTATTTGTTAACACCATACTGTTGTAATTCAGTTAGTCTTGAAGTGGTGTAACCACTAATATTAAATGGTGTTGAGGTAAAGTTAGGATAGTTACTTGTCACTTGTGCTGCAATTGTATTTACCGAGTCACCTGTAAATAAGAAATCATAAGATATTGGTGTTGCACTCCAACTTCCATTGAATGATGTGAATGTTGCAGTACCATTAGGATTTGTTATTGTTGTACCCGTAAAAGGTACAACTACAGTCTTTTTAATTGTATTTGTACCCCAAGGGTTAGTTTGTTTTAAAGTAATTGTATATTCTGTTGGTGTAGGGTTATTGATATACGTATGACTTATAAAGTTAGGAGAATATGTTGTTATTGATTGTGTTAAACCGTCTCCCCAATCAACTTCGTAATTAGAGAACTGTAAATATGTTTTTAATAATTGCTCTGAAGTATTATAGAAATGATAAGTGTAAGGCGTTCCTGTTGTCGCAGAAAAAACAAAATTCTTAACAACATCTATCTGTTGTACCATACCATCAAATACCGAATAATAACCCATATCAACGGCAGACTCAGTTATTAGAATAGGTATTGTTAAACCTGTTAATAAAGAACTTCCATTGGTACCGCCACTTAATAAATTTTGCATAGGTATGTAATACCCTGTAGTACCTGTTGGGTAATCTGTGTTGGTAGTGTATCCCGTAATAATACAACAAGCGTTAGTATTACCCGTTAAAACTTGGTAATATATTGGGGTACCCGTATAAGGCACTTGAGTTATATCAGATAATATAACTTCGGGAGAAATTTTAATATAATACTTATTTTCTTCCATTATGGGTTAATATATTCAAACCAATTTATTGGGTTACTTTGTGTACCAACTCTAGTTAATAGGGTATTAATAGGGTCCGCCCACCAAGCAGGATTATTTAAATCATACACTTTATATGTATAATTTGTATAGTCTAAGTCCACTTTATAGTAAAAGAATAATTTTTGGTCAAAATTAAACTTACTAATACCAGTTAAAGTAGATTGTGGTCTATTCATCATTTTAACAAAAACCCCACTTTTCGCGTCAAAAAATTTGGCAGTCATATAGAAGGTATCTATGTTAAGGAAATCTTTCTTTTTCAACCAATAAATAAAATAACCTTCTTTATCTCCAATATAATCTAATTTAAAGATTGGAGTTTTTATTTGTTGTGTTGTATATCCAACAGTTGTTGCGGTTGTCGCCCCTTGTTGAGTTGGAATAATAATTGTAAAATAATTTGTTTGTTCTTTTTCATTGGTACTATCATAAAAGTCCAATTTGAAAAAAGACTTTTTAAATTGATTTCTAAAATAGAATACTTCGTCGGGAGTAAACCCTTGTACCGTATATGAAGGTAACCAAACAGTTGTAGCACTTGTGGCACCTGACGGAACAAAATTAAAATTATAATTTATGTCTGTAAAATCCGTAAAACTATCGGTAAGTGGATTTGAGGTTTGATAAACAGAATGTGAGAATCTTGCAACCTCAAAATCTTTATCCTCATTAATAACTTGTTTAATTGCATTTTTTTCAAAATCAACTAACGAGTCTCCTCGGCCTAAGAAATCCCAAGTCATTTCAACAGGTAAATTAATTTCTGTCTCTCCTTCTCTCGGTAATAATATTTTAAATTTATTCACAGTCATCAATTATTGGGTCAGCGATTGTTAATATATTTTCAGAAACATTTCCTTCAGGAAATACTCTAAACGATATATTTGTTGATGGGTAATGAGTCCCGTTTAAAAATGGATAATCAACACCGTTACCTGATTCATCAATAAAACCATAAGTGTAAATGTCTCTCCAAATTAATTTAGATTTATAATTTGAGTAGTACGAATAATCAGGTACCGCACCAATATCTCTAATCTCCCCTTCTTCTAAATAATCGGAATATACCCTCAAAGTTATTGGGTGATGTGGTTGATAATAGTATCCGTCAGGATTTAATGTTCCTTGTAAATGAATTTTAAATAAAAATGGATTAAACCATAATTTATGTAAGAATTCAGAAATAACTCTTTCTTTCTGTTCAAACTCATTGTACTCACAATAATCACCATTAATTGTATCTCCACTTTTTAAGTCCTGATTGTAGTAAAAAGTGAATGAACCTGGTTTAGTGTAAAAACTTAATTGTATATTAGATAAATTGTTATTATTTGTTAATCTCCAATATGGTGTTGGGGTATAACCTAAATTAAATTTAAACCCTTCTCTAATACCTACATTATTAGATATATCTTTATTCATCCATCCAAAATATCCTTTGTTAATTATCGTAACAAATAACTTGGTTAACGGTCTATTTAAATTATCCCTATACTGATTAATATTGATATCTTTTGAAAAACTTAATAAGTATGATTGGTTATTCTCCTTATAGGTTATTCTCGCCCTATTGTCAGGAGTTAATGAACTATATTCATATTGTTTTTTAATATTAAAACCATTTAAATCAAATGCTGCTTTGGTTAAAATAGCCTCATCAACATTTGTTATAATTTTATGTTTTCTAACATAATATTTTGACATAGTTTCGGCAGAATTAGTAATATCAATAATTCTTTTGAAGTTACCTTCTGAACCATTAATAAAAGTGGTACCTGTAAATCCATTATTATAAATATTAAAGACGTACTTGTCGGAATTATAACCACCATTACCTAAAGAATATACTTGAAATACTTTTGTATTATCATATCCTGCCCATCCACCTTCCATTTCTATTTCAACCCATTCTCCGTCAGTAAGTCCGTGTTCGACAGGACAAACAAAAGAGATTAAAGTTTGGCCATTGTAACTATATGGGCTCACAATGTAAAAAGGAATTCCTTCACCCGCATTCCATAAAAATGGGTTTGAACCTCCTAAATCATATTGTAATAATTTATTATAATCATTCTCATAAGGATAACTAATATACTGAGTCCAATTATATGTTGACGCACTTTTACTTTTAAAATCAACGTGAGGTTGAGTTGCCCCTGAAGGTACTGTATATCCAGGAACATTATAATCATTTCTTATTAAATCAAACTCAACATACTGAGGATATCCTGACCAACTATTAGTACTAAATGATTCTTCAGAATTAACGTAGTATAAACTATTGGCAAATGGT
>Ga0222712_10001364_pt1 | contig 30278 bp, 26 predicted proteins | sample C33_657DmetaG_FD_165043 | JGI IMG/M metagenome (GOLD analysis project Ga0222712, IMG submission 165043) | Estuarine water microbial communities from San Francisco Bay, California, United States - C33_657D | ecosystem: Environmental > Aquatic > Marine > Unclassified | place: USA: California...
TGGGTGTGGTGTGGGTGGGAAAGGTTAGGCAGGCAGGAGGCCGAGGGCGATAGCCCGAGCTCGGCATTTGGCGCAGGAGATGGTCGAGAGGTCGAGCGAGATGGTGAAGGCTCGGTGAACCCGAACCCCCTTGCAAAACGCATCGGGGCGGGAGGTGGAAAGGGAGAGGTGCGTTTCTTTGCCGTGACCGATCTTTACGACAGAGGGCTGGGCGGGGGGCTGGTTGGTGGTGTGCATGGTGTGCGGTTGGTTGGTGGTGGGAAGGGTTAGGCGTTGCGGGTGATGCGGTGGAGGTCGAGGGCGATCTGCGAGGCGTGCCAGCGGATGGAGTCGAACCGCTCCTCGTGGTGCATGGCAGACCAGCCTCCGAGGTCGTGTTCGGCCTTGGGGTCGAGTTCCGTCTGGATGGTGGCAAAGAGGGCATGGGTTGCCTTCTCGGCAAGGTCGTTCAACTGCTCGGAGGTGAGAGCGGGAGGAGTGGGAGGGGTGGGCGTGTTGTCATCGATCGCCTTGGTCAGCATCTCGTCTGCGTGTTCAAAGAACTTGCGGACGGCCTTCTCGTAACTCGTGAAGGTGGCAAGGAGGTGGTGCGTTTCCCAGAACGAGGCGAGGAAGCCAGCCAGCGAGTCGATGCCATACCGGGTGATCTTGTTTCCGTCCGTGATGCAGGCGTGGTCGCTTGCGACATCGTGGGCGAGTTCGGCGAGCCACTCCGAAATCACTACGGCATCGTAGTTGCTCGGGAGGTTGCCTTCCCGAACGCTGGCGAGTTCGGTGCGGTAGTCGGTGATCTCCTTGCGAGCCTTGATGAGGGCGGGGAGGAGGGTTTCTTCGTTGGTGTGCATTGTGGTGCGGTGTGGTGTTGGGTTGGGTTGGTTGTGCCGTGAGGCATCTCCGACAGAATGGAGGGCGCAACGGATTGCAAGATCATTCTCACAGGTCACGCCAGCACCTCACAGGGTCGGCTCGTTCGGGGGTGTCGTGTGGGCGTGTGTCTGGGTGGCCTGCCTTGGCTCTGGGGAGGCGATGGCAACCCGACCCGAGGCGAGGCTGGGAGCGATCACCCCGAGGCCGTGCTGGGCAACCAGCGACCCGACCACCCAGCGACCCAGCGACCCGACCAGCGACCCGACCCAGCGGGAAGCCCCGCCCCGCTTGGGGTGTTACTGCCTCCCCAAGGCGATACCCCGAGCGACAGCCCCTGGCTCCCCCTAGAACCCCCTAGGTACACGCGCCTGGCCGTACGTCCGCGCCCGCCTGGCCGCCCGGGCGCAGCTGCGCGAGCGCCCCCGCCCACGCACCCGCGACGCGCGCGATAAATACCTAATACCCTCTTCGGAAAAATCCGCGTAGCCAAAAAACTTTCTCCTACATTTTGCGGAGATTAATCTCCGCATCGCCATCTCTTGCTTCTATGTCCGGATTGGTACACTATCCGCGTATGAGTCAGCCTCCCGCTCCTTATGACCGCTCGCATTCCTTTACGGATTTCAGCCAGTCCAACCCCACCACCCCCCACCAGGGTCAGAAAATCGACCAGGAGCTGAACAATGTGCAGGCCGCACTCAACGCTACCATCTCCCGGCTGGGTGAAATCCAGACGGATGACGGCAATGTGCGTACCACCGCTCTGAATCTGGCTGTCATCGCCGAGGAAGTCGAACCGTTGCTGACCGACGCTCCTGTTCAAGCCGTTGAGGCTGCCGGCGCGCAGCAAGTTGCGTTGGTAAATGACGCTGGTGACGCAAAAGTGGCTGAACTTGAGGCTGTTTTGACGTCCCAGAACGCTACCGACGCCATTAATGCGCGAGATGCGGCCCAGTCTGCCGCTTATTCTGCCGACGCCTTCGCTGCTTCAGCCGAAAGCTCCGCTACTGCTGCAAATTCTTACGCAAACACCGCCCTTCAGTCAAAGAATTCGGCGGCTGTCTTCGCCCAGGTGGCGCAGGACGCGGCTGCGAGCATCCCTCTGATCGTTGGACCAGCTGGTCCTCAAGGTACGCAGGGGATTCAAGGTGATGCCGGTCAGCCTGGTCAGCCCGGACAGGATGGTCAGCCTGGACCGCAGGGAATCCAAGGTCCGGCTGGCAATGCTTGGGTGTACCAAGGCGAATACAACAACGGCATCACCTATTCCCAGAACGACTACGTCACGCTCAACGGATCGAGTTACGTTTTGAAGAACTTTATCGGCGGTGCTGGTTACGATCCGATTGGCTACCCGGATAATTGGCAGCTTGTCGCCCAGAAGGGTGACACCGGAGCTAGTGGCGCGGACGGTGTAGATGGGGTTGGCGTTGTCAACTGGCGTGGCGAATGGAATGTCAGTCAATTTTACCCAAAGGGAGACGTAGTCAGCCGTTATGGTTCAAGCTATGTATCTAACCTTCAAGGGAGCGGACTTGGAAACCAAGGATATCCTCCGGAATCATATCCGGACTACTGGACGCTCGTAGCACAGGCTGGAAGCCAAGGAGCAGAAGGACCGCAAGGTCCGGCAGGCCAGAACGGCCAGGACGGAGCAGTCGGACCTGCTGGTCCTTCCATTGCTGAATGGGATAGTGGCAACACCTATTACAACGGCAACGCCGTAACCTACAACAACGGCATCTTCGTGTGCGTGTCTGGGGGGATCACCGGCGGAAGCTACCCTCCCGACAGCGGAAATTGGGTATTGGCTTCCGACAACTACTTCGCGCGAGCCTTCACCGTGTATGAAAAGGTAAATCGCAGCGGCGATACTTTCAACGGAAAGGTCAACTTCACGCCTGTCGGAGGTGTTGCTGGTCTGAACATCGGCATCGGAGGTACCTCCTCAAACGCTACCGTTAACGGAGATATTTGGATTCCGACCGCAGGAACAAACCTTAACTTTAGGGACGGTAATGGCATCGCAAGGATTTGCGCCTCTACCACGTCAGGGAATACCTTTAATCAGCCCCAGGCCGTCGATACAAGTAACGTCCTCCCGGCCCTGCGGGTTACACAACGCGGGACTGGAAACGCAATCCAAGTCGAAGACAGCACTTCCCCCGATGCAACCGCCTTTATTGTCGATCAGTTTGGAAAAGTAGGCATCGGCGTCGCACCGGATGCAACCGCCGCACTCAAGCTTGATGCCAATGGTATTTCATTCAACGGACTTTCTTTCAATCCCACCAGCACCGCCGCCCACAGCGGTGGTTCTGACACCCTGGACCTGCTCGTCACCATCGGTGGCGTGAACTACCGAATCGGTCTTCGACCCGCCTAATGGCTCGTAAGGCACCCAACGCCGAAGAGAAAAGACGACAAGCAGAGATGCTTGAACTGGAGCGGCAGATACTTGCCGCCCAGCGTCTTCTTCGAGTCAAGAAGGCAAAGGAGTCGCTCATTGATTTCACCTCGATGACGATGCCAGATCCGGAAGACCCGGACAACCCGGACAAGTCCAGGTACGAACCTGTCAGACATCACCGCACTATCTGTGCGGCCTTGGAGGAAGTGGAGAAGGGAAACTACCAGCGTCTCATCATTTCAATGCCTCCACGCCACGGCAAGTCGGAGCTGGCTTCCCGCCGCTTCCCTGCCTGGTTCTTGGGCAAAGACCCATACCGACAGGTATTGTTCGCGACTTACAACGCTGACTTGGCTATGGACTTCGGACGAGCCGTCCGAGAAATCATGCGTCAGCCATCCTTCCAACAAGTATTCCCAGGCTGCAAGTTGCGGACAGGCGAACAATCGTCAGACCGAATCAAGACGGAAGAGGGGGGTGTGGCTGGGTTCGTGGGCGTAGGCGGTGGTCTGACCGGCAAGGGCGCAGACCTTCTTATCATCGACGACCCTATCAAAGACCGAGAGGAAGCCGACTCCAAGCGTGAGCGTGACAAGCTTTGGGACTGGTTCACCCAGGTGGCTATGACCCGACTGATGGACGGAGGCCGAGTGGTCATCATTATGACCCGATGGCACGAAGACGACCTGGTCGGACGGCTTACCGACCCTCGCAACCCTTGTTATAACGACGAGGTAGCCCAGCAATGGCGTATCCTGTCGCTTCCTGCCATCGCAGATGACAACGATCCGATGGAACGCCAGAAAGGCGAGGCTCTTTGGCCGGAGCGTTATCCGCTTGGGTTCTTGAACGAAATCCGCCGCCTTAACCCCAAGGGGTTTTCAGCCTTGTACCAAGGCAAGCCGACACCAGACGATGGTGACTTCTTCAAGCGTGACTGGCTGAAGGGGTATAACCCAGGCGATTTGCCGTCCAACCTACGCATTTACTGCGTCTCTGACCACGCCGTGTCCACGGCACAGACTGCGGACAAGACCGTGCTGTTGCCGTTCGGGATAGACGAGAACGACAATGTCTGGATCTTGCCGGACGTATGGTGGCGAAGGGCAAGCACCGACCAAGTCGTAGATGGGATGATTGACCTAATGACACGGCATCGCCCTGCCAAATGGGGTGCTGAACGAGGCCATATCTCCCAGTCCATCGGACCATTCCTCCGCAAGGTGCAGCAGGAACGCGGTGTCTGGACTGTGGTCGAGGAGATTACCCCTGTCAAAGACAAGCAGACCCGCGCCCAGGCCATCCGTGGCCGTATGGCTATGGGTAAGGTCTTCTTTCCTAGGTTCTCCCCTTGGTGGGTGGATGCGGAGCAGGAAATCCTCAAGTTCCCATCGGCCAGACACGATGACTTTGTGGACGCCCTCGGCCTAGCCGGCCTTCTTCTCGCCACTATGCACGGAGCTTCAAGGACTTTCGAGAAGCCGTCCGAAATCCCCAAGACAGGCACTTTGGCCTGGGTTAAGATGTCCTCCAAGTGGGACGAGGCCAGACGCAATCTCTTGCAGATGGGCGGCTTCTGAACATAAATACTTTAAATGGAAAACGAATACGAGAGCGAGGCCATGCCTGTAGACCCGATGCAGCCGATTGAAAAGCCTGTGTCGGCCATCAAGCGTGACGCTGAAAAGCCTGGCCCTTCTCGCTCCGCCTTGGTCAAGTCGCTCACCGAGAAGATCGAGCGAGCCAAGAAGCATTGGAAGAAGTCCTTTGACCGCATGAAGGAGGACACGGACTTCTACATGGGCAAGCAATGGTCGTCCAACGACAGCGATGACCGCTATGTAGCCAACATCGTCCAGCGTCATGTCGGCCAGCGAGTCTCCGCCCTCTACGCCAAGAATCCGAAGTTCGTCGCAAAGCGACGCGAGACCTTGGACTTTTCCACTTGGGAGGGCGATATGTCCTCTTTCCAGTCGATTCAGACGTCGATGCAGAACTCGATGGCTACCGGACAGCCGATGGATCCTGTGATGGTTCAGACGATTCAAGACGCCCAGCAGGGTTTCGAGCGTCGCCGTATGTTGGACAAGCTCGCCAAGACCCTTGAAATCGTAGCCCACTATCAGCTTCAAGAACAGCAGCCGTCCTTCAAGGGACAGATGAAACAGCTTGTCCGCCGTACCTGTGTCAACGGCATCGGCTTCGTCAAGCTCGGCTACCAGCGCACGATGGAGAAGCGTCCGGAGGATGTCGAACGCATCACCGATATCACGGAGCAGATGACCACGCTTGAGCGTCTCGGTGCCGACAAGCAGGACGAAAAGTTCTCCGAAGAGCATGCCAAGATGGAGCAGCTCCGCTTGCTCCTTGCCAGTCTCCAGTCCAAGCAGGACGTCATCGTCAAGGAAGGTATCGTCTTCGATTTCCCGATGTCCAACTCCATCATCATCGACCCGAAGTGCCGTCAGTTGTCGGGCTTCGTCGGTGCTGACTGGATCGCCCAGGAGTTCATCCTCGATGTCGAGGAAGTGAAGGAAATCTACAAGATCGACCTAGGCAAAGAGTTCACGGCCTACGAGGACAAGAACGAGAACGATGACTGTAAGAAGGCCACCATCTGGGAGATTTACTCCAAGAAGGACGGACTGGTCTATGTAGTTTGCGATGGTTACCACGACTTCCTCAAGGAGCCGGAATCCCCTACGCTGAACCTTGAACGCTTCTGGCCGTTCTTCCCGCTCATCTTCAACGAAGTCGATTCCGACAAGGACGTCTACCCGCCTTCCGATGTCCGTTTGCTGATGCCGGTGCAGAAGGAGTACAACCGCGCACGACAGGCTCTCCGCGAGCATCGCTTCGCCAACCGCCCCTTGTATGCCACCTACGAAGGTGCGCTGTCCGAAAAGGACATCAACAACCTTCAGTCCCACCCAGCCAACGCGGTCATCAAGCTCCAGAACCTGTCCCCTGGCCAAGCCGTCAACTCGATCCTCCAGCCTGTCCAACACGCTCCTATTGATGCGAGCCTGTACGACACGTCCATGCTTCTGGACGATATGATGCGCGTGGTCGGCTCGCAGGAAGCCAACCTTGGCGGCACTTCAGCCTCTACGGCCACCGAAGTGTCCGTTGCCGAAGGCAGCCGTATGTCCAGCCTGTCGTCCAATGTTGACGACCTTGAGGACTTCCTTGGTGAACTAGCCCGAGCCACAGGCCAAGTCCTGCTCGTCCAGATGGATCAGCAGTCGGTGATGAAGATTGCCGGCCCAGGTGCCGTCTGGCCTCAACTGACCGCCGCTGAAGTAGCCCAGGAACTGATGCTTGAGGTCGAGGCTGGCTCCAATGGACGCCCGAACAAGGCCATCCAAATCCAGAACTTTGAGCGTATCGCCCCAATCCTGCTCCAGATCCCCGGCATGAATCCCGAATTCATGGCGAAGGAAGCCCTCAAGCGTATGGACGATGGCATGGACATCACGGACGCGATCCGTGCGGCCTTGCCGTCCATCGTAGCCATGAACGCCCAGAAGCAGCTCGCCCAAGGCGATCCTGCTTCCGACCCGAACATGCAGGGTGCCGCCGGTGCGACCAACGTCGCTCCCGCTCCCGGCGCGCCTGGTGCGGACGGGCCTACCGCTCCCGCGTCCCCTGCGGACATCCGCTCGCAGGGCGTCCAATACCCGAACGCTTGATTTAAGATAAATCGTAGCGTATAGTATCTTCATGCCCGATCCAACCGAGCCTACCGACAACATCGAAACGCAGGACAACGCTCCCGCGCCAGAACCCATTTCCACTCCGGAACAGGCAACTGCTCCGGTAGCGGCCGACGCTAAAGAAACCAGCCAGACTACCTCGTCGGAGTCGGGCGACCAGGACGCTAACAAGAAGCCTACCTCATTGCTCGATGCCGTAAAACGCGCCGCGCACAGGTCGGCTGACGAGTCTTCGTCCAACTCGGAAACCAACGGCAAATCCGCCTATGGAGAAGGAAACCCTACGCCCAGTCTGGACGACGCAGCGAAGGACAGGTCCTCTCCGGAAGCAGACAAGAAACTGCCGTTCCATAACCACCCTCGCTGGAAGGAGATGATCACGGAGCGTGATGCATACCGCGCCGAATCGGATGAATTCCGAAAGGTCACTACCTTCATGTCGTCGAATGGGTTGTCCACCGAAGAAGTCGCAGAAGGGTTCCAGATAATGGCCCTGATGAAGACTAATCCGGTTGAAGCCCACAAGAGGATCAGCGAATACAAGTCGCGGCTCGATGCGTTCGTCGGAGCCACCCTGCCTCCCGAGATCCAGAAAAAGGTCGAGGAAGGCTATGTGGACGAAGATAGCGCACGAGAGATGGCCAGGCTCCAAGCCCAGCACTCTCTCTATCAGCAGCAACAGGCGACTGCGATGAAGCAGCGGGAGCAAAACGCCCTCGCAAGCATCCATTCGTCGGTGGTTAACTGGGAACAGCAGATGAAGGTCAAGGATCCCGATTGGTCCGCCAAACAGGAAATGGTCACAGACCAGGTCAAACTGATGTTGCAGGCAGAACAGCCGACGACTCCGGAGGAGGCTCTTGCGCTCGTTGAGCGCGCCCACTCCACTATCAAGGAGCGGCTTTCTCGTTTCGCACCCCAGCGTAGACCTGTCACTCATGTGTCCAGCTCCACGTCGTCCGCCAACGCAACGCCCCAGCCGCGCAGCCTCCTAGAGGCGGTTCGTCTCGGAGCAATGCAAACCCGCTAACGCACAAAACCTATGGCATTCACTAACGCCGAACTCGCTAACATCACCGCGTCGGCCCTCGACTACTACGTCAAGGGTCCGGCCTTCACCCAGAACATCCAGGAAAAGCCTCTGCTCAAGGCCATGACCAGCAAGCAGAAGACCTTCCCGGGTGGTAAGGGCAACATCAGCATCCCTGTCGTGTTTGACTACACGACCTCGATCGCTGGCTTCACCCACAACGACACCGTCTCGTACGCCAACCCGGCCAACACGAAGCGCGTCTCCTACCCCTGGAAGGAAATCCATGCTGGTATCTCGCTGACGCTCACCGAGCTGAAGCACGACGGTCTTTCCGTCGTCGATTCCACGACTGGTGCCTCCACGTCCAAGCACTCCGAGCGCGACCTCACGGTCCTCACCGGCCTGCTTGACGAAAAGCTCAAGGACATGTCCGAAGGCTGGGCGCGCTCGTTCAACGAGATGCTCTGGAAGGACGGCTCGCAGGACTCCAAGGTCGTCCCCGGTCTCACCTCCCTCATCACGGACAACCCGCTCGTCGGTACTGTCGGTGGTATCGATCGTGCTACCAACCCGAAGTGGCGCAACCGCGCCGCCGTCGGCGCTAACGCGATCACCTACGTCTCCGGCCAGCAGAAGATCAGCGAGTTCCTCCGCAAGGAAGTCCGCCAGCTGACCCGCTTCGGTGGCAAGCCCACGCTCGTCCTCTGTGGTTCTGGCTTCCTTGAGAAGCTCGACCTTGAGATCACCAGCAAGGGTACCTACACCCAGCAGGGCTTTGCCAAGGGCAACACCGACATCGGTCTGTCCGGCATCACCATGCAGGGTATCGGTGAGTTCCAGTACGACCCGACCCTCGATGACCTGGGTTACACGAATCGTGCCTACTTCATCGACACCAACAACATCAACCTCATGGTGATGGATGGTGAAGACAAGAAGCAGCACAACCCGGCCCGTCCCCATGACCAGTACGTCCTGTACCGCGCCATGACCTGGACCGGTGGTCTGACCGCCAAGCACTTCACCGGCTCTGCCGTGTACGAAGTCGTCTAATCGGTAATCTGTAGACTCCCCTCGGGGGTGGTTTCCTAACGGAGGCCACCCCCTTTTGCTTGCAAGATCGTCAAGCCGTGGCACGATGTAGGGATGGAATACGCCAACATCGAAATCCGACTCGCCGGTTCTCTTGAAAACACCGTTATCAAGGAAGCCTCCGCACCAGAAATCGCAGTCATCAAAGCCATCCACGGCCATGATGCTGTCGTCAACATCAAGAAGTCCCGCGTCGGCCAGGTCGAACAGGCCGTTGAGCGTGATCGCCTTGGTCGTTTCTACAAAGACGAAGTCATCGCCAAGCTTTTCCCTGGCGTGACCTCCAAGCTTCCTACCACCCTCGCCGAAGTCGGCGTCGAAGTGCCGGAAGAAACCTCCAAAAAGAAGTAACCGATGGCTCGCGGCACCCAGCTTTCCGCGCTGGTCGATGCCCTGCGGGCAGAGATCGGTGCTTCGACCAACGTGGCGATGGGAGTCAACTCCCTGCCGGCGTTGAAGCAGATCCTTAATCGCACCCAATCTTGGCTGTGGGAAAAGTTCGACTGGCCGTTCGCATATATCGAGCGAGACGAGCAAATGGTAAACGGCTCTCGCTACTACGGATTCGACCCCGAGATCGACTTCGGTAGGATCACGGAAGCCCACGTCAAGTACTCGGACAGTTGGCGCAAGCTGGACTACGGCATCGGCACGGAGCAGTACAACTCATCCGACATCGCCGACGGCGACAAGGAAGACCCTCCCACCCGCTGGCGTCATTACGAGGGCAACCAGTTTGAAGTCTGGCCCACCCCTTCCAGCAACGAGTGCGTTGTCCGGTTCAAGGCCATCAAGCGACTGCCGAAGATGGTCAACGACTCCGACGTTGCCTTGCTTGATGACAATCTGATCGTCCTGTTCGCGGCGGCTGAAATGCTTGCTCGGGCGAAGTCCGACGATGCCCAGGGGAAGATGAGTGCGGCCACCGAACTTTTCACCAAGCTCAAGGGTAGCGGCATCAAGAACGATGTCTTTGTGATGGGCGGCGGTCTTCCTGTCGAGACAGGCAGCTTCCTCAACGGAGCGCGTATCCTGCCCAGCAATCGGGTGTAATTTATGGCATATATCGTCGTCGAGAACTTTTCAGCCGGCCTCGACACGCGGAGGCATCCCCTCACGGCTCGACCTGGTACGCTCCAGACTCTCAAGAACGCCCACGTCTCGCGTGGCGGTGAGATTGAGAAGCGAAAGGCTTTCGAGGCTATCAACTACGTCAACCCTAGTGTCTTTGTAAGGCCGTTCCACGGACTACAGGCTACGGCTGACAAGATCTACACTTTCACGGACGGATGGAATCATCCGACCGAAGGTCGAGAGCTGCCTGTCGATGCAAACGGATTGTATGTGATGTTTCTCAAGCACCCAAGTTGGTCGCTTGGATTCACATATGGTCCTTACCCTACGCTAGAGGGAATCGTCTACAGCACCCTGTACGGCGGCAAGACGTTCGTGCTGGCGAAGTGGAGTACCGGAGAAGTCATTCCATATTACGACGGAGAGTTTCTTTCCGACTTCTATGTCGGCAAGACCCGCCAATGGATGACAACCCAGGCGAACGCTTGGGATGCTTTCTGCTCAAGCCTGGTGTGGAGCATCAAGGGAGGAACGTTCGGCACTACCACCACAGGCTGGGATGCCGAATCATCGAACATCCTTGCCGGCGGAAACAGCTTCGTGGATCTGATCGCCCCGGCAGACGTTGACTTCACGCCGTCTTTCACGGCTGACGAAGGCGTATCCGTATCGACTTCCACCATCACGGAATTCAAGGCCGGCGTCGCAGCCAAGAAGGCTTCCGGGGGCTTTTCCATCACTAGCGGTTCGCTAGGTACTCCTGCCTCCGCCACCCGCGCGCTTCAGTATGTCGGCGCGCTTGGTGCCGCGAAGATTATGAACATCTACTTCGATGAGCAGGAAGGCATCGACGAACCTGGAGGCTGGACCGGATTCGACGCTACAGGCTTTGCCAACACGTCCACCGGATTGGTGGATCGAATCAATTACTACCTTACCAATTACAAGCGCAACCGAGACGGACTGGCAGACACCCCTGTCGGTGCTTCCGTCGCCACATACGCCTACCCTCGCAGACAGCCGGCCATCGGATATATCAAACTGTTCGTGCCTAACACCAGCGGCACATACTTTGACGACCATGCCTCCAACAACGGCAAGGACATCGAGATTGAATTCGCCGCCGACCCTTCCTTGGTCCCGGGCATCAGTCAGCTGATCGACGTCAGCACCATCGCCCCAAGCGGTTTTGTCGCCGGCCGGTGGACTGCGAAGTTCGCCTCTATGGCCGGAGGCGTCACCAATGCCGTCAGCCAGGTGCTGGTCGATGGCGTCGATGTGCTTGGTTCTCCGATGAAGTGGACCGGATCGCACTCGATCACGATGACCAACATCGTGAACCAGATCAATACCTTCAATTCCTCCCCGGAATATACCGCGTCCTACGCCAACGACAAGGTGACGCTGACTTCCGTCAACACAGGCGCAGACCAGAACGGACGAGTCATCGAACTGAAGGTCATCGGCAACATCGCTTCGGCCAACTACTCTTCCTTCACAGGCGGAGCTGACGCCGTCCCTGCCGTACGCAAGCGCGTACGCTACAGCATCGGTGGCGGAGCGACCTTCTACCCGGACAAGAGCGTCACGCTGATCGCAACCAAGGCTTTGGATTCTTCCAACCCTGTGTACTTCGGTGCGACCCGCGTAACGGATACCGTCCCTACTTCCGCCCTTACCTACAAGACCAAGGCTCACGTCGGAAGCGGTTCTAGCCTGTTCTTCTCCGGCGTGAACAACCCGAAGAAGTGGGGACAGGACGGCGTAGGCGCCGGCTTCATCAACATGTCCAATAGCTCCGGTGGCAATGAAGTCATCACGGCTATCTCCCTATACCAGGGCAACCTGGCGGCCTTCAGCCGTCGCACGGTTCAGATCTGGAGCATCGATACCGATCCCGCGAACAACCGCCAAGGCCAAGTTCTATCAAACACCGGGGCTTTCGGTCCACGAAGCGTTGTGTCCGTTGGAGACCTAGATGTCTTCTACCTTTCAGACTCTGGCGTACGATCCCTACGCGCGCGAGACAGCTCCAATGCCGCCGTAGTCAACGATGTTGGTACGCCCATCGACAATCTCATCTTGGCTGAAATCAGCGGTATGACCTTCGACCAGAAGGCTTCCTGCCCTGCCGTCATCGAACCTATCGACGGACGCTACTGGGTCGCCATCGGAAACAAGATCTACGTCTACTCGTACTTCCCAAGCAGCCAAGTCGCCGCTTGGTCAACCTACGAACCTGGCCGTACCTTCACCGAATTCACCACCAAGGACGGCAAGGTGTACGCCAAGGAAGGCCAGTATGTCTATGTCTACGGAGGTATGGACGGCAACAGCTACGACAGCGATGAAGTCGAAGTCATCCTTCCCTATCTAGACGGCGGCAAGCCGGCGCACATGAAGACCCTAATGGGTATGGATATGACTTGCGAAGGTGAGTGGTCTGTCGAAATCGGAATGGACCCCATCAGCCCGGAGGCTCGCGACCTAGTCGCCACGGTCAGCCAGCCCACCTTCACTCTTGGACGCATCCAGGCGTCCGGCATGGGGACGCACGTCGGCGTCCGTATGGTCAACCAGTCCTCCGGATACGCCCGGATTGCCAACCTCATCACCCACTTCGACTTCAATGAAAGTGACTGAACTGTATCCCGAAGGGGTGCAGCATGTGGTTCACAACATGAGGGCGAAGGACAAGGTGGAGGTGTATGCCACCCAATGGTCGGACGATCCGTGGACTTTTGGCAACAGCATCCTACGAATCGGAGGGTGCGGGTATGTTCTTCACGCAGACGACGGAGAGCCTGTCGTGTGTTGCGGGGCTATGCCTATGTGGAACGGAGTATGGTCGATCTGGATGTTCGCCACCGACAGGTTTGATGAGATATCCCTATCCGTACACCGATTCGCAAGGAAGGTTTTCTTCCCCTGCCTAGACGAGACTGGGTGGCACAGACTTGAGTGCCGTAGCATTGCCAGCCACGATGTGGCACACCGATGGCTTGAGTTGCTAGGCGCTCGCAAGGAGTGTGAGGTTTCCAACTACGGCAAGGCCGGGGAGGCGTTCTACCTGTATTGCTGGACAAAGCCGCCGGCAGAGACACAATCGGTTTAGCAAGATGTGTACCCCTGTAAACACCGGAGGCTTTAATGTGCTTGGCGATATGAGGCGAGAGGCTAATCGCGTCCGCGACGAATCGTATACGAACGCATTTATGTCTCCCAGGGGAGACAACGGAATCCAGAAGCAGGCTCAACAGCCCACGCCTTCTCGCTTTCAAATCGGCACCCTTACTAACCCTATGGCAAACGCGATGCCTGGAATGGCCGTAGCTCGCGTGGCACCGCAGATCTTCGCCAACGGACCTATCAAAATGAACGCTTCTAACAAACAGACCGGGAGGGTCGTCTCCTAATGTGCTTCGGCGGAGGAGGCGGTGACGGCGGTGCGGCCCAGGCTCGCGCCGATGAGATGGCTCGCCAGGCTCGCATCAAGCAGGGCGTTGGCCGGATCAACGAACAGTTTAACCAGTTCGACGACAGTTTCTACCAAGGTCGCAAAGACGCCTATCGGAACTTTGCCACCCCCCAGGTCAACGATGCCTATAAGCAAGTCAGCGATCAGCTGGCCTTCAGCCTAGCCCGAACCGGCCTTGACCAGTCAAGCGAATCCGCCCGACAGCAGGGTGTGCTGATGCGAGATAACGCCCTAGCTCGCCAGCAACTTGCCGAAGGTGCGACGACTGAAGCCACCAAGGCTCGCCAGGCCGTTGAAGACCAACGCAACGCCCTCATTCAACAGGTCAATATGACCAGCGATCCGGAGATGGCCGCGCAGAACGCTCTTCGTTCCGCTGGTATCCTTGAACAGCAACAGGCTTTCAACCCTGTAGCCAACCTGTTTGCCAATACCACCGGGATGCTTGGCGCCGCCCAGCAGGGTGGATATTACTCCAAGAATGGCCGCGGCCTTGAACCTTTCCGCGAGTTCGTTGGTTTGGGTTCTAACAAAGACAACCGAGTTGTTCAAAGCAGATAACTTTATGTGTACTCCTCAAATTCAACAGCTTGCCCAGTTTGTCGCAGAACAACGCGCTCTTGACGCCGGAATTCGCCCCGAAGACGCGGCGGCCAATGGAGGCCAGTATGGCGTACTTCCGCGTCAGCCTGGACAGAGCATTGCTGATGCGGTAGCCCAGGCCAGTCAGCCTGTTAATCAAGGTCCGCGTGTTCAGCATATGATGTATCAAAAGGCGGAACAGATGCCGCCTCGCGTTATGATGCAAGCCCTTCCTATTCCGTCACAGCCCCCAATGCAGCCTATTCAGCCTGTGCGTTCACCTACTGTTGGTGAGTTGCTTGGCATCCCCCCTGGCTCTACTCCTGGAATCTAATGTGTACCCCTGTTGCCATCGCCCTATCCCTAACGGCGGCAGGATCTGCCGCCCAAGCAGCTGGCGCTCGTCGAGCGGCCAAGGCTATGGAAGGTGCGCGGGTTGCTGAAAGCATCCGCCAGAAGGGATTCCAAGACGAAGCAAACAAGGTCGTCGATGATTCTGTCGGTAAGTCCGGCAGGGCGTCTACTGACGCATCGATGAAGGCCGCAGCCGAAGCCAGAGCCGCTGATGCGGCCGCTGCTACCGCTGAAGTCCGAAAGCCTATCGAGGCGACTGGAGAAAACCTGGCTGGCGACACCGCTGGAAACAAGGTTATGGCTACCGAAAGCGATCTACAGGCCGCTCGTAACCTTGGTTATGCCGGACAGCAGGGAGCCGCAAAGGCTAACCTTCTGTCGTTCAACGACGTCACGTTCCAGAACGCGATCAACAACATCCGCGCTGGACAGCAACTCAACACCGTCGGCAACTTTATGCGAGGTTCTGCCGGGGTTCTTCCTGTCGAGCTGGAAGCCGCGTCTCGCAAGGGCGACAACCTAAAGACTCTTGGTACTGTACTTTCTACGGCTGGATCTGTCGTGGGAATGGGTGCCGGTGCCGGTTGGTGGGATAAGGCCGCCAATGCCCCTACCACCCTTGCCAGCATGCCTAGTGGTGCTTCTGTCACGAATCCCAACATTCTTAACCTTGGCAATACCCCTTCTTTCCAGCTTCAAGACGCATTGAACAACTGGAATATCGGTAAGTTCAAGAACCTTGTTCCTAGCGGACCTACAACCTTCCCTGGCTTTAAAATCTAATGAATCGCGTAAACGTCCAAGGCGACCCTTACTGGGCGCAAGCCACCCAGAACATCGCTGGCCTGTTCGACCCGAAGGCTCAAGCCCAGGGTGCCGCGTTGCTCGCTCAAACCGATAACTACAAGGCACAGGCCGCGCACAACCAGGCCAAGGCAGATCTTATCGGTGATCGCCGGAAAGCCCTTACTACGGAAGCCTTGCTCAAGGCTGGTTACACCCCTCGCCAGATTGCGGCTTGGCAAGCAACGCAGACCGACAATATGGCTGATGCCTTCAAGGGTATTCAGACGGATGAAGGAACCCAGCTTATTCTTAAAGGCGAGCGTCCTATCGCTGGGTCTATCCTTCTAGGAGGAAACTCAAGCCAAGTCGCAGACGCGATTATCAAGAGTCGCTTGGCAGGACTTGGCCCAGACGACACCTTTAACGCTCCTATGGCCGCATCGTTGGCCGCAGACCCGAAGGGCATTGATGGAAACCTCGTGACTCTCACCCCGCAAGGCTGGACTATTGGTGGTGTTACAGAAGCCGGAAGGGTCTTACAGAACAAGGTAATTACCGATACGAACGAATCGAAGGCTAAAGTTGACCTTACGAATACCAGGGCTGATGCCGTCTCTGACCTTGCTGCCAAGAAGGGTGAAACGGAGGAAGCGCGTCGCCAGCGTATTATGAACCAACTTGCTATCGATGATGAAACAGCTGCCGCCGTCATCCGTAGCCACGATGCTCGTACGAATCGAACCAATGCCGCTACTGGAAACGACAAGGCCAAGGCTGACGCCGCCGTAAAGTCTACCGAAACCAGGACTTCCGCCGCTGTTGAAGCCGGGAAGAAAGACCCAAAAGCAACGGCTCTTGATACGGCTAACAAGCAAGCCACCGCACGAAAGAACATCGAGCGTAGCTTTGACGCAACCTACGCCCAACGCACTAACGGAGGCAAGGATTGGGCGCTCGTAGATCCAGCAGAAAAGCGAAGCATCGTTGACTGGGCTACCCAGGCTCTTGAGGAGTACAATGGAGACATGGTGGCTGCTATGGATGCAGCCGAGAAGGCTCACAATCTGACTGGCGGATCAACCGAAGGTGAAACTGGATGGTTCTTCAAGGACAAGGACGGAGTCCTTCGCCTTAACGGCTTCAAACCCGCCAAGTACCAGAAGAAGTCTGGGTCTCCTGTGGCCGACGCGGTCAAGGCTGGAGCCGCCCCTGCCGCTGAAGCCCCTGTCCCGAAGATTAAGGCTAATGAAGCCAAACTCCCCGCTACTGGTGCTGAAGCTGGCACCGCCCAGCCTGTCCCTGCCACCGGAGCTGAAAAGGCTGCTGAAGCTACCGTCCCGGCTAATATCCCAAGGGTTACTACGGAAGAAGAGTACGCCAAGCTCCCGGTAGGTACTGTTTATGTTGCTCCAGACGGTAAGACCTATACAAAAGGTGAATGAGCAACTTCTGGGAAAAGGATAAACCTGTACAGGCGGATCAGCCCCCAGTTCAAAAAGTAAACTTCTGGGAAAAGGACAAGCCTGTCGAACAGGCTGTTCCTGCTCCTGTTGCGGAGGTCGCGCCTGTCGCACAGCCACAGGCAAAGAAGGCCAACCTGGCCGACCTTGTAGCCAACAACCCATTCTCAAGCCCTCCTGGAGAAAAGCCCATTCCTCCGCTGCTTGAGCGTCCAGAGTACAAGAACCTATGGCCGGAAACTTCTTATTTGAGGACTCCAGAACCGGCTTACACGTTGGATATGCCGGACGGACAGGAAGTCCTCATCTCGCTTGATGGCAAGTCGATGACTGGTGCTGTCTACAACAAGAAGGACAACACCTTTGATTTTGAGTACGAAGAGAAACAAGATCCCGTAGTTCCGTCTGGCGTAAGTGCTGGTGGCCGAGGATTCTACGCTCCTCCCACTAATGTAACCAAGATCAAGAAGGTTAGTCCTAATGAAGTGGTCGGTTACACCAACGCTGCTGATAAGCTTGAGTCTGCCAAGATTGCCTTTGGACGTAGCATCATCCCTACTGCCTCTGGCTTTACTGGATTTGCTGGCGGAGCCGCCCTTGCAACTGCGATACTGGGCGCACCGGAGACGTTTGGTGCTTCTCTTATTCCGCTTCTGGCTGGTGCTGTTACTGGATTCGGAACTGGCATGGCTGGTCAGAGTTTCCAAGACCGGATGTTCCCCTTGGACAAGGCACAGCAACTTGCCTTGGATTCTAATCCGAAGATTGCCGGTGCTGCTGGTTTTGCTCCCGCTTTGATTGCCGCTCCTACCAGTCCTCGCACCTGGATGAACCTAGCAAGCAAGACTCCTGGCGTAGCCGCCAAGGCCGCGACTCAACTCGGTTCTAATGCCGTGATGATGGGCGCTCTTGGTACTGGCAATGACGTTGGAGCTAACTTGGTAGCCGGAAAGCCAGCCCTTCAAGGGGTCGGTCTAGGTAGCATTTTGCACCATACTGGTACTGGTCTTCTGCTCGGTCACCCGAACAAGATTGGTCGCGTAATGGAAGCACCTGGCCGCTTTACTGCGAACGCTGCCCTTATGCCATTCGGCAAGGGTGACTTTAGATCCCCTCTGCCTGGGAAAATTACTTCCCTTTCTGATCTAGAAACCGCAGCCGCCGAAGCCCAGGCCCAAGGCCAGCCTGCTGCCGCTCCTGCTCCTGCCGCTCCTGCTCCTGCCGCTCCTGCTCCTGCCGCTCCTGCTCCTGCCGCTCCTGCTCCTGCTCCTGCCGCAAGGCCAGCGGGATCAGTACCTCCTCGTCCTCGGTATGACGATTCCTACCGTGGAAGAGTCGCCGAATACACGGCTGCTTGGCAAGCCTGGGATGCTCAATACGGACAAACGCATTGGTCTGACGGAACCCCAAAGACCGGATCTGCTGCTCCCGCGCCTGCTGCAAACGTAGAACCATACCCAGCTATGCCAGATCGTGCCACCAGCACACAGGCACAGATGGACGCTTATCTGCTTGCCGGACAGGAATGGACGAAGAAGTACGGCCAAACGCACAACCTTGACGGAACTCCCAAGCCTCCCAAGCCGGTAAACCCAGCAGCTCAAGCCCCTGCGGCCCCCGCTGCTCCTGCTGCTCCTGCTGCTCCTGCTGTCGCTCCTGCGACTCCGAAGCCTGTTGCCGAAGCCCCGAAGCCTACTGGCAATGTCTTTGAACTTGGTGTGGCAGATCTCACCGAACGCATCCGATTCATCAAGGGAGAACTTGGTCGTCGCCAGGCCGAGGTTAAGGCTGCTGCTGAAGAAGGTCGCGTTGACCCGGAAGGACAAGGTCGAATCGAGCGTCTTAACAAGTCTTTGGCTGAAGCCGAAGGTGCGCTTGAACGGCTCAAGGATCGTAACGCTCCTCGATCTGAACTTCCTCCTCCCGCCAAGGAGCCGACAACGGCTGAAGTTCTGGCACAGAAGAAGGCCGAGTTCGACAAGCTTACTCGCCAGCTTGAAGCCGCCCAGCGCAGCCAGCGTTCGATGAAGGGTGGCGACGAACAGATTGCCCTGCTAGAAGCCGAACATGAGGTTGCTTCTACCGCTTACGAAGAAGCCCTGGCCGCGCACGAACAGGCTCAACGCAACGGCGGTAATCCGCCTCCTGCCGCCCCTGCCCAAAAGCCTGTAGCACCAAAGCCTGTCACCCCGGTAGCCCCTGCTCCTGTTGCCCCTGCTCCGAAGCCTGTTACCCAGGCGCAGCCTCCTGCCCCAACGGCCAAGCCGAAGAAGGAACCGGCTGGAGTAACCTCCGCTCGCGAGCAACTCGCCAAGCTGGAAGCTGGCGGCAACGCCAACAGCCCCCAAGCCAAGGCTCGCCGCAAGTACATCCGCAAGTGGGAGAAGGACAACGGACTTCCGTACAGCGTTGAACTTGAGGCTCCGAAGGCTCCGACTGCCGAAGCCCCTGCTCCTGCCGTTGAGGCACCGAAGCCCAAGGCTCCTGTCGCTACGGAACCCCCTGTCGCCGATACCCCTGTTGAGCCTGTGGCTCTGGCTCCAAAGCCCAAAGCCACAAAGCCTGCGTTAGGCCCTCTACAATCCATCGTTAAGCCAGACGGAACGACCGTCACGGAGCCTGGCAACGGTCCGAAGAACCGAGGACGAGCCACCCACGCCGTGGTCGATGAGCGCGGCTCGGTCAGTTGGCTGACCAAGGAGAACACCGATGCCCTGGTGAAGGAGTACGGAGGCTACGAAGGCCAGTTCATCATCCACGACCTTGCCACCGGCAAGAAGATCGAGGTAGGCAAAACCACCCCTGTCGAAGACCCTGCCGACAACTATGACCCTGTCACGGAGCCGAACCCTCGGGAGAACCCGAAGGACGTAGCAGATCGTGAAGCCCTAACTAGACAGGAAGCACCAGCAGACACCACGGAGCCTACGGCCAAGGAAGTCGAGACCCAGACCACAAAGAACATCATCAAGGGTCTGGAAGACCAGATCGCAAAAAGCGAGAAGGCCGGACGTGGCGACAGCAAACAGGTCAAGAAGCAGCGCGCCGCCCTTGAGGTTGCGAAGAAGAAGCTGGCCGAACTGGAAGGCAAGAACGATGAGCCTGTCTCCGAGCCTACGGATGAAGCCGAACCCTCTCCTTACGAGCGTGAGAAACGCCAGGCAGAGCAGCACCCTGTAGACGACCCCGCCAACGGATGGCGTCCGGAGACCACCCAGGAGGAAAGGGTGTGGCTGAACTCCGATATGACTGCCAGCGGACGAGGCAACGAGTTCGCCGTAGGAGACTACCTTGGAGAAGCCCGCAAGGCTCTTGAGTCTGGCGACAGGGCTGGCGCTCTTGAGATGGCGAAGCAGGCAAAGGGCCTCGCTGAAACCCTACAGGGCTGGGCGCGCCGCAAGGCGAAAGGCTACCTCGACAATTTTGAAGCCAAGACTGGCATCAAGATCGGAGAGTCCATCGCCGCAGAGGAGGTCGATTACTTTACGAAAAAGCCCATCAAGGGCGTCCCTTTCCCCGAGGAGGGAGCGGCCCCGAAGTCCGAGCCTGTAGAGGCTCCGAAGGAAGACAACGTCTCCGTGCCTTCCGACCCAGACGCCACCATCGGTGCGGTCGAACGCATCGCCGGCGTTAAGCTCTCGAAAGGTGCGAAGGCTGAACTAGGCATCCGATCCGAGGAAGGTCTCCAGCCGGACTTCATCGACGAAGGCGGTATCAAGTCCCTCAAAGATCACCTCAACGATGTTAAGGAGCGTCTTGAGACCTCCCTTGATGCGGCTCGCACGTCTGGCAGGGATGGAGCAACTCCGTCCGAACAGCGAAAGGCGGTCAAGGAAGCCAAGGAAGCCATCAAGGCTGTCGATGACGCCATCGCCAAGCTCGAAGCAGAACAGACCGTTGCTCCGAAGGAAGCCCCCAAGTCTCCTGCCGTAGAAGCCGCAGAGAAACAGGTCGAAACCATCAATGACAGGCTTGCTGAACTTGAGCGCACCAAGAAGGGTGACTCTCCAGAGGCTGATGCTCTACGCGCCCAGCGAGACAAGCTTCAGACCACCATCGACGCCCAGAAGCCGGACTCCCCAGACGTGCTGTCGAAGGCCGAGAAGTGGGCTGACGACACTATTAGGGAAATCAACAGGCAGGGTCGTCAGCGTTCTGGACTCGATCCAGAACTCCTGGCCGCATACGCAGTCAAGGGAGCGGTCAAGTTCGCTCGTTCGCTAAAGGACTTCAAAGAGTTCTCGCGAGAGATGGTGAACGAGTTCGGTAACGGCATCCGCCCTCACCTAAAGGCCATCTTCGACAAGGCTCAAGAGCCTGGCCTAGCCAGGGAGTATGCCGAACAGCAGCAAGCCAGAAACGCGGCTAACCGCCCCGAGCCGGATCTCGCTGGAGAGTCTGAAAAGATGGCTCAACTTCGCGCCGAAGAGCGTGACAATAACCGGGAACTTGCCGAAGGGCGTAAGCCTGTGTTGTCGGCTGGTGGTCGAACCTGGAGGTCTGCCATAGACTCGCCTGTCGTCGCGTTCTTCAAGCACATCGGCATGCGCATGCGTACGATTGCTGACAACAACCCCCAGTCTGAAACGGCACAGAAGCTGGTAAATGATTTCTCTCTGATCCCAGGAACCAAAGAGACCGGTCCCGACTTCAACAACGCTCACTCCAACGAGAGAACCAGGTTCTTAAACAAGTTCTCAATCGCACTTGGACCTGTGTTGAAGGACATGCGTAAGATGAGTGCCGCTGACTTGGTCAAGTTCAACGATTTGTTCATCCAAGCCTTGGAAGGTCGTATTAAGGTTGGAGGAGAAACAGGAGAGGCCGTTAAACGAGTTCAAGAAGTGATGGATGAACTTCACGCATACGGCAAGGAAGCCGGTATCGATATGGGCAAGGTCACCGATTACTTCCCTCGCATGATCAACGCCGAAATGGTGATGGCTGACAGGGCTGGGTTTGAAGAAGCAGCCGCTCGCGCTTACGAGCGTCAATGGGAACGCCTTCAGAAGGAAGCAAAAGACAACCAGTCTGAATTTGGTTTTGCCGAAGAAACCACCCAGCGTCCTAACTTCAAGGAGATGGCCCGCAAGTGGGCAGACGCAATCGAACTAAACCAAGAGGGTTTTGATTTTGAGCGTGGAATCTTTGACGAAGGCAACGCTGCTACGAAGGAGGACTTCCAGAAGAACAGAGAATTCACCAAGGAAGAAGCAGCAGAGTTTGACGCCTTCCGCCAGAAAGACTTTGAAACCATCTTGACTAATCATATCGGGGCTATGGCAAGACGAGCAGAGGTAGCCAGACGACTTGGTGCGGACGGAATGGAGTGGACGAAGATTGCGTCAAAACTTGCCGAAGAAGGCGTTTCTGCGAAAGATATCGCACAGCTCAAGAACGACATTCAGTCAAACCTTGGCATTGGCGAAACCCTGCTTTCAGAGGCTGGTCAGAATGCGCAAAACACTTACAACCTCGTATCAACCACGGCCTTCCTAAAGCTGACCGGTCTTCTCAACGTGGCCGAACCAGGCTCCATCGGTATCCGCGAGCGAGATCCTGTGCAGGGGGCGAAGGCGATGATCTCGAACTTGTTCCGCATTCGCAACGTCCTTACCAGAATGTCTCCCGGCGAGGCGAAGTCGGTCAAGACGGAGATTGAGCGAATCTACGGAAAGGGTCACGACCTTGCATCCGCCTTGGCTATCGAACTTGGAATCAACCACATCGACCACGGACTAGGATCGTTGAGTTCTGGCTTCCATCTTGATGCCGGAACGGACGGTGGAGGACAAATCCGACGCCTTAACGACAATGTGTACAGGTTGTATGGCATCCACGCCACCGAAGTCGCAAAGCGTGAGACTTCGATCAAGCACGGCATGCAGTTTATCGACAAGAGCATCCAGTTCTTTGAGGGCAACTCTAACCTTCAGCGCATCTTCCGTGCTATGGGCAAAAATGTTGACGCTCAAACCCTCGCCAAAGATCGCATTATGGAGCTTGGGATCAAGGAGGCTGACGTTCCTGCGTTTATGGACTTTGCCAAGACCCTTCGCGGAATGGACTCCAATCAGCAACTCAAAGCCATCATGTCTGACAGTCCGATGGCCGCTGAATACAGGAAGGCTCTTCAGATCTTCAACAAGCAGTCTTCGGTACAGGCTACCAGGTCTTCACGGCAGGAAATTGCCAACCAACTTCCTATCGGAAAGGCGCTATTCCAGTTCGCAACCTATACCAACGAATGGGCATCCCAGCATGGGCGCTACATGCTTGAGACGGCCAAGAAGGTTCGCAACTCGGACGGTCGCTACAACGCATCCGAACGCCTCCTTGCCGCCGGCGTAGCCCCTGCGTTCGCAATGGCTACGGCTGGAATGTTTGGCATCCGCCACATCATCAACAAAATCACCGGATTCCAGTTTGAGGACTCTGAAGTGTTTGGAGTTAAAGTCCCGGCTTGGGTAAAGTCTATGGCCGACGCGGTGGTCTACACCGGCATCCTTGGCCCAGCTGAATTGGCTTACAAATGGATTGTCAGAGATCAGCCGCCTGGTGGCTTGCTTTCAAGTTGGATCAACAGCTCGACCAAGGCTTTCGCCAGAGTCAAAGAAAACCCGGAATCCAACGCAGCGCAGAAGAACGTCGCAAAGATTGGCTACAGAAGCGGGTTCGTCCCTGCCGCCAATGCCGCTCTGGCTACCGCATCTGGAGCCGCTGACTTAATCCCTAGCCCTATCTTGAGGGGTGCGACAAAGCTGGGAGCCGCTGGCCTAGCCCAGGTGATTGCCAACAACCGAGTAGAAGACGCGACTGCAACGGCAATTGCAGGGGAGGATAAGAAGGGTACGAAGAACCCCCCGAAGCCTACCCCTCCCAGACCTCCGTCCCCGCCTACCCCTAGGTAACAAAGCGTTGACTAGGATGGGGTTTTGTAAACCCTATCCTAGCAATGCCCAACATTAACACCGACGCCCTGGCCGACGAGCTGCACACGAACCTAGGTCTAAAGACCGAAATGGGGCGGGAATACCTCCGCGCCATCCTGCCTCTGGCGATCCTTATGGATAGCAAGCAGCAGGACTACGGAAGCAGCAACATCAGCCTCAACGGCGAACTGGGCGTGATGGTACGCACCCAGGACAAGGTCAGTCGCATCCGCAATCTCCTCACCAAGGAGATGAAGGGTGATGCTCCGGCTAACAACGAGTCAATCAACGACTCTTGGTCTGACCTCGCGAACTATGGCGTCATCGGCTTGCTTCTTCGGAACGGCAAGTGGCGCTAACTAGGCTACGGCACAGACTCCAAAGGAGCGTCTGGAGTGGGTCCAACGCTATCGCAAAGCGAATCCCGCTAGGGTACTGCTCGCTCTAGCCAGGCAGCGGTCAAGACAGACTGGTGTGGCGTTTGGAATAACGGAAAAAGACATCAAAATCCCCAAGCGTTGTCCGGCCTTGGGGGTGTTACTAAAACAGGGTACGGCAAGAAGGAGGATAGCCCAGTCCCCTACCCTAGACCGCATAAACCCAGCCCTAGGTTATGTGCCTGGGAACGTGATAGTCATATCCTACATGGCTAACACGATTAAGAGCAACGCAGACTACCGACAGATTGGTAGGGTCTACAGGTGGCTGAAACGGTTGACCCGCAAGAAGAAGCGTACACCCTAGTAAGGGTATGATCCTCGCCCTAATCTCCCTCGCCCTCGGCTTCGCCGGTGGGTTCTACGCTGGCATCAAGAATGCCAATTCTTCCAAGGTCTCCAAGGCCAAGGAACTCGCCGACATCTTCAAGTCCAAGGAGTGATGTGGCGTTTTCTGCCAGTCGTACTGATTGCGCTGGCAGGATGCTCATCCAAGCCGGAGCTGCCAGTTCAGCCCCCCGCTCCTACAAAGCCAGATGCCGTTCAGACCCTAGGCAAGGACTTGGACAAGACCGATCATAGGGTAGGTGCAGCCTTGGTCGCAATCGAGCGTAACGCAGATAAGCCCAAGGTCGTAGTTGCCGAGTCTCGCCTAGCCCAGTCATACCTCCCCCCTCCCCCGCCTGCGGACGTCGAATTCGCATTGGCTCGCGCAGCCAAGGGTAGCGACGTGGACTACGCCAAGCAGATGGCCTTCGGCCGGCAGCTGGCTACGGCTGTCAATAAGGCGTGGGAAAGGCTTGAGGCCGACCAGGCTGAAGCCAAGCGGGTGTCAGACCTAAAGGACAAGAAGATTGCCGAGCTGACCGAGAAGATTGAGCAAGGGAAGAAGGACATATGGACTATGGCTGGCGTTGCATTGGCAGTTCTCGGCGGGGTGGTGACTGCTCTAGTAGGTCCACGCACCGGCATCCCCTTGCTGCTGTGCGGGGGTGCAATCGGGGCATTCCCCTTCGTGGTGGATAGTCCGTATTTTAACTATATCGCCGGAGGCTCCCTGGCCGCTGGGTGTGGACTGATGCTATACCTACTGTGGGATTACGTCCGTGACAAAGCCAATGAAACCAAGACCAAAGATCAAGGTTGAGTTTAGGGGGCTGGGCGAACAACCGCCCACCAACTCTAACAGCACGGACTTCGGCCAAGCCGACAAGGCTACCGGCGAGGTGACTCTGGATCCGCGACAGCCGGAGTCGGAGATGCTGGATTCGGCAGTACACGAATTTCTTCACGTCGCCTGTCCATACATGGCTGAAAAGAATGTGGCTACAACGGCGACCATCGTAGCCGAAGCCCTCTGGAAGATGGGATACAGACGCCGATGAAGCCACCGGATGAAGCCCAGTCTGGTGCTGATCTCGTCGCGCACCTCAAACAAGGCGGCTTCACGGCGGCTCTTATTGGTATGGCCGGCATGGTGGCGAAGATCCTCCTTTCAAATGACGCGGAGATGACGGTGGGCAAAGCAGCTCGCCACGTCCTAGCCGCTGGTATCGTCGCCTGGCTGGTCGGCCAGGGGCTACAGGAAGTGGCTATGTCGCAGGGACTGAAGACAGCCTGCATCGGCGTAGCCGGAGCAGCCGCTACGCACATCGTTGATTATGCCATCGCCTGGGTTAAGGCGAAAGGGGAGGCGGAGGTTGCCAAGGTCAAGAAGGGAGGCAGCCGTGGTAAAAGGAAAAAGTAAAGGCATGCCGACTCTTGAGGTCGCTCTGGTCGGTACGCTGTTCATTGCGGATGCCGTTTGTGTACGGCTCTGGATGATAATGGAAGACATCCGTCTGGCTCTGACAGACCCGGGTGCGATGGCTATCATCGTCACCGAGGACTCGATCAAGAGTGATAGCGCGCGAGTAGAGAACCAACTGAACACAGCTCGCTCGGCCTTTGAGGATACCGAGCGAGCTACTGCGGTGTTCAGCGTATGTCTGGCTCTGATTACCCTAGCCCTGCTCTTGAGAATGGTCAGAGCCAAGCGTTGACCTTTGCAGGGTGCGCCAGTTCACCGCACCACGGAGGTGGTCTGGACAATGGTGGGCATATACTCTTACGACTGTAGCCAGCGTATCCCCAAGAACACCGGCTACCTCAAACAACGGAACTCCAGCCTGTGCTGCAAGGGTTGCCCAGGTGTGCCGCAGCGTGTGTGGAGTCACGTCTTCGTAGCCCTTTCCTGCCGCCATTATGAGGGCGTCGAAATGATGCTGAATTGAGTACGGAGTATCCATAACCCACTCGCATTCCGGAAGCCGTTCATCGTTAGCCCTAGCAAGCACCGAGTAGCAAAGGTCTGACATAGGTACGGCAACACGCCTTTTCTTGGTGCGCTTGTTTCCGTCGTTCTGGTAGTGGATCAACCTACGGCCTAGGTCTACTTGGCTCCACCGAAGAGACAGGACGCTGTTCTTACGAGCAGCCGTCTCTGATGCCACCACCACGAATCGGTAGAGTCTGGACAGACGCTCGCCTGGGTAAAGTTCAGAGGCTATACGGACAAATGTATCAAGCTGGCTTTCCGTCAGCCACAGATCCTTTGGAGGAGGGGCATCCGGAAGGATGATGGTCGGAGCATCCTTTGCGTCAACGCGCTTGAATGTGACTGCGTGGTTGATGGCCGCCACAAGGCAGTTCAACTCACGACGGAGAGTGCCGTCTCCGACCTTCCTTCCGTTGACCTTGCCAGCCTTGCGATCATCCCTGTATTTCTTCATCACGCTCGGAGTGAGGGCGGACACTTCGTATGATCCAAGCCCTGCGGTAAGCACCTTGATGCAGTCTTCCTGCCTCTGCTTATCAGTCACGTTCTCATCGACATGCTCCTCCGAGTATGCCGACAAAACCTGGCCTACGGAGGCTTGCTTGGGCTTCGGTGCGGTCACCTTGAGGAGGTAAGTGGCGAGGGCTTTCTCTGCCTCACCCTTGTCCTTGGTGTTGCAAGAAACACGCTTGGTGACTCGGTCTTGAGTCCATCTGATTTCGTAGTTTCCTGCCGTATTTACGGCCAATTTCGGTGTGTTCGGAATTCTCATAGTTTTGTTGGGCAGTAACAGAAGTCCCACATAATGTAGGTGTCGTCAAGCATTGAAGATTTTTCACTTTGTGCGTTGACCTACGATCCGCGCTCCTCCAACTTGTACCACATCGGAACCCAACGCCGTGATTTCCACTCGCATCGACACTCGCAAACTTGTTGCCCGCTTTGGCGGACGCAGCGAACTGCATCGCAGACTCCAGGCTCGCGGTTACGAACTTTCGATCAAGACGATTGAGAAGTGGATGGAGCGTGACTCCGTCCCGACCTACCGGATTGTCCAGATGCTTGAACTCGCCCAGTACGAGAAGAAGCCTCTCAACTTGAACGACTACATCCAGCCGGCTCCCAACGCCGACAAGGAAATTTCCCCCCACCGACATGAAAACCAGAAAAGCACAGTCCGCTCGGACGGCTAGTTCTCCGCAGAGCCTCACGCTCGAAGAGATCCGTTCCGCCATCACCACCCAAGAGTCCATCATCGACGCCGCCAAGGCGCAGATGGATATCCTCACCACGGAACTTCGTTCCCGCTTTGAGAGTCGCCTCAACCAGGCTCTCACCGAGCAGAATAAGAAGCACGGCCAGCACACCTTTGAGGTGGACGGCCACAAGCTGACCGCCGAGATCACCGCCCGCGTGAAGTGGGACTCCAGCAAACTGGAGAAGGTGGCATACTCGATGCCTTGGGCTGACGTTCAGCGCATCTTCAAGGTCGAGTTCTCCGTGCCGGAGAAGACCTTCTCCACCATCACCGATGCCAAGCTCCTCGACCAGTTGGTCGAAGCCCGCACCGTCAAGTACAGCGACCCCAAGGTCGTCTTTGCCGAATAATCTCCCAACCCAGAAATACCATGCGTATCATCAAAGCCGACGACCGCCTCAAGGCAGTCCAGAAAATCAACATCGCACTCTTCGGCCCGTCCGGAGTGGGCAAGACCACCCTCGCTCGGACGCTCCCCGAGGAATCCACGCTCTTCGTGGATCTGGAGGCTGGCACTCTCGCCATCCAAGACTGGCGTGGCGATGTCATCGATGTCCGTGCCGCCGCCCAGGAGTACACCAAGTACCCTTGGGAAATCGCCCGCGCCCTCGCCCTGTACATCGGTGGTCACGACCCCAGCGATGCTGCCGGTCCCTACTCCAAGCCTGTCTACGATGCCGTAGCCAAGGCTTTCGAGGGCATCAACCTCGACAAGTACGAGACCATCTTCGTGGACTCCATCACCGTCGCCTCCCGAGAGTGCTTCAAGTGGGCGAAGACCCAGCCCGAAGCCTTCTCCGAGAAGACCGGCAAGCCCGACAATCGTGGCGCATACGGCCTCCTCGGGCAGGAGATGATCCGCTGGCTGACCCACCTCCAGCACTCCAGCAAGTCGGTCATCACCGTCGGTATCCTCGATGCCGAAAAGGATGACCTCAATCGCATCACTTGGACTCCGCAGATTGAAGGGTCGAAGACTGGCAAGGAGCTTCCCGGCATCTTTGACCAGGTCTGCACGATCCAGAACTTCAAGCAGGAGGACGGCTCTCTCTACCGAGGCATCTGTTGCCAGCAGCAGAACCCTTGGGGTTACCCTGCCAAAGACCGCTCTGGTCGCCTTGAACTCATCGAGCCTCCGCACCTCGGCAAGCTGATGAAGAAAATCCGCGAAGGTAAGCGTATCGACACCAACATCGTCACCACGCTCCCCGCCTAATCTCCCCCCCAAAAACACACACAACACACACATGGACTACGAAAATCCGTTCTCCCCCACCTCCGGCGCTGGTTCGGCTCCGGAACTCATCCCCACCGGGACGCTCGCCTGGGCCATCATCAAGGTGACGGCCAAGAAGAACACCAAGGACTCGGGTGGCGAGTACTACAACCTGGAGCTGACCGTTCACGGCGGTGAGTACGAAGGCCGCAAGGTCTTCGAGATGATCCCGAACTTCCAAGACTCCCGCAACGGAGACAAGTGGCGTTCGATGGGCGTGACCAACGTCACCCGCATCTTGGAGGCCGCTGGCTTCTTCAAGCAGTCCGACCCCGAGTCGTACAACGCCTTCAAGGGCAAGCCGTTTGAGACGATGATGAACTTCATCGACGGCCAGCGTTGCGCCATCAAGGTCAAGGTCGAGAAGAACACCGATCCGGCCTATGCCGACAAGAACAAGGTAGGCGAATGGCTCTCCCCGAACACCACCAACCGAAGCTTCGCTGACTACCAGCGTCTCATCGGTGGACAGGCTGTCGTGGACGCTGCTCGCTCCCAGGCGTTCGCCCCTTCTGGCTCCGCCCCGGGCTTCCAGAAGCCCAGCTTCATCAAGACCCCCGGAAACTCCAACGCCCCCTTCTAAAGGGGCGAAGGATCTAGGCATCACAGAACCTCACCCTCCTAACGCCTAGGCCACCTTGCGAATGTTGCTGACATTTCAAATGAAACAGTCAGCATATTTCTCAAGGAGGCTTTGGCTGTGTATTCTGACACAAGGGTCGGGGTACTCTGTTCTTTCTGAAACCAAGGGCGAGAGCGAGACGACAACCTGGCCGTCGGTCCAGACACTTCCGTCCACGCTCGTAGGGATGATGCAGATGTTGGGTCTGCCTCTCTCCCCGCCCCCCACTTTCCGCGTAAGCGGGAAACTACAACGGCTCCCCTCCCTACCGAAAGGCACAGGGGAGTCTTCCCTTTCACCGCTCGGCCCTCTCAACGATGGTTTCTCTCGGGCGGTTCTTTTGTTCCGATGAAACTCCGCCCAAGACAAGCGGACTTCGTCCACCGCCTGTGCTATGCTCTGGCCGAACGAGGCAATACCCTAGGGGTTGCCCCTACCGGGGCTGGCAAGACGGTTATGCTTTCCTCCGCCGTGAAGTACGCCAGCCGTGGCGATAACTTCCGCTCCCTCATCATCCAGCATCGTGACGAGCTGGTAGCCCAGAACCGAGCCACCTACAAGCGGGTCGATCCAGAGGCCGAGTC
>Ga0222712_10001365_pt1 | contig 30250 bp, 42 predicted proteins | sample C33_657DmetaG_FD_165043 | JGI IMG/M metagenome (GOLD analysis project Ga0222712, IMG submission 165043) | Estuarine water microbial communities from San Francisco Bay, California, United States - C33_657D | ecosystem: Environmental > Aquatic > Marine > Unclassified | place: USA: California...
TCAGTAGGTTGTATTTTTGTTGAGGCGAAAAGTCCACTTTATCTCTCCAGAAATTTATCTCATCTTACTCTAAAACAAAACTCAGTGCAAGTATTATCTTAAGACGCCTAGTCCCATATACATTGTTCCAGTAGCAGAAACAGATACTGTATAAGTACCTGAGGTAGAAGCATCCCGATGCCCAGTTGCCCAACCTAAACTGCTACCATTGTCACCTTCTGCATCACGAGTAGCTCCAGTGAACGCTGGCGATTGGTTATCGTTGTTCAACCACACAGGCACAAACAAAACCCCATCTTGAGGGATGGAAATGCTTGCAGAGGACGGAGAGCCACTGTTGAAAGTTACAGAGCGCCAAATGGGACTTTCCAGCCCGTAGACCGCATACATCGCAGCCATGCCAGAGGAACCAGTAGTACCACCTACAGAGAAGGTAGGGTCAGCAGTCACAGTGGTTCCTGTAGGAACATAGGCACAAGCAAAGGAGGCTGCTCCAGAGTTTGCCACTTCTGCCGCCACACCATTTATCAAGCAGGATGTCATTAAGGCAGTTGTGTTTGTGCTTGCAACGTAAACAATAAAGCGGTTTTCTGCAGGGGTAGAAGTAGCACTTCTTGTGGATGCGTTGCCATACGGAAAACCATCTAAGTAAGTCACAGTTGGAATTGGACTAAAAGGAATTACTTGTGGCATTATTGGAAAACTCATTGCATTGCCGCCACGTTGATAAACTTAGAGGTACCAATCTTAGTAATATAGGCTAGGAAGATTGAACCACTTGTTGTAGTAAAGGGTGAACCGCTGCTACGAGTAAATCCAGAAAGCGTGATAGCACCTGCAGTTGCAGAGTTTGTGATCTGGAGAACCATAGTATAGTCACCGGAAGCCGTAGGAGCAGCCAAAGTAAATGCACCACCATTTGTAATGGTACGCATATTGCCACCAGCAGGGGATAGGGTATATACAACAGCAGCAGACTTAGTACCATCGCTCACTGCGGTAGTTGTGTAGCCAGCAGTTAAAGAAGTATCAGTGGTTGAAATGGTTGCAGTGATGGTAGGGTTAGCAGCAGTACCAGTTCCGTCTGTGATAGAGATACCAGTACCAGCAGCAATAGCCCTAGTAGCAGCAGTGCCAGCACCAGTACGTACAAGGATACCAGAGGTACCAACACCAGCTAGTGCAGTCAACTCAGCGTCAAGGGGTTGTTTGGCATTGAGTTGAGTTTGAATAGCACTGGTGACACCATCCACATAATTCAACTCAGTTCCAGTAGCAGTGAGAGCTGTAGCGCCTAGAGTCAAACTTGTGGCAGTTACACTTGGGCTGGAGATGCTAGTAGAGAAGGTCTTTGCACCAGCAATACTTTGGGTTGAGGTGGTGATAACTCCAGAAGCAGTATCGCTTGCAGAAGGGATTACTACCCCAGTACCCGTAGAAGAGTTTAAGGTAGGGCCAGCAGTAGTGCCAGCGGTTGCAGTGATGTTAGTTCCGGGGACGTTTACGGTAAAAGTGGCAGGGGTAGATTGATTGGAAGTAAAGGTCTGGGAACCAGTAGCAATACCAGAGGTGCCTAGTGTCAGGGTACCATTGTTAATACCAATTTCTGCAGCGGTCCAAGTAACAGCAGCAGAGCCGTCTACAGATTTACCAGTGTTGCCGACAGTGATAGTTCTAGCCGTGGTCCACTTATCAGCAGCATTCACTGCACCATCTGCGTCAGTGTCGTATACAGCCTTAAGCATATCACCAAGGCCAGAACCAGACAAAGCACTCTGAACAAAAGCGGTAGTAGCAATCTGTGTAGTGTTAGTATTTCCAACAGCAGTTGGTGCAGTGGGTGTACCTGTTAGGGCAGGGCTTACAGAAAAGACAGCAGACCCAGTACCAGTTTCATCTGTGAGAGCAGCAGCAAGCTGTGCAGAGGTAGCGACAAGCGTATTACTGCCTAGGTTGATCGTCTTGTTAGTTAGTGTTTGCGTATCCGTAGTGCCTACGACAGTTCCAGCAGGGATAGCCTTCTGAGCAGCAACCCCATCAATCGCACCAGAAGAATCAGATAGCACAAAGCTAGAGGCAGCAATACCACTAAGGGTGTTACTATCTGCACTAATGGTCTTACCAGTGAGGGTTTGGGTAGCAGTGGTGGTAGCAACAGCAATACCTCCAACAGTAGCTGAGGTAGCCGCCAGAGTAGAGAACGTACCAGCAGCAGGTGTAGTACCACCAATCACAGTAGCATCAATAGTACCTGCGTTAATATCTGCAGTGGTAGCGACCAAAGAACTAATGTTAGCTACCCCGTTAAGATAGAAATTCTTATACTTAAGCACAGAAGTACCCAAGTCAATCGTGTTAGTTGTCTTAGGATAAATCGCAGAGGCGTTAGTTACAACATCCTGAGTGGGGCCAGTAGCAAGAATGGGGGCACCCTCACCAGATGTACCATCGTGTTTGTGACCAGAGCTGCTATTAAAGGCAACTACGATTGCGTCAAACTCGCTATCAAGATCAGAGGCGTTGATTACGTTTCCGTTTGCGATGTTGTTCGAAATATCTTGACGAATATATCCGCTCATGTTCTTACTTTCTTTCGTTAACTTTGTACTCAAAGACAGCAGTATCTAGGCTGAATGAGGGATTGGTTGAATTATCTTCTATACGAAGTGAAACTGTTCTACCACTTCCAATGACGTTTGTGTTGTACACATTGTCTAGCTGGCTACCATAAAGAGCAGCACCATACACTGCTTCAGCACTTCCATAGAGATAAGTACCTGCAGAGGTAGAGGAAAGCATGATTGTATTGGCTATCCCACCAGTGTAGTTATCAACCTTATAAAGATCAAAGTCTAGGTTCACTGATGCTGAAAAGGTTCCGATAGTTTCTACATACAAGGCTAGTTTATAAAAAGTCTTCCTAATTTGAGGATCAGTAATAGGCATGAAAGGGGACTTATAGATAGCCTCAATCACCAGACCATCCCGACTTGAACCAAATTCTATTTTGTACACATACCCAGTAGTGTTTGCGAACACACTGACTTCTTGTCCTGAGACATAACGACCATCAGCGGAGTAGGCTTTAAACCCCTTAAGGGTAGACCAGTTAAAGTCAGTATTACCTTGGTCTGCGAACTTTGTACCAATAAGACCTGTGGCAGATTCTTCTGGAGAAGAGTCACTATAAGCGAATACACGGTACTGTGCCTTTTGACGCAACACAATGCTAGAAAAAGTTGAAGCACTGTTGATAAAGTCTAAAGCATCTCTATTGATAGGGGCGGAAGCAACACCAATACCGAAGTCACCAATACGCTCTGTAGCACTTAGAAGTCTTAAGCCATCAGCAGCCATAAACATAACATCGCCACCAACTTCTTGGATAGTCTCGCCATGCAGACACCCAATGTTCTCTACGATGGGAGACAGTTGGAAGTCACTTACAGTGTTGCCAGTAATCTTTTGAACCTTACTGCGGCTAAATACAATCAACTGTTCGCGGAATACATACAAACCTGTAATTGCGTGGCCCACGTTGATAACACCACCGCCATTGGCAGCACTGAAATCTGTCTCATTGTACGGTGCAGAAAAGTATAAGTTAGGCCCCTTAGACAAGAAGATGGCATTCTTAAACTCTGCAATGTTCTCCGCACCAGTTAGTTCAGCAGGTAGGGTCGGAAAAGTCAGGGCATTTGTTGAGTCATTGTAGACTGCAGGGGAGTTTACCCCATCGACAAACATGACCTTATCAATACCGTTGTAGTTGAAATCCTCATGCTTTACACGACCACCTAGGGAGGCAGCAGAGCCAAGAGAAGTCCATGTGCTTCCTGTGCTAACGTAGTACTGAGAGACGTTACTCCCATTCTTTCTAACAGCAATAACCTCTGAAGAACTCAAGACCCGTAGACCAAGAACTGGACCGGAGCCACTGAGTTGTGCAGGGATAAACTTCTGGTACCCAAGAACTTTCTTATAGCCACCCTCTTTAGAAGGTTCAAAGTTCTGTAGAATGGTAGCCGAACCAACTTTGTTGATACCCTGTTGAAGGGGGTTCAAGTTAGAGATAAGGCCCCCTCTAAACTCAATAGGGAATGTTTCCCATGTTGAAGCCATTACTGACCTCTCACAGTGGAACGAACATAGTCATAACGGTTAATGTACAAGGTACGCATAGCCTTAATACCTGCCTCAAACTGACGCTGGCTAAGTTGGGAACTCTCGTTATCCCCTCTAAAATTATGTGCAGCCACCATAGCTCCCTCTACAATAATGTAACGGAAGTCTTCTGGGATAGTGGGGACATCAGAGTAGAGTTCTAAAGTCACTGGGCTACGGTAGTACTCATAAGCAATAGGGTAGTCTTTATCCGGGGGAGGAACCACACCGTACTCTAGAGAGGGTGTACGGAAGACATACTTTGGCAAGCTCTTAATGCTTTCCGAGGTGTTGTATTCAGAATCAAGATACTTATCTAGGTAGTCTTCATACGAGATCAGCTTGAGTCTTACGGTGTCGTTGCCAAGGCTTGTATCACGAGGGATACGGAAGGAGTCCATATCCAAGGTCTTTACATCTCGTGGGATAAGGTAGCGAACTTCACCCTCACTTAGGTACTCTTTTTGTGTATCATGGTTAAAAGGCCATTCAAACTGCTGCTGGTTAATCTCTCTGACGGCAGCATTTACAGCATCCTTTACAGCAGCGTAGAAGCCTACAGAGGAGCTAAAGTTAGAGCTGGTGAGTTCTACTTCATTGACACGACGATTTACATCGTTGACCAGACCTAGGAAGTTGTAAGTAGACATTAGTTATACTCCCTAATTCTGATCTTAACTGAACGCTCTTTAACAAGGGAGGCAGTTGTAGTGATGCTGCAGAACAGCTTGTACTCTTGGTTATCTATGCCAGCATCTAGGTAGATAGTTGCCACAGTAGGGGTGTTGGTTTGAGTAAGGTTTTTTAACCCATCAACGGTTGTACCAAGCCCAAAAGCTACTTTAGCATCTGAGGAGTTTACGATATACCAAGACACAGACTGAATAGTCTCACCACCCTCAAGTGCCCTAGACCAATCAAGGCTGTAGTCGAGTGTTTCATCTTTATCTTTTGGGGGCCACTTAAGACTCATATTAGTTCACTCTTTCAATCCTGCTAGTCTCAGGGGCTACTAAGGAAACCCGCTTAGGTAGGCTATCAATAGGGGCGCGTCTGCTTACTTGAGGTTCAATATAGGATACCCGTCTAAGTAAGTTTTCTACAGCATCATTCCTGTGTCTATTACCCTCAATGTACCCAACCCTTTCCCTATTAAAATCTCCTGCAGAGTATTCTTTAACAAGGATAGTCTTTGGTTGTACAAAACTGGGGAGTACAAAACTCGTAGGTATAAGATTTACAATCTCTACAAGTTCTACCACACCTACTGAGGTTTGTCCAGTGGTAATTGGGTCAGCATCTATAATATGGTATTCTACTAGGTAGGGATTTCCAACAGTAGGTACGCCAGTAACTATAGAGCTATTGGTAAGGAAATACCCGATGACAATAAAGGGGTCACCGACATATCCTGTAGTGGTTACACCAGAAACATTTACAGTAGCCGAGGCATTTACTGTAACAGAACCAGAGTTAGCTGTAGTGGCTAGGCCAGTTACAAATGCCTTAGAAGAAGCAGCAACCGCAACACTACCAGTTTGAACTGTGCTAGAGACACCACTTAGATAGACTTTGGCAGAAGCAGAGACAGTCAGACTTCCTACAGAGCCAGTTACTTGAACGCCTGTAACAGGTACTTGAGCTTTAGCAATAACACTTACGGAACCTACAGACGCTGCAGCACTTGCACCAGATACGTAGGTATTGCTATCGGCAGCTACAGTAACACTGCCAACACTAGCAGTTGCTTGATCTCCAGTTGGGTAGGCTTTACTAGAAGCAGCGACACTAACGGTACCAACTAAGCCGGATGTAAGTAGGCCAGAAATTGCTGCAAGTGTCGGTGTTGGTGCTAGTGACGCTACGGGTGCTGATGCTGTAGGGAAGAATCCAAGCATAGTATGTATCCTCCTACATCAAACTTAGCTTAACAAACAAACCCTCCTTATGCGGGGTAAGGGTACCGAACTTTAATCTCTGCTATCAATGCAAGCCACTCGTCCATAGTAGCTTCACCACGTTGAGCCATGAAAAATACCGGGTCAGATTCATTACGATATGCTTCTGCACGATACCCTCTTTGTTGTTCAAGCGTAGGTGGAAGATTGTCTAAAAGAACAGCCTGATCTACAGGTGCCGTCTCCAGAGAGTAAGGACCAGAGGACCATCCATCCATTGCAGGGGATACTTTATCGCCATTTGGCAGGTCTACCCATCCACCCTCATAAACAGTGGCAACCACTACGCCATTTTCTTTCAAGTACAAAGTCATAGTATACCTTTCTTAACCATAAGTCCATCTTACAGCTCTGATGAAACAGCCAGTAGCGGTTGCAGTGGGTGTCATAGTGACAAATCCTGCGGTTGTTCGATAAACTAGCCCGTGCTGACAGCCATCATACCAGTTTTGCTTGCAGCTTGCGATCAGTGTCCCGTTTGTCTGCGTGATGTTGTTGGCAGTACTATCGGAAGAGCTGTAACAGGAGTAAGTGACCAATTCATTCGCGTTGATGGATACGGAAACCGCCGCGCTAGCCCCGCCACTTGTAAGCCCTGCCGGGGTCCATCGTCCGGGTACAATGTAGACAGCTCCTGCAGTCAAAATATTAGTACCTGTCCCTGCGGGAAAGTTTGCGGCGGCAACAGTGATTTTTTGCGGCTGCAAATTCACATACCCATAAGCCATTCCAACATAGCCAGTGGCTACGTTTGTGTTACCTTGGAGGTTGTAGTATTGCGTGATTGAGACAGCAGCGGAGTTTACTGTAGGCGACGATATGAGGGCCGAGCTACCACTCTGCCTTGCGCCAAAGTATATGATAGTGCAGCCGTTCACGAAGCCTGATGGGGCAGCAATCGAAGTGTTGAATGTCCCAAGAGACTGAGCTTCTTCACCACCCGCCAAGCCATTACGATCAGCTCTTGCATCAAAAACTGTACCTGTCTTGTTTGTGAGAGAGAACAGGTTCAGATAGTTATTGTAAGCGAAGTCTGTCACTTCTGCCTGACTAAGCATCTTCACGGGAGAGGGTGAAGGCATTATGGGAAAACTCATTGTAAGGCCACCACGTTAGCCAAAACATGACCATTTAACTTGGTTATATTGACTAAGAAGTTATGGGCACTGGTAGTCGTAAAAGCATCCCCAACAGTACGGGTAAACCCAGATAGGGTAATCGCACCAGCAGTCGCACTATTTGTAATTTTAACAATTAGAGTGTAGTCACCAGCAGCGGTTGGAGCGGCAAAGGTAAATGCACCTCCATTGGTGATAACCTTCATATTCCCACCAGCATAAGTAGGCGTATAGGTTCCTGTAGAGATAGTACCATCATTATCTACGGTTGTTGAATAGCCACCAGTTAAATTGTCATCAGCATTAGCGGTTACACGATTATTAAGTTGCGTCTGAATGCTGGAAGTGACACCGCTGGAATAGTTTAGTTCTGTTATAGTTGCAGTAAGGCCACTCAAAGTTCCTGCAGAAGTAGCTGTTGTTGCTGAAGTTGCTGAGGTAGCAGTTGCAGCATTACCGGAAATGGAGATACCCCAAGTCCCAGAAGCACCTGTACCTGTTTTTGAGGGGGCATCATTAGCGATTTCAGTACTTACAAATGCAGTTGTTGCTAGTTGAGTAGTACTTGTTCCAACAGCGGCGGTAGGTGCTGCAGGTATCCCAGTAAAGGTCGGAGACGCTGATAGAACTGTAGAACCTGTACCTGTCGAGGTTGTTACCCCAGTGCCACCGTTGGCTACAGGCAATGTACCAGTAACACCAGTAGTCAGAGGTAGACCAGTTGCGTTTGTAAGTACGCCAGAAGATGGAGTTCCGAGAGCAGGGGTTACCAAAGTCGGGGAGTTAGAAAAGACTGCACTCCCAGTACCAGTAACCGTACCCCAAGTTGGGATACCAGCACCACCAGACAGTAAGACTTGCCCAGCCGTACCAGCACCTGTAGCAGCTAGGGCAGTTGTACTTGTGGCGTATGCAATACCACCTGCTGCAGTAAATGCACCAAAAGATTTACCATCCGCTGTTGCTGCATCACCTGTAATGCTAATACCCCAAGTGCCAGACGCACCTGTACCTGTCTTAGTTGGGGCATCGTTGGCAATCTGACTTACTGTAAATGCCGTTGTTGCAAGCTGAGTGGTGTTTGTGCTTAAGGCTGCAGTTGGCGCAGTAGGTGTTCCAGTAAGAGCAGGAGAGGCTAAAGGAGCTTTCGCATCAATATCTGACGCAAGTACTGAGATATAAACTACAGCGGACCCAGATAGGGTAATTGCTGCACCACCACTGGTACTTTGAACGGGTGTTCTAGAGAGTGTTGTACCAACAGCAGTGTAAGTGCCACTACCGATTTCCCAGTTTGCACCATCTTCAATCACGTAGCTTACAGTATTACCGTTGGCAACACCCGCTGCAGCAAAACTTTGATACCCAGTTACAGCAGACCCAAGCGTTATTGTGCCTGTGTCTGTAGTAGCCGTGGTCATTTTTGCTCTGTTGACGAAGATCGCCATACTTAAACTACCTTATGCAATACGGATGACAGCGTTCGTAGCGTCTGCAGCGGGGAACACAACGGTAAAGTCACCTGCTGTAGATGTCTTGGCACCGTTAAACCATAGGGTAGCCACGCAGGGATTAGTCAACCCAGCAGATGAGGTAGTGTTGGGGGTGCTATTGTAGATCATGCAACCGTATGCGGAGATTGTAGCAGTGGTAAAGGTTATGTCTGCAAAGTCAGTAAAAGCAGTTGTACCAGAGTTTACAGCGGTGACATTGGTCAGTGTACCGCCACCAGCAGTGTACGAACCAGACGCAGCGACTTCACCTGTAGCAGTGTATGCCGTAGTGGCTGCAGTAAATGTGGGGGTATTATCATATAGTGCCAACTTAAATACGTCACCAGTGGTCAGGGTGAAGTCGTGGCAACCCTTCAAGAGTTCTGTCTTGAAAGAAGTGGATACAAAGTTTGCAGTAAATGCCATTAGAGTCTCCTGATCAGTTCTGCAAGGTCAGGCCGACCCGCATCATTAAGTGCGTTATAAACAGTTGTTACATGACTTGAGATAGCTTCTTTCATATAGTATGCTATGATCTTTTCGATATGAGCTTTATATGCTAGAGCTTGGTCTCTAATTTCTTTGGGGGCAGAGTCAGATACGTACAACAATTTCTCTACACAACGGGAAGCAACCTCTTCTGGGGTAAAGCCTCGACCTGAAGTTGTATGTACAGCAACAATCGGAGAGTTATGTGTATCTATACGTAGTGCTGGAGTCATTCTTTATCCTATTATTGTTATTATACTGGATCAGGAATACCAATGGTGGTGGTGTTTAGTGTGAAACTATTCCCTGCTACAACAGCACGGGGGTTTGAAAGTGAACCAGTTGCTAGGAGACGGCTATTAACAGTATCTACAATAGCAAAATGAGTGGCAGTACCACTCGCAGTAATAGAACCATCAGTGAGTGCTGCAATGACTACTTCACGCCCACCTCCAATACGATCTTGAGGGGCACTGATACTGAGTGTAGTGCTATTGCCAAGTGCGTAAGTAGAGTTAGCTTCTGTGTAGGTTGTAGGCTGGGAAGAAGTGATAAGAATCTTGTTAGCTTCAGTATCCAAAACAGACAGACCGTTATCAAATACCCGATCACTGAGAGTTGCCATAGGTCTATCCTTTAGGTGTAGGTAAGGGTACCCCCGAAGGGATACCCTATGTTAGTCATTAGGCGAGGTTGTACTTAGCCGTGACAAGAGCCTCAGGACGCAGAATCTTGCGACCATACAGGTGCATACCACGAACAACGTCAGCAAACGAATCCGGGTCACGGTAGGTTTCAGTCTTGTTGATCTGTTCAGCGGTAGCAACAGCCGAATCATGACCAGCAACGATCACACCGTAGTTAGTATTCTGGTTTGCAACGCCAGTGGTAGCAGGGCCTGTACCAACCGAAGGCAGGTTGTTCGAGACGTACACACGGAAGCCGTTCCAGTTCGACAGAACCAGACCGTTACGCAGTGCGCCCGAATCACCGTAGTCGCCATTCAGGAAGCGCGAGTCTTCGTCCATCAGGACTTCCATCATAACGGGATCAATGACAACCCAACGGTTAGCCTTGTCCACATTCTTCTGGTCCAACAGACGAGCCATGCGGTTGATCAGCATGACAGGCGAGACATACTCAGTCGGCAGAGCAGTAGCACCGGGCAGACGAGCAGCGACCGGGATCGAGTGGTCAGCAGCCGAAGCGGTCGTGATGTTGCCGAAGGAAACCTTCTTCAGCTTGTTGGAAGCCAACAGTTCATCAGAACCAGCAGTCGAGTCAGCCTTGGTACCGTTCACAACATCGTTGACAGTGCCAGCGTTGGTGTGCAAGGAGGCTTGCTTGTAGCCCGACAGGTAGCCCAGAACTTCTTGGTCATGCTGGTCAGCCAAACGGTAAGCAGCACGGTTGGTGGCGAGGTCCATGAAGTTCACGTGCGAGTGAGCGTCTTCAATGTCGTCAATCTTGAAGGCAAAGTAGTTAGCCCTATCGACCACCAGCGAGTAGTCAGCGTCCGTCAGTGCCTGAGCAGCAATCTGAGTACCACGAGCATATGCGGATACCGAGATTTCCGGCTCTTTGATGATACGCACGGTATCGCCCTGAGCAGAGATTTCACCGAAATAATCGGAGTTCGTAATGTCACCAACAATGGTAGCCTTACGGAAAGCAAGTTGAACTTTCTTCGAGTAGATTACCGGAGAAAAGTTACCATTCGGCAGGTTGTTCCAGCCAACAGCAGATGAAAAAGCCATGAGAAATACTCCTATGATATTTGGCTCTGAGAAGCTAAACACACGTATAAGAGGCTCACGATTTCTAGGGTGCATCTCATGTTCGGTTTGCCAACCTACTTGGAGACGGGCCTGTACTTAGTCAGGTTAGTCTTAATGTTCGTTTAGACTTTTAATTTTTGGGGAAAGCAAGTAACTAGGGGTGTCCGGTTAGTGGAGGCCGTAGCTACTTGCTGGTAGTTATAGTTAAATGTCTTTAGTTGTCAAGCGTTATCTTGCACCACCAGAGACATCATACACGAAGTTACCCTTACGCATAGCTTCGAGAATCTTCTGTTCGTTTTTACCATAGACATCTAGAGACATCTTAGCAACTTGGGACTCGTAAATCTTTGCACCATCTTCTTCAAAGTCTACTTGTGTTTTTTGACGGTTAGAAACCAAAGCTGCAGCGTCTTTACTCTTTGCCCTCTTAGCAGCATTGGTTAGGCCCTTATCAACCTTATACAGATCAAGGATACGAATAACAGCCTTAGCATCATTCTCATTCTCGTAGAGAGAGTCCTGTACCCACTTAGGTTGTTCGTCTGCCCAAGCATGAAACTCATCAGACTTACGAAGCTCATCAAAGTCTTCATGTGTTTCACGAATAATGTTATGAGCTTTTTGTCTGGCAGTCTCTTGCGTGACTTTTTCGTACTCTTCAAACTGATTTTTATATTTGGAGAGTTTTTCGTCTGCCTTTTTAGTGGCAATAGTCTCTACGATTGCTGCAACATCAGGGTACTTATTTGCCCACTCAGCAATGTCTTCATCAGACTTAGGGGGTAGAACTTGACGAGTAGTAGTATTGCCCTCAAGAGCTTTGAACTTTTCTTCCCACTCTTTTTCTTTCTCAGACATATGACGACGAAGATCACCATAACGCTTCTTGAAAGACTTCTCTTCGGGATCAGAGGGTTCATCCTCCTTAGGTGCAACAGGTGGAGCCTTAGGTTCTTCTTCTACCTTTTGAGGGATATTACCCTTCATCAACTCCTCAAGTTCTTTTTCTCCTTCTTCGATCCGTTGTCTACCCTTACGGCTAGAGTATGTAGGGTCTACAAAGACTTGCTTTACATTCGACATAGTTTATCCTTTATGTTGGGGTCAGCCGTAGCTGAGTAGCCTTATTGTTTTCCCGCAAGACCTTTTGTCTTAGGGGCCGTCTTAGTTGTTCTAGTAACCAAACCACCCTGCTCAAAGCCGCCAACCTTAAGACCTTGTTTTGTTTTTTCAAGGGTGCTGGATACTTTAGCAGTTTCTTTTTTCTTATCTACTGTAGCTGGTGCTGGGGTGGGCTTAACAGCGGCAGCAGCTTTTGCCAGACCCGGATCAACCTTCCCAGCTCCATAGCCCACATTAGTGTCTTTCTTATCAGAACTTTTTGAGGACTCAGTAGGCTGAATTTTGATAGTAGGTGCTGCTGCAGTTACTTTCCCATCCGTCTTTGTCTCTGAGATTTTTGCAATACTCTTGAGATACTGATTACCTGTAGCAGCCATATCATGCTCTACTGCAAACTGTTGAACACCGGGGAGACTTTTAACTGCAACATCAATAGCCCCTTTTAGAGAGTTGTATTGGTCAGAGTTAGCCAACCCTTTAGCTTCCATAAGATGTAGTGCAGCATTGGCCTCTGCAATATTTTGCATTTTGTTTGAAGCTTTAGTGATAGCACCAGCACCTGCTAGAAGGGGATTAGCGGTCACAGCCCCAGCAATAGTAAGACCTTTAGAGAGATTCTTACCTGTTTCATCTTTCAAGGCATTGATACCAAATGTGTATGGATCAGCCGTGATAGCCTCATAATTCTTTTCTGCCCAATTATTGTAGCTAATACCATCGCCAGCCTGAGTATTTGCATTCGTAGCAGGGGCCAGAGGTTTGCTATCTTTCTCACGGGAGGGGGTAGTACCAGCTAAAGGAGTTGTAGGAGTTGCAGGTTTAGCCGCTGCATCTGCGAGTTCTTGAGTCCACGGAACATAGTTAGCAGGGATTGTTTCTAGCGGTGCCCCATAGAGAAACTTAAACTCTTTAGTCTCACCTGTCTTAGGATCAATATACTTACGAGTTTCTGAACTTACAGGGCTGTCCAAAGTGAACGTAGTACGATCAAACGGCACAAAACCACCCTCAGCCATGCCAGTTTGACCCAAAGCGTTCTGAAGCATTTGTTCTTCTTCTGGGGTTAGTTCTTCATCCTCTTGTTCCATAGGGATGCCGTTATCATCGACAGCAGCACCACCAATGCGACCATTAGATTGCATTTCTGCCAGCCCTTGTTTAGCTTGGCTACGTAGGTCTTCGAAGAACTTTACCCCAAAGAACCTAACGACATCAGCAGGTACAACGTATTCACCCTCAGACAATTGGGCAGATATATCATCACGTACTTCAGAAGGCATAGCACCCGGAGGAACTTCATTACCTGTCACTGGTTCTTGAGTTACAGCACTGCCAGCAATACCACCCTCTTGCATTAGTTTATCCATTTGTTCTTTCTCCACTGAACCACCTTCTGCAAAGTGGGGCTTAGTAAGGTCATAACCTTTATTTACAAGACCAGAGAAGTCGATCTCTGTACCAACTCTTGAAAGGTTAGAATAGTCATCTGACTTGCTGTAGTTCATTTCAATGGGAGAGACTTTAAAGTCTTCTGCACCAAGTTTCTTTTGGTAGTCCCCTAGAACCTTCTTAAATCCAGACACATAGGTCTTAGAAAAACCACTCTTAGGGTCCATTGCTTTTTCATAACCCGGTGATCCAACACGAAACCTTTTCGACACAACCCTATCCAAAGGTGGCATAACAATACGGGTGACACCACGTTCTGCAGAAGCTGCAATAAGATCGTCTAGGACAAGTTTTATACTCTCTTCAATATTCTTAATAGGCGGTTGTGAGATACCTTTTGACCCCCGCATATCTGTTACCTCACGTACTGGGTAGTAAATATCTTCCACAAGTCGGGTCACTTCGCTGGGACGTTTATCAAAATGGTTTCTGTAGACAACTTTAGCTTTAGAGAAAGCATCCCACATCTCGCCGCTAGTTGCCTCTTTGATAAAATCTTCTTTAGAGACATACGCCCCCCCTAAGGAAGACCCTTTCCACTCACCGGGAAGGTGACTCACAAAATCTCTAACTACTTCGTCCCGTTTTTTACTTGCTTCTTTTGGGATATTCTTAGGGTCTATCTTGTAAAATTCTTCGTAAAAGGCCATGAGTTTTGCAAGGTCTACTGCAGCCTCATCTCTACCTAGAGAGAGTAGTTCTGCCCTATCCCTTTCGATAGCATCTGCAACAGACTCTGGTGCCTTAGCTGGGACAGGGTCTTTAAAGCCATGTTGAAGTAGGTCAGTTTGAGATTCCTCAACCAGTGTATATGGACCTTTTGCATCTTCTCTAACAGAAGCTCTAGAATGAGCTAGAGTGCTAGGATCAAAATGTTGACCTGTAGCCTTGAAAGTTGGTCCTTCCCTTTCTGCAGTAACCGCTCTTTCAAAGTAATCTGTCTCTGGATCGAGCATATCCAATTGACGTTGTGTGCCCCTATAGTCATTATACTCACGCGAGGTAACCTTCCAAGCATCCTTTTCTAAAAGACCCTTTGCCTCTTCCTTCGTATACCTTGCTTTAGGATCAATTGCTGTTGTAACAGTATCAAACTCTGCTTTACGTACAGAAGGGCTATTTTTCAGTTCACTGAGAAGTTGATAGCCCTCAATACCTTTTTTAGGAAATTCAATTTGGTCTACCACTTCTAGTATAGGCGATCTAAAAACTGTAGTTGTAGTTTCAGGTTTATTTACAAACTCTTCCCAAGGATTAAAGGCTGGGTTGTCTTTCAGTTTGTTTGTATAGTCTACAAAAGCTGGATTATTATCAAGTCTTGCCAGATGGTTTTCTACAAAAGCTATTGCCTCTGGGGTAGGATCAGCACCATTGTAGTCTATAATATCTGGTATGGTTGCTCTTCCCAACTTAACCTTTGCTAACTCATCCAGACTTATAGAGGCGGTATAACCAAGAGTTTGCAACTCTGGAGTATTACGATCTAGGTTAAAGTATTCAGAGATAGTCTGGATACCAAATTTTTCATCTGGTTTTTTATGGATAGTTTTTGAGTTATCTACCTTATAATAAGGGGTTGCTACCTTAGGCCCTTTGGGTTTAACCCCCTTAGGAATTTCGCCAAGAGCTTCTGCAGTCTTATCTGTAGGAGTGCCAACAGTACGCAAGAGAGCAGGGTCATAATTACGTACTGCCGCTTCTGCAAGTTTCTCTGTACCCTTGCTGATACCCTTTGCAATAACTGTACCACCGGGAATAGCAGAGAGAACACCTAGGCCCGCACCTAAAGCACCCATAGCCATCTCAGTCTTATTGCCTGTCTTATAGCCACGTTCTGCTTGTTGTATGCCCTCTTGTACTTGGGGAATAACTCCAAGACCAGTGACATCAACAAGACCCATGTCTCCACCAGTACCAGCCATCCTACCTGCGTAGAACTGTGCAGTCTGATCACTTACCCCCAGAGCAGAAACACCTCGTCTGACATTCTCTCTGAGGTTATCCCTAAAGGTTGGATTATAGGCTTCTAGGGTACTCCGATTTGGAGCAGCTTGACGGTCACGGTCAAACTCTTTAGAAGTGACCACTGGTTTTGTAGGAGGAAAAGCAGCAGCTATTTCAGCAGGTGTATATCCAGCAGCTTCAAGGTCTGCATCGTTTGCACCCTCCGAGACATACTGAAGCAAAGACTTCTTACGCGATTCGGCTAACATCTGGTCAGTGGTACTCATGTTGCGTTTACCTTCTCGCGTAGTTTCTCAAGTTTGCGTAGGGCTTGTATCTCACCCTGAGCGCGGTAAATTTCTACTGGATCACTAAGCTGTTCTAGCTTCTTATAGCACCGTTGAATGTTGGTGTCAAGTTCTTGTAAGAAGTCAGTCCAGAGTTCACGATTATTTACGAGGGGCTTTAGGTTCATTACTGACCTCCAGTATTACCACTGAACCCCGGCGCCCCCGGAGGAGGAGCAGAGCCTACCCCAATGTTGCCACCACCCGAACCTTGAGTGTCCTGAGGCTGTACGCCAGCAGGGGCCGTAGGAGCGCCCTCAGGGGGTGCCCCCGGTGTTCCCGGTACCTGACCTGCGCCACCAGCTTGTTGCGCTGTAGGAGGCTGTGGCTGGCTCTGCTGGAAGGTCTTAAGAATCTCTGCTTGGATAGCAGCCCGCTGCATAGAGTTTGCAACCTTATCAGGATCAAGGTCCATAGACTTTGCAATCTCACGAACAATGTAATCCATACGAGCGAAGGGAGCCAGTACAGGGTTCTGCACCACACCAAGGAACTGCATAAGACGCTGGGAACGAACTTCATTAGCCATCAAGGATTCAGTACCAGCAGCCTTAACTTCCAAGTCACCCTTAATTTCAGGATCAAAGTCAAACTGCATATTGAAGCTGAACAAGGCACGGCCTAGTGGAGCCAAGAGATAATCGTCAATATTCTTAACGACAGTACGGATAGAACCGTTAGCTGCTGACATAAGCATAGAGATACCAGAAGCAGTACGTCCAACCCCAGAGATGCCAGTTTGACCGTGAGCAAACGAGGGGAAGCCAGTTGATTCGTCAGCCAAGACACGAGCCTTGTCGAACATCTGCATATTCTCGTTGGAGACGTTGGGGAACTTGGTACCAAAGATAGCCTGACCCGGAGCGCCACCCTGACGCCGGAAGACTTTACCCGGATACACTTCAAGGTCTTGACCCGGAACCAAGTTAGTCTCGTCAAGTTCGATCAGTAGGTTGCCACTGAGTGCTGCGTTATCTACAGCCATACGCATAAAGCCATTCATCAGTGTTTGAGTGTCGTCCATATTCTCTGCGATACCCACACCCCAAAGTGAGTAGGGGTTAATCTCGTAGGGGACTGCATAGAAGGGGATAATGGTAGGGGTAAAAGGGTTCATGACAAGACGCAGAACACGCCCATTGCAGGTCCAGATATTGACAGAGATTTGATCTTTGGTTTTCAGTTCCTTGGGAATGGCTACATTGTGGCGTTCAAGGATTTCACGGTCCATGTTACCCCAGAACTCCAAGACTTCATAACGCTCAGGAGTAGAGTTATTTGCACCATCTTCCATGACCTGCTCCCACCATTCTTTGATGTAGCTAGGGCCATAGCTTAGTGCAGTCTCAATTTCATTCTTACGGAAGAAGGGACGATTGATCAGCTTACGCACTTCGCTACGAGACATCTTGTGACGCTCAATAGCATACTCAGCTTCATCCATATTTTGTGCATCAGGGTCAGGGTAGAAGTTCCAGACAGAGACGCTAGAGACTAGAGGTACGGTCTTGATCAAAGGGTCATAGTCACCAGCATCGTTCCAACGAGGGTACTCCTTGTCGATTGCAAACGGACCCTTCATAATGCCAGTACCAAAGAGTGAACACTCAAAGGCTGCAGCACGAAGATGCTTGTTGGCATTAGATTCTTCTAGCTGATCATGGATTTTCTTTTCCATCTTCTTTGCTGCAATCATAGCAGGTTCGAAGGTGATCTGAGTAGCAGTGGTTCCCGGACCCGGACGTACTTCTGCGATAGGCTTAAGCTCTCTCTCAAGAGCGCCTAGGCGTCTACGGAACTCAGGCATTGTCTCGCCCGGAAGTAGGGGTTCTAGTTTAGCAGCCTTCTCCGCCTTCTTAATGTCATCGTTCATTTCGATGTGGACTGCGTCTGCTACACCATCAGGGAGAGTGGTAGGATCAATGGTAATAGGAAACTTATTTCCACCGAACAAGACTTCTGTCATCTGACCAAATGCAGCCAGAACTTTAGTCTTAGTCACTTTAACGAAGACACGGGACTTCTCAGTGTTGGTAAACTGTACATCATCTCCGTAAAGACCACGATAGTTTCTATAGGCTCTGATCCAACGCTGCTCTTCTGCGTATTTAGCAGTCTCAGCTTTACTAAAGCGTTCCTTCACATAGGCTTCAATAGTGCCTGTGGATTTATCAGTTGCTGACTCGCCTGTAGTGTCTGAGATAGCTGTCATCTTCTCGCTATCGGGGGAGATATTCTTTTCTGCCATTACCATATCCAATTAGAGTTAATAGCCAAACGTCCTGTCAGCTACTTGAAAACCTGTGCTTCCCATATTAGTATCAAAGTCATGGTATCCGCTACGAGGTCTAGTCATTACACCGTATCTGAGGGCGTCATATAGGTGGTCTTCTGAGTGAGTGTCCACATCTTCTGAGTTAGTCTTGCTTAAAGGTAGTGCGGGTAGTTGAGAGATAAGATTCTTGCAAGTGTTGAAGATAATCATTCTGGGTTCGTCAGTATACTCGTCAATCTGCAGTCTTCTGTGGATTTCATTCTTACCAGCAATACGAGAACCCTTACTACGATCCGCCGGACGCCAACGACACCCCTTTAGGATCATTCTTTCTGCAATACTAGGTCCAGTATCACCACGCTTATGCCAAAGAGAAGAGTCAAGGACGCCATATCGCATTTTCTCCCCTTCTTCTAGGCTTAGGACCAAGTCTGCGAGGTCTTCTGCCAGTACTTTAGAGACGTAAAGCTCTCTGTAGACCACTAACTGCTCACTTGGAGCCACCGCAAACCACAAAACACCACTGTAAGAGCTGTATCCGTAGTCTGCTGCACGAAATCTGGGCCAATTACTAGGGATTTCAAAGGGTTCTACCACATGAATCTTACGATTGAACTCAGAAAACGCTGCACCCTCAGCCGCATCCCAGTTTCCTTCGAGTAATTGCTTCCTTTGATGCTCTGGAAGAGACAAAAGGTTAGCTTCATACATCCCATCATCAGCAAGGTAGGGGTTATCGAAGAGAGTTGCAGGGATAAACCTGCGTTGGAACAGTGGTTCTCCCTCACGAGAGTGTCCTTTAGGCCATTGTAGGGTTTCCCCTGTCTCTGGGTCCACTGCCCAAAATGCTTGTCCGGGTTTAGCAGGGTCAATGAAGGCTTTTTTCACCCAACTATGCCCTGCACCACCGGGGTTTGTCGTAGCTCGCTGATAAAGTTTCAGTCCACTGTCTTTAGTAGTACGCAAACGAGATCGCATATAGTTCCAAGCATAGGGACTAGACCACTGAGTAAGTTCGTCGAAGCCAATCCAGTTGTATGCCTGACCTTGGTAGCGGGTAACGTCATCATCAGCATCCAGATAGCTCATCCAGAGTGTTGCACCTGAGGGGGCTACCCATGTTTTGTCTCTTTCTAGGAACTTGATACCCGGAATAGCCTTGGGGTAAAGCATCTTAGATACTGAGACAAGTTCCCGTAGTTCCTCTGTAGACTTACGCACAAGAAGCATCTTAGCGTGTTCGTTGTTCAAGTAGCGTACAGGGTCAGCCAACATAGCGTAAGACTTACCACCACCTGCAGCACCCCCATAGAGAACTTCCTGTTCATTTGCAGAGAGGAAGTAGGTCTGAGGACCGGGGTTAGGCTGAAAGATTACCTCTTGAGCTTTAGCTGTATTAAACGTCTGCGGCTTCGGTTGTGCTGGAACTGTCAGGACTTGTGATGTCTCTTGTACTGGTTCCACCGATTCGACCTTCAAGTCTTTCGGCTTTCTCAAGGGCTTCTTTGTACCTTTGGGAGAGGTACCTTTGATTTGCAGCCTCTGTCTTACGCTTGTGTTCAAGTTTAACCCTCTTGTACAGTCCGACATGAGAGATAACTCTTCCACTCTGCTCACTCAACCATGCTGCTACAGCACGATAGGAGTAACGCTTCAAGTGCTTCTTAGCCTGTTCCAGAAGCTCAAGCTCCTTAGTGATAGGCAAGAGTATATCTTTGTCGCTTGGGTCTTCTCCGTACCCAAAGGGAACTACCTTTCCTACTCTTACAACAGGCTTCCACTCATAGTGATCCCCATTGTCGATTGGCTTAGGTAGTTTCCATTCCGTTGTTATCTTTGACATATACTACAGTTTCTAAAAGTTGTCAATCTTCATTCTTAGCGGGCAAGATAAAGAGAGGTGTCTCAGTCTCAATCTTGATTTCATCCTTGGCCTTAAACCCACCACGATCCAGTAGGTCTTTAGCTGCAAGCATCTTCTCTTTGTTACCCAAAGCAGTGGGGTCTTGAAGTACTTCAAACATACTATAGGCAGCTTTTACCCCAACACGGGCAATAAACTTCCTCGTTAGTAGTGCAATCTCTTCTTCAAGACCTTCAACAATCTCTTTAGTCGAATAGGTTTCACTATAGCCAGCCAACTTCTTAGCTTGCACATAGTTGCCTCTGGCATCCTCAAAGAGGACTTCAAGAAACTTCTGTTGCTTCTCGTTTAGTTGTCTGCTCATTTACTTATCCTACTGGAATAAAGGTTTCAACGACACTACCGATAGTATCTACGTGACCTGCGCTACCTGTCTGAACTCTAATCTGATCCCCTGCAGAGAGGAAAATTTGCACTGGGACAAAGGTAAGATAGTCCCCAACACCCATATTCTTACCTGCAAGGAAGTTAGAAGAGTATCCAGTTGAAGCAATATAGATACGAATAGTCACAGTATTTGTACCTGACACATTGATTGTATGAAGAAACGTAATCTCTGCAGTACAATTAGGAGGACAGGTATAAATGACAGTGTTATCGGTAGTCTTCACATCCCCATAAAAGGACTTTGCACGAGTTGCTTTATTTGGGGATGTCAGGTATTGCATTACTTCTTCTTCTTTGTAATCAAGCCACCCTTAGCAAGGTTCAAGGGATTAAGCGCACGTTGAATAGCTTCAGCACTGCCAAAACCACCAGTACCTACACCTACACCACGAGTAAGGTCCACAGAACCACCACGTGCAGCAGCACCACGAGCAGCAGCTTTAGCTTTAACTCTGGCAATATTTTCACGTTTAGCTTTAGCAGCGGCATCAGCTTTATCTGTAACAGCCTTGGCCCTAGCAATTCTAGCGGCTTTATCTGCACTGACTTTTGAGGCAGCGGCACTACGAGCAGCAGCAGCAGCTTTAACCCGTGCAACATTAGCAGCCTTAGCTTTAATAGCCTCATCAGCCGCAGCGTTAGCCTTAGCAGCCCTAGCAACAGTGTCAGCTCTAACTTTAGTATCCCGGGTAATCCTATCCTCATAGTTAAGTCTAGGGGGTAGGTTCTTAGGGGTATTAGCTTTAGCACTTTCGGACTTAGTAGCTGTAGACTTAAGGGGTGTAGCTTCTGAAATTTTATAGCTAGAAGGTTTTGCAGTTGTAGTGCTTGGTTTAACGGGGGTAGTCTTACCTTGAGCATTGACGCGATCTGCAATAGCTTTAAGTTTAGCATCACTGCTAGCATTAGCAGCACGGCCTTTTTTAAGCCTGTCATAAGCAACCTTGAGAAGAGCGGCCTCAGTACCTACAGTACCTGCTGCAACAAGAGCGTCTGTAAGACTAACACCTTTTTTATTAAGGTTATTTTCTTTCAGATACTTTACGATAGTGGAGTTACTACCGCCTGTGGTAGCTTTGGGCATACCAGCAGCAGGACCAGAAGCATAGCCGCCACGACCAGCAACTTTAGTCGCAGAGGTAGGTGCAGTCAACTTAGTGGTCGTAATCTTAGCGGGAGGGGCCACTGGTGTAGGTGTTTTGTCCACAGGACGAGCCATAGGACGAGGAGTAGATGCAGTAGGTTTATTTACACCAGCAGCCTTGTCGATAGCACTTTTAGCTGCTTCAACACTAAAGCCTTTGGGTTTATCCTCACCAGCAAGATTCGTGGAGTAGGATTTACCGTTCCAAGTGAAGGTCTTACCAGCACCTAGTTCTTTACGAGCAGCAGCAAATGCTTTGTTGAAGCTAGCCATTTTAGCACTTGCCCTTCTTAGCCATGCCACCTTTAGCCATACCTTTTTTCACAGTACCACCTTTAGCCATACCAGTAGGTTTAATTGAGGGCAACTTACGTTTAGTCGTCGTTTTACCATCTTCGATAGGCATAGGCTTCAGGCCATCCATAGGCGGACGCTTAGGCAGAGGCATAGGCATAGTTGTACGATCAGGCTTAGGCAGAGGCATAGGCATAGTTGTACGATCAGGCTTAGGCTTAGGCAGAGGCATAGTTGTACGATCAGGCTTAGGCTTAGGCAGAGGCATAGTTGTACGATCAGGCTTAGGCTTAGGCAGAGGCACAGGCATAGTCTTATTAACTGCACCGCCCATAGCCATACCAGTGGCTTTAATCACAGGCTTCTTCGGCATCAAGGGTTTCTTAGGGGTAGGTTTTGCAGGGCCAGCAGTAGTCGTTGGTCCAGTATATCCGGGTGCATATTTGCTCATTTGATTAGTCTTCCATGTTGCAGGAGTCTTCCTCAGACTCGTTAGGTTCGTAAGCCTGACACACCCGGAGGTTATGACAGATAAAGTCAAATTTTGAACAATAGCCTCTACCACCACCAGTAGCGTCGAACTTATTGAAAGGCACTACATCCATTGCCTTAAGCATCTTGGGGCTATCATTGAAGTATTCACAATTAGCACAGAGTTGATTACGAGCATCAGACTCTTCGATATTCCAAACAAGTGCTAGTTCAGACCAGAAGGATTTGTTGTCCCCCGGTTTAGCTGAACCAACTTCAGGGCCTAGGTGCCAGTACTTGACCAACCACATGGTGGTATCAAGGTTCTCCTTAGCAGTTGGCATCTCTTCTTCGGGGAGCATAAGTCCAATCATTGGTTCACCATTTCACCTTATCTGCCCAGTAGGCAGCAGACATCTTACCCTTGGCAATATTCTTACCATGTCTGGCTTTGAAGCTGGCTCGTTTAGCCTTCATCTTATCAGTCTCACCAGCCTTAGGGGCACCAGCAGTAGAGGCACCCTGCTCACCAAAACGGATGGTCTTAACCTTATCACCTTCTTTAGCGACAACAACATGAGACTTCTTAGGGTGATCAGGAGTTCTCTTAGGCTTATTATAGCCCGCAACTCCAATCTTCTCTAGTCTAGGGTCTTTAGCCATCTTACTTCTTCCTAAAGAAACTGATAATCGTATTCGCTATTTGTTGTGGGGTAGGGAGTAGCCAACCAAGTACTAGCATAAAGATTAGCCAGATTGGTGTCTCATTGATCGTAACCTTACCCACATTCTCCGCAGTTAGTTTTGTCTGCTGTTCCTGAATCTGAACCATATGACCAGAGCTATTCTCAATCTTCTGGTCTCCAGTAGCAGTAGAATTACCTATTGTTTGGGTTGCTGTCTTCGCTACCTGAGTATTCGCTGCTACGTTGGGACCGCCCCCGGTCAAAAGACTCAATGGTCCCTTGCAGCCTGTCACTAGATTTACCGAACCAATCAAGACCAAAAGCAAGAGCAGCGAACGTGAATACTGGCCATACGAGGAGTTCAACGACATTGACATCTTTAACCTCCACTACATACATAAACCAGACAAGTAGCGCGATTGCCAACTCTCGTTTGTAAGTCTTCATTTCACAGCCATAGATTCCACAGCATCACGAATGGCTTTAATATTCTCATCCATACGGCCCATAGTTACAGCCTGATTCTGGACAATCTCTTCTAAAGAACTGATACGAGTGTCTTGTCTAACTAACTCTCTAGCATTATTATCTACATCACTACGCAGACTAGCTACAAACCAAATCAATGCCACTGTTTGACAAGCAATAGCAAAGATCAGTGTGAGGGGGATGGACTTAGACAGGTGCCAAGACTTGTTTATATCATCTTCAGACATTGGGATAAGCCTTATGCGAGAGTTGCCAATGTGGTGCGTCCGGGAAACTCTTCCAATCCCCGCCCCACTCAAGATCAATACCAAGGTCTTTAGCTGCTCTCTTCATAGCCTCAGCAATAGGGGGATAGTCTTTCCACTCCCAAGAAATAGGAAAGGGGGTAATGTCTACAGCATGACCAGTAATGTGTCTGGAGTGTAGGGTCTTTGACTTACCAGCAGCCAAGAGGGTCTTTTGCCGCTCAAGACTACGTAGTCCTTCAAGGACAGTGAAATCACTTTCTGAAATATCAATAGCTCTATGAACAACACGTTGAAGGTCTGGATGAACCCCCTTCAAATTCTCTAAGGATTTAGGACCAAGTTTAAAGCTCATCCAAACTCTCTCTTTCTATCAGGGTCAAGTACGTCTCGTTTCTTAAGGTGTCCCTCAAGGTACATGGCTCTTTCCACACGATCAAGAGAGTATCGTACTCCTGTCTTCTGGAAGATAGCTTCCCGAACATAGAATACGTCTGATCTAGGGATATGAACTCGTCTTAAGCTCTTCTCATCTCCATCAGCTAGAGCATCGTAGAACTTGGTGAGTACGTCATCATCTGCAAAATACTTCATGCGTAGTTATACCTTAGGTTCTTCAAGAGTCAAGCTCTTTGTGAAGAGAACGACAAAACACATTTATTTTTTACACCCTCTTGAAAGTAGAAGATCACTTCCTATATAAGATACTTAAGTATACTTAAGTACTACTTAAGTCTTTCTACATATTTCTATAAGAAATAATATTACATAAGTAGTACTTAAGTATACTTAAGATACCCGCATTTCTCCTCTTTGTCAAGACCCTTTAGAAAATATTTCTCAAACCTATCCACTCTAAGCCAACTTACAGCTCTTTCCGGGGTAACACCACTTGGATACCTATAGGAAGCCATAGGAAGGCCATACAGAGCTAAGATGAGGTTGTCCTAGGTCACCCTAGCCAAGACACAACTTGACGCTGTAGCCCCCCTCCTAGCCTCTCTTTAACTGTGGTAGTCTATTACCCCATGAATAAAATAGGTTGAGTTACATAAAGGTGGATGCACACTGTTAACTTAAGGTATATCATAGTGGTTAACAGACCTACAAACTACCCCCGCTGTCATTCTGTATATACGCTATACGCCCTACCCCCCCATGGCCCATGCCCCCCTGCTCTCGGTCGCATAAGCAACCCATAGGTTGCCGCATATGTCATCACATCATGGCGCATCATATGCTAACGTATTGAAAACCCTACAGGTTTTACAGAATGTATCTTTATGCTAAAGCATATCCGGCAGAGAATCAGGGGGAATTTTTACCATCCGGTCAAAAGCTCAGAGGTTATGCAAAGCATAGGGGAAAAACCGAGGCTTCCCTCACGCCTCACACAATGCTTTTCCTTACGCATTATGCCCACCAAAAGACAAAACTTTTTTCCCCTTTAGGGGAACCATATGTCGGACGGTCCGACAGATCGAATTTTTGTCGCTATCCTTCGGATAAAAAAGGGTTGACAAGGGGGTTTTGCCGTGGCTTTATAAGGGGGTCGAAATGATTCGGCAGACAACAAAACCGGAGAACGAAAAAATGGCTAACATTGCAAATGTCCAAATCGCCGCTGATGCCACCGTCAAGGTTGGCAAGAAATCCTTCAGCATCTCTGATGCCGTGAAGCACGCTGCTGCTGTGTATGACAACCTATGGTTGCTGCAAGCGACGATGCTGGATGGCTATCGGGAAATCGGGGAAATCCTCTTGGGGCTTCAGTCTCTGTTCGGGGACAACAAGGTTGCCTTTGGCAAGTTCCTTGAAGGGTCTGAGCTTGGGGCAATGTCCCGTCAGGATCGCTCTGATGCCATGTTCCTTGCCTCAAACTGGACTAAAGTCCAGAAGATGAACAAGAGCGGCGCTCTTGATACTCTTGGAGTATCGGCAATCCGTAAACGTCTCAAGGTTGCCGAAGGCAAGGGGGCCGGAGTTCGGAAGGCCGACCAAAAGGCATCCCCTAAAGGGGAAGGCACTGAGGCTGTCGTTGCCATTGAACCGAAGGTTCAGACTGAGGAAGAGCTTGCCGCTCATGTCATGGCAATGTTGCAAAGCAACGGGTTGGATTTCACCAAGTTCGCCAAGGCACTGGCAACACTACGGAAGGGGGCGTAAGCCCCCCACTACATCACATCACCTAGGGGGGCCTTTGGCCCCTCTTTTCTTTTGGGCTTTAGCCCAATGATATGTCGGATGGTCCGACAGATAGCATCCCCTAAAGGGGATAGAGGAGAATCAAATGACACGGATAGAGAGACAAGCAAGGCTTGAGAGCAAGGCACGTTGGATGGAACGTATGATGTGGGTGCAATGCGTGGTGATCGCGGCCTTGGGCGTGTATTGCATAGGGGTGCTTGGGTTATGAGCGAGGGCTGGTGGTGGGTGGGTGTGCTTGTCATAGGTGTGCTTACGACAGGCATGGTGATGGTGTGTGCGCTAGTCATGGGTGCGTCATGATGTGGGTGATGGGTGTGCTAGTGTGTGCCGCTATTGTGTGGTGGATGCCATGATCCCAAGGCGTGAGCGCATGGCCCGTAGGGCTGACAAATGGTGGCGTAGTGTGTGGCTGCTACAGATGCTGATGGAGCAACGGCTTAGTCCAAAACCCTTGACAGATAGGGTGATGGGTGGCATTCTATATGGACTGAAACGGAATGATATGTCGGATGGTCCGACAGATACCAAGGAGAAAACGTGATGACGCTAGTTGTGGTTTACCCGTCGAAGAAAATCTTGAAAGAAAACGTGGGCAAGACATTGCGCTACATAGAGACGAGCCTGTTCGGTGCTGAGTATATGCCTACGGGATCGTTCGTTGTGGCTAACCGCCCGCATATCACAGGTGTGGGCAGAGAGTTCTTTGCTGAGGTGAAGATGAAAGATGGCTTGATTGTGGGGGTGAAGTGATGGATTGGAAGATCAAAACCGCTGAGGTGTGGCTGACTAGCGTTGACCTGCGTTGGGTGTGTGAGGGTGAGAATGGTCTTAGCCGTGAACTAGTGGTGAGTGTGACCGACACATACATGAGCCTTCAAACCTACATCCTGTATCAGGGGGATACACTCCTACGGATGCACCTTGAACTTCAGGATCGTATCAAGGGGGTGAACATCTGGATCACTGGCATGGAACAGATTGAGGATGCGTTCAATCGTGTGATGATCGAAGGTAAACGAACCTACTGATTTGTAGTGACGGATGGTCCGACAGTAGGGTTTGACCATCCACTAACCTTAGGAGAGCGACAATGTATGACCATGTAGACGATGAGATCACCCGCCTTGTGCTGATTGGCGTGTCCAAAGATGCGGCCAGTATTGAGGAGGCTTTGTCCTTTGGTGACCAGTGCTTACAGGCTGATCAGCACAATGAGGATGTGCCTTATGATGTATATGATATGCGGGCTGAACATCTTCAGGATGCCCGTGATACGTGGGATGAACAGCATGATGTGGAACAGACAATCATTGCCTTGCGTTTGTTTTGGGAGGTGTAAGATGCAGATTACTAGAACGTCTACGCTAACAGGTATTACCCGCACTCTAGAGATTGATGTGGAACCGCACGAGTATCAGGCATGGGTGGATGGGCAACTGATCCAGTATGCTATGCCTCACCTGACTGTTGGAGAGCGTGAGTTCCTGATTAGTGGTGTGACTGATGAGGAATGGGCAGATGCGATGGGTATTGATTTGGAGTTTGCAGAATGAACGGCTGGAAAAATAAAGAGACTTGGCTTGTGAACCTATGGCTTGGGGATTCCTTTGTTGAACAGGCAGAGGATGGTCAGAAGATCACTGAGGGTTTTATTCGCGAGACGGTGGAGTATCTGGTGGATAGCACGGGTCATGGGTGTGATCCTATGGTCAGGGACTTGCTCAACTGCGCCTTGAGTGAGATTGATTATCGTGAGCTTGCGAAGCACTATATGTCGGACGATCCGACAGATGAGGAAGAGGAAGAGGATGATGACCCGTATGGCTATAGCTATGATGAGGAGTTTGATAGCATGGGTAATCGCTTGGATGGGTGTGCAGAGTATCACGAGCGTATAGATATGGGCCGCAATGAGGCGGGTGAATGGCTGGGGTTTATGTGATGATGAACAAGCGTGACCTGATCAACGGACTAATGCGACTGTTCGATAAGGTGGAGGAGGTGAAGGTTAATCAGTGGACCTTTGTGTTTGATCCCTTCACCGGATACTACGCCAATGATGGTGTGAAGTTCTACAAATCCTTTGATGACTTGGCTGGCATGGTGGATGATATGTTCAATGATGGGTGCTTCAATGGCTGACTACCTAAGCAAGACACTACCCCTCTATACATCTGAATCAAATGGGTGGGTGACTAACTTCCGCCATGATGAGGTGACATGGGATGATGGGCGACCCTACGCAAATGGGCAACCAGTTAAGAATGCCAACACTGAACCTGCTAAGTGGTGGAGTGTTGGTGTATACACCATGTATCAACAGTATGGTGGGCCTGAGGAGGGCGGGTGGTATTACTCTGCTGGTGAACTGACATGGCATGGTGCGCTAAGATTCTTTAACGACTACGATGAGGCCGATGCTTATCGGGATAAGCTGTGGGATGCTGTTGAGAAGGTGAATAAGTCTGAGGATAGCACAGAGGTATGTCTAACTGTGCGCTGCACCACTGAGTCTATGCCTGATACCCACTACCCAAGGGAAAGACCCTACTATAGCTAAACCCTTGACAGTGCTGAACAAACCCTGTTACCTTATGGATATGTCGGATGGTCCGACAGTAGGAGAACACCATGACAACCACAGTTCGTAACATCCTTAAGGTCTTTCGCCTTGCCACTACCAGTGAGGTTCATCACGGCACTACATGGTATGGTATGGCACAGTATGAGGCGACCAACATTGCCTATGCTCATGGCTTGCCCCTCCGTATTGTCGTTGGTGTGATTGCCGCACTCTCACCTAACAATAAGTGGGAACGTAACGTAGCCAATGCGGCTGAGATGATTGCAGTGTTCCTGCGTGGTGATCCTGTCGAGATGTGTAAGCCTAGCACCTACCTGACAATGCGGGATAAGGCATGGTCTATCCTCGAACAAATGCCAGCCGATGATGATGCTGTGATTAAGATTCTCAATGGGCAGAAGATCATCTCGTTCTTCCGTAATATCATGGGCCATGATACCTGCACAGTGGATGGTCATGCTCTTAATATCGCCAAGGGTAAACGGATTGGCTTGACAGAACCTGAAACCACCATTACTAAGGGCCAATACAAGGAACTACAGGATGCTTATAAGAGGGCTGGCAAACGTGTTGGCTTAAAAGCATTCGAGATACAGGCTATTACATGGGTAGTCTGGAAGCGTATCCACAACATCTGATCAGGAGAAAATAGATGTTCATTATCTTCGCCACCAAGGCACTGAATGACCGCACCAATGGCTTCCGCTTTAATGTGTTGGGCCTCAAGGGTCTGACCCGTAAGCGTAAGTATAAGTCACGAGGGTGGGGGGTGCAGCGCAGTGAGTGCATGACTGCCTTCCACATGGGTAAGCGCACCATCTACCTTGAACGTGACCGCACTGTTGCACGTAAACTCCACCACTTTGCAGGATGATAGCATGATTAAGGCACTGGAACTTAAGGTCTTGGAGATGTGTGAGAAGCTACTACCCAAGACAAGTGAGCGCAGCAACAAGGCACTGATTGACCTGCTTGCAGAGGTGCGTAAGGGATTGGAGAAACCATGATACCAGATGATACCCCACATGGTAGGGACAACTGTGGGATTGCTGCGGTGGCTATGCTTGCCAATGTAACTTATGCAGAAGCAGAGACACTATTCTTTGATCTGTGCAGACGCAGTGACATCACCTCTATCTGGGATAGGATGCTAGTGATGGATGCACTTGGATTGAAAGTGACACATGAACAGCACTACAAGGATAAGCCTACCCTGTTTCGTTGGTATATGGATAGGTATGACCCACACTACGACTACCATGTGACCATCACAGGTCATGCACTAGCAGTGCGTAAGCATTTGGTGTTTGACCCAACCTTTAGGAAGGGCTGGCCCCTAGCAGACAGTCCATACAAACGCAAACGTGTATCTTCATACCTCAGACTTGGGATAACCCAATGACCATGATCACCGACACACTATCTAATCGTCTTCAAGCAATCTTCTTGAAGGGACATCTTCGCCTACTAGCTGTGGGGTTACAGCCCCCCCGTGGTGTAGCCAAGGGTGTGATACTTAAGAAGGCAAGTGCCATCACTGGTAAGGTATACAAGCGCACTGCCTACCTTGATGCAGCAAATGACTTGCAAGAATACCTAGATTCCTGTAAGGGTTAACAGTGTTAACTGCCCGTAGCTCAGTTGGATAGAGCAAGAGATTTCTAATCTCAAGGTCAGG
>Ga0222712_10001366_pt1 | contig 30220 bp, 25 predicted proteins | sample C33_657DmetaG_FD_165043 | JGI IMG/M metagenome (GOLD analysis project Ga0222712, IMG submission 165043) | Estuarine water microbial communities from San Francisco Bay, California, United States - C33_657D | ecosystem: Environmental > Aquatic > Marine > Unclassified | place: USA: California...
GGAGCGGGGACGGTCACCGCCGAAGGACGGGCGCTCTTCGCGAGGACGAGCGACGTTGACCTTCAGGGGGCGACCCATGAAGTCGATGTTTTCGGTCTTAGCGATCGCATCCTGGGCAGCCTGAGCGCTGGCCATGGTCACGAAGGCGAAGCCACGAGGACGACCCGTGAACTTGTCCATCATGACTTCCACGGAGGTCACTTCGCCAGCCTGGGAGAAGTGAGCGCGGATGTCGGATTCGGTTGCGGCCCAGGGCAAGTTGCCCACGAACAGTTTGTTTTCCATATTATCTTTTGTTTTGCTTGGTTTACCTACACCGCATTGCCCGTTTCCGACCTTCGGATTTCGATTTGCCGTCTTAACGACCGTCAACTCACCGGATTATTGCGGGGCTTGTCTCTTACTTTGGTTATTTTCCGAGACAAACCTGACCGCTAATGAGTCACTTTAGCGGGGCTTCGGCAAGTTTATTCACAATGGGGGTCTTTACTTAGACCTGCGTTGACTCCCCTAACCGCCTGAAAGAGGGTCTTTTCATGACCGCGGCCCTCACTCCCGAACAGATCCAAGCGGCCTTGCCCAGTTTGGATGGTTGGCAGTTAGAAGGTTCTAAGTTGTTGAAGGCGTATAGGTTTAAGGATTTCAAGTCGGCCTTGGCCTTCATCAATCTGGCGGGGGGCATCGCCGAGCAGCAGGGCCACCACCCGGAAATCCATAATATCTGGAATCAGGTGACCCTCCGCCTCTGCACCCACGACGCGGGGAACCAGATCACCGAGAAAGATTTGACCCTCGCCCGTGCTCTCCAATCCCTGTCCCTCCCGTGATCGACGATCCCGCAGAGGCTTTGGACATCCTCCTGGAGGAGCTTAAGCGCCAGAAGGCCGCGGGCGTCCGTCGCGTCAGCATCACGGCCGACTCCCTGACCGCCTTGAAGGCCCTCGCCGGTACGCCCGCCGCCCCGGCCGCCCCTGCGCCCACCAAGCCGTCGGTCGCCCCCGCCACCATCCGTCCGGCCGTGACCCCTACGCCTGCGCCCGCCCGACCGGTGCCCCCGGTGGCCGCCGCGCCGATCCCCGACGCGCCGATCTTCACCCTGGCCGCCGGCACCAAGGCCGAACGCATGCAGGCCCTGCGTCAGCTCATCGACGCGTGCGCCGAGACGAAGAAGCATCTGGTCCCCCCGCAGCGCCCGCTCCTCGGTCACGGCTCGCTCGACGCCAAGGTCGTGTTCGTCGGCGAAGCGCCCACCATCGTTGAGATGGAGGCCGGCCAGGCTTTCGCGGGCGAGTCCGGTGAGCTGCTCCAGAAGATCCTCTCCGCCGCGGCGATCAATCAGGCCGACTGTTATTTCGCGCCCGTCATGGTCTGGCGCCCGGAGCCCCCGACCCAGTACGGCAAGCGTCCGCCGACCGCGCGCGAGCTCGCCTTCAACCTGCCTTACCTCCGCGCGCAGATCGACGTGACCTCCCCGCGCGTCGTGGTCGCGCTCGGCGCCCAGGCCTTCGAGGCCCTGCATGGCCGCACGCCGACCATCACGCAGGCGCGCGGCCAGTGGTTCGACCTCGGCGGCGTGCCGCTGCTGGCGACGTTCCATCCGAACTACCTCCTGCACTCGCCCAGCGCTTCCGCCAAGCGGACGGTCTGGGAGGACTTCCTGCTCCTGATGGAGAAGCTCGGCCTGCCGATCAGCGAGAAGCAGCGCGGCTTCTTCGCGACGAAGTAAGCCTCAGCGGACGGAGTCGTTCAGGCGGCTGAGCGTGAACGACAGCACCTGCGAATTGCGGCCGCTCGCCTTGAGGGACTGGCGACGTTCGGCCGGCAGGTCCGTCAGCGCGCCCGGCACGAAGCCGCAGGCCGACTGGAAGAAGCCCTGCGTCTGCGTGGTGAGCGCGATGAGTTTCTTGGCGCCGAGTTTCTTGGCCTGACGCTTCGCGAATTCGACGAGTTTGCTGCCGACGCCGCGGCCGTGGTAGAACGGCTGCACGTAGACCGCGCCGAGCTCCATGTTCTTGCCGCCCGGGTAGGGGCGGAGGGCGGCGCAGCCGATGATGCTGTCGTCGATCTCGTAGACGTAGAAGTCGGCGAAGGACTGCTCGATCTGCTGGCGCGTGCGGGCCACGAGGGCGTCGGTCTTCGCGCCGTGCTTGGCGAGGTTGTAGAGGGCCTGGGCGTCTTTCTTCTTCGCCTGGCGGATGCGGTCGTAGTCGTTGGCGTGCACCATCGTGCCGAGGCCGACCTTGTCGAAGATCTCGGTGAGGAGGCAGCCGAAGACGCGGCCGTCGAGGATGTGGGCGCGCGGGACGTCGTTGTCGAGGGCCTTGGCGGCCTGCACGGCCTTGCTGCGGATGCGCGGGTCGAGCTTCGCGTGCTTGTCCGCGAGCAGGCGCTTGAGGTCGTCCTCCGGCAGGTTGAGCTGCACGACGCCGTCCACCTGGAGGCCGCTGAAGGGCGTGAGGTAGATCAGCTTCGAGGCGCCGAGGGCGACCGCGAGCTCCATGGCGAGGTGGTCGCTGTTGACGCGCAGGGACTGGCCTTCGCGGTCGCACACGATCGGCGTGACGAGCGGGAGGATGTCCTGCGAGAGCATGGACTTCAGGATCGCGGCGTCGACCTTCTCGACCTTGCCGGTGTAGAGGTGGTCCACGCCCTTGAGGCGGCCGATCTTGGTCGAGCGGACGGCGTTGGTGATGGCGCAGCGCAGGCCGGCCTGGGAGAGGTTCTCGAGGACGGACTGCGAGACGAGCGCCGAGGCCTCGCGCGCGAGCGACATGGTCGAGACGTCGGTGGGGCCTTCGCCCTGGATGTCGGAGAGCGCGATGTTGTGTTCGCCGGCGAGGCCGACGAGCTGCTGGCCGATGCCGTGCACGAGCACGACCTTGATGGAGAGGCTGCGCAGGACCGCGATGTCGGTGACGATGTTCGCGAAGTTCTCGTGGGACACGATCGAGCCGTCGACCGCGATGACGAACACGTGGTCGCGGAACATCGGGACATACCGGAGGATCCCCCGGAGGTCGGTCGGCTTCATGGCGCGCTCACGCTGGCTGGACATGCTCAATCCTTATGGACTCCCCGAGGGGCGGGGCAATACTGATGACGCATGCCGAAGCCGCCCCGAGTCCGCCGTGAGACGGTGCCGCCCGACCTCCGGGAGCCGGTGGACGCCTTCCTGGCGCACCTCGCGCTGGAACGCGGCGCGGCGAAGCTCACGACCGAGGCCTACGAATCCGACCTCGTCCGCTTCGCGGCCCATTGCGGCCGGGCCGGCCGGACGAACTGGACGGAGGTCACGCTGGCCGACGTCGATTCCTGGACACGCGCCCTCGACCGCAAGGGCCACGCCGCCGCCTCGCTCGCCCGCCGGCTCTCGGCGGTCCGTTCCTTCTCCGCCCACCTCGTCCGCAGCGGCCTCCGCCGCGACGACTTCACCGAACTCGCCCGCGGTCCGAAGCTCCGCCGCAAACTGCCCGGCATGATCAGCGCCGAAGAGGCCGCGAAGGTGGTGTCGGCGCCCGACACGGCCACGCCGCAGGGCCTGCGCGACCGCGCGATGCTCGAGATGATGTATGGCTCGGGCCTGCGCATCTCCGAACTCTGTTCGCTCGAGATCCAAGCCGTCGACGCGGAGTCGGCCCTCGTGCGCGTGACCGGCAAGGGTTCCAAGGACCGCGTCGTGCCCGTCGGGGAGACGGCGCTCCTCGCGCTGCAGGCCTACCTCAAGGCCGGCCGGCCCAAGCTCGTGCGTCCCAAGACCGGGAGCGCGCTTTTCCTCAGCGCCCGCGGCGTCGCGATCTCCCGCAAGACCTTCTGGCTGGGCGTGAAGCAGGCGGCGCAGCGCGCCGGCGTGTCCGTCCCGGTCAAGCCGCACCTGTTGCGCCACGCCTTCGCGACGCACCTCCTGGAAGGCGGCGCCGACCTGCGCTCGATCCAGGAGATGCTCGGCCATGCCGACATCGCCACGACGCAGATCTATACGTCGGTCGACCGGACGGCGTTGTCCGCCGCGCACCGCCGCCACCACCCGCGCGGACGCGGGAAGGGGCGTTAGCGGCCGGCGAGCATGAACAGGCCGCCCAGCAGCGAGGCCGCGGCGAGCACGAACACGAGGGCGCGAGTGCCGAGGGGCAGTTCGAGCGGGGCCAGTTCTTCGTCGTCCTCCGTCGGGCGGACGACCGCCTCGCGCAGGATGGAGAAGTAGTAATGGATGCTGATCGCGACGCCGATGAGGGCGGCGCCGAGGACCCACCAGAGCTTCGCGGCCACGAGCAGGGCGAGGACCAGCAGCTTCGCGATGAAGCCGACGGAGGGCGGGATGCCCGCGAGCGAGCCGATGCCGAAGCCGAGGGCGGCGCCGAGCAGCGGGGAGCGACGCAGCAGGCCGCGGAGGGCGAGCTGCGGACGGCGGTGGTCTTCGAGGGCCGGCAGGGCGACGAGCGCCTGGGCGGTGAGGAACGTGCCGACGACGTAGGCGAGGAGGTAGAGGACGACGACCTGCTCGACGTCGTAGCCGAAGGCGTCGACGCCCGGGAGGACGAGCGCGGCGGTGACCGCGGCGAGGATGAAGCCGGCGTGCGAGACGCCCGAGAGCGCGAGCGTGCGCTTCACGTCGGTCGTGGCCAGCGCGCCGAGGTTGCCGACGAGCAGGGTGAGCACCGCGCCGACCGCGAGCAGCGGGGCGACCTTGACGGCCAGCGGCGCGAACGGACCGGTGGCGAGGATGAGCAGCGTGAACGCGCCGGCGGCCTTGGAGGCCGTACCGAGGAACGCGGTCGTCGGGGTCGGAGCGCCCTGGTAGACGTCCGGGATCCACGCGTGGAAGGGGAAGGCGCCGAGCTTGAAGGCGACGCCGCCGAGGATGAGGGCCACGCCCGCGAGGGTGAGCGGCGAGACCGCGCCCGCGGCGGACTGGGCGGCGAGGGCCTTGCCGATCTGCGTGAAGCTGAGCGAGTCGGTCACGCCGGGGACCGCGCCGAGCGCGCCGTACACGAGGACGATGCCCATCAGGAGCAGGGCGGAGCTGAGCCCGCCGGCGACGAGGTACTTCACGCCGGCCTCGAGCGAGGCGGCGCTGCGGCGCAGGTAGCCCACGAGGACGTAGAGGCCGACGGCGGCCGTCTCGAGCGCGAGGAAGAACGTGACGAAGTGGTTCGACTGGACGAGCAGCATGAACGCGGCGGTCACGACGAGCAGCACGTGGTGGTAGTCGGCTACGGCGGCGTCGCGTTCGCGCAGGAAGCGTTCGGCGAGGAAGCTCGTCAGCAAGGCCGAGAGCAGGAAGACGGCGCGCACGCCGTCGGTCGGGAGGTTCTGACGGAGCAGGCCGGCGAACGATTCGACGTCGGCCGCCTGGGTCCACGGACCGGCGACGACGCTCATCAGCGCCACGAGGATCAGGCCGGTGCGGGCGGTGACGGGGATGAGCGCGCGCAGGGACTTCGGCAGCAGCATCGCCTGCAGGAGGCAGAGCAGGGAGAGGCCGGCGACCGCGATCTCGGGCAGGATGGAGAGCCAGTCGGCTGAGCGGGGGGCCAGGGCCTTGAAGGCCGGGTCGACGGCGGCGAGGAAGGAAATCATCGGGCGAAAAGCTTAGCGTTGGGCAGGAGCGGCGGCGGCGGGCTTGGCGGCCTTGGCCGGCGCCTGGGTGTTGTGCTGCGAGTAGGTCGCGACGCCGGCGGCGACCGGATTGACGGACTTCGTCACGAGCGAAGGCACGAAGCCGATCGTCAGCGAGGCGGCGAGGAGGACGCCGGCGGCGGCGCGCTCGGCCCAGCCGAGGTCGCCGAAGGGAGCGACGGCCCAGCGCTTCTCGAGCGCTTCGGAGGCGGGACCGAAGAACGTGGCGGCGACGGCGCGGAGGGCGTACACGGCCGAGATCACGACGGTGGAGGCGACGATGGCCTGCAGCCACAGAGGCTGGGCGCGCAGGGCGAGGAAGACGCCGACTTCGCCCCAGAAGTTGCCGAAGCCGGGGAGGCCGATGGACGCCATGGTCGCGGCGACGAAGAACGCGGCGAGGACCGGCGTGCGCGCGGCGAGGCCGCCCAGTTCGTCGAGGCGGTAGGTGCCGGCGCGGGCGCGCACGGCGTTGGCGAGCAGGAAGAGCGCGGCGCAGGAGAGGCCGTGCGCGACCATCAGGAAGGCGGCGGCGTCGAGGCCGTCGGCCTGGCCGGTCACGCCGCAGACCCAGATGCCGAGGAAGATCGGACCCATGTGCGCGACGGAGCTCCAGGAGAGCAGCTGCTTGAGGTCGCGCTGCGCGAGGCAGATGAGGCCGACGAGCAGGACGTTCGCCACGGCGAACCAGAGGAACCAGGTGCCGAGCGAGCCGCCGGCGATGTCGAGGCTGCTCAGGCCGAGGAGGATGATGCCGTAGAGGCCGAACTTCTTGAGGGCGCCGGCGTGGAGCATCGAGACCGGGGTCGGCGCCGCGGAGTAGCCGGGGGCGGCCCAGGAATGGAACGGGAAGAGCGAGGCGAGCGTGCCGAGGCCGAAGAGCACCAGCGCGCCGACGGCGGCCGGGATGTGCTTCGCGTTCTGCAGGCCGAGGGCGACGTTCTCGAACGTGGCCGCGCCGTACTCGACGCCGGCGGCGTCGACGGCGATGAGGATGCCCGCGAGGGAAGCCATGGCGCCGGCGGTCAGGAAGATCGCCATCTGCATGGCGGCCGGACGACGGCCTTCGCCGCCCCAGAAGAGCGTGAGGATGAACGTCGGGATGAGCGCGAACTCGTGGAAGAAGTAGAAGCCGACGAGGTGGTTGGTGCCGAACACGCCGAGCGTGCCGCCGAGCATGAACAGGATCAGGCCGAGGTACGTGTTACGTCCTTCGACTTCCTGATTGAGGGCCTTCACGCCCGCGGCGAAGCCGACGAGCGAGGTCATCGCGAGGAGCGGCGCGCCGAGGCCGTTGAGCGCGAAGCCGAAGCCCCAGAAGCCGACGGACTGGAACTGCTGCGGCGCGGTGGCCGGGTCGGTCCAGAGGACGAGCAGCCAAGGAGCGAGCACGGCCGGGATGGCGAAGCCGCCGAAGGCGAAGCCCGAGGTGAAGCTGCGGGGGAGGTCGCGGCCGGCGAGCAGGATCAGGCCGACGAGGATCGGGGCCGTGACGGCGAGCGCGAGGAGCGAGGCAGGGAAAGTGTCCATGAAATCAGCGGGCGATGAGGAACCAGGCCAGGAAGAGGGAACCGATCACGATCCAGAGCGCGTAGGCGCGCGTCTGGCCGCGGTGGAAGGAACGGCCGGTGAGGTAGCCCAGCACCGCGGGGACGCCGCCGCCGATCCAGCGCACGGCGACGCCGTTGATCAGCAGGAGGTCGAGGAAGGCGATGAACTCGGCGACGCGACGCTGCACGGCGTCGACATACCAGCGGTAGACGCCGTCCATCCAGCGGTGTTCGAGGAGATGATAGGTGCGCGGAGAGACGACCCGGAGGGCGTCGGCGCCGCGGACGGAGCCGTAGAACTTCAGCGCGCCGAGGAAGCCGAGGACGAGCGAGAGGAGGCCGACGATCGTCGAGGGAGCGGTGAGATGGAAGGCGATCGCGTCGAGGGCGGGCTTGATCGGCTGGAGCGAACCGGCGGGCAGGAGGGCCGAGGCGAGGAAGCCGCCGGCGACGGAGTAGACGAGGCCGAGCACCACGAGGGGCAGGGTCATCGTCCACGGCGACTCGTGCGCGTGGGAGGCTTCTTCGGAGTTGGCTTCGCCGAGGAAGACGAGGCGGATCATGCGGCCGCTGTAGAGGCAGGTCGCGAGCGCGGCGAGGGACAGGAACGCGAAGATCGCGAGGTGGCCGTCATGCCAGGCGGCCTCGATGATGGCGTCCTTGGAGTACCAGCCGGCGAGGAAGGGCACGGCGCAGTTCGAGAGCGTCGCGGCGATGAAGGTCGCGGCGGTGAGCGGCATCTTCTTCAGCAGGCCGCCCATCTTGAGCATGTCCTGCTCGTGGTGGCAGCCGTGGATGACGGAGCCGGCGCCGAGGAACAGCGTGGCCTTGAAGAACGCGTGCATGGCCATGTGCATGAGCGCGAGCTCCGGGTGGCCGAGACCGAGCGCGCAGCCCATGATGCCGAGGTGCGCGAGGGTCGAGTAGGCGAGGGACTTCTTGATGTCCGTCTGGGCGAGGGCGCAGAGGCCGGCGAGCGCGGCCATGCCGGCGCCGGAGATCGCGATGAACTGCAGGACTTCGGGGGCGAGCAGGAAGCTCACGCGGGCCATGAAGTAGACGCCCGCGGCCACCATCGTCGCGGCGTGGATGAGCGCGGAGACCGGCGTCGGGCCGGCCATCGCGTCCGTGAGCCAGACGTGGAGCGGGAACTGGGCGGACTTGCCGAGGAAGCCGCACATGAGCAGCGCGCCGACGGCAACGGGGATGGTCTTGGCGGCGGCCGCGTGGTCCTTGAGCGCGGCGAAGTCCAGCGTGCCGTAGAGCGAGAGGCACATGGCGATGCCGAGGATGAAGCCGAGGTCGCCGACGCGGTTGACGATGAAGGCCTTCTTCGAGGCGGCGGCGGCGAAGTCCTTGTCGAAGTAGTGCGCGATCAGCATGTACGAGCTGAAGCCCACGAGCTCCCAGAAGATGAACGTCATGAGCAGGTTGTCGGCGACGACGATGCCCAGGATGGAGAACATGAAGATCGAGAGACCGCCGAAGAAACGGCCGCGGGCCTCGTCTTCCTGCATGTAACCGACGGAGAACAGGTGGATCCACGCGGCGACGAACGAGACCACGAAGAGCATCAGGCGCGCGTTCGCGTCGAGGAGGTAGCCGAAGCCGAGGCTCACGCCGCCGAACTTGGCGAGTTCGACGTGCCAGCGCACGTCGGCGCCTTGGGCGAGGAGGTACAGCGAGAGGCCGGCAATGCCGAAGGCGGCGGCGGTGGAGAACCAGGCGGCGAAACCGCCCGCGCGGCGCAGGAACAGCGCGGAGATCGCGGCGGCGCCCAGCGGCAGGAACAGGATCCAGTGGACCAGGGACGAAAAGTCGGGGGACATCGGAAAAGGCTTAGTCGCGGAGGGTGGTGAGCGCGTCGGACTGCACGGTGCCGCGCTTGCGGAACAGGGCCACGATCAGCGCGAGGCCGACGGCGACCTCGGCGGCCGCGACGGTGATGACGAAGAAGACGAGGACGGCGCCGTCCATGGTGCGGTTGAAGCGCGAGAAGGCGACGAGCGCGAGCGTGGCGGCGGCGAGCATGAGCTCGAGGCACATGTAGACGACGAGCAGGTTGCGACGCACGAGGACGCCGGTGAGGCCGAGCACGAACAGGAGTCCGGCCAGGAGGAGGTGATGCGCGAGGGCGGTGTTTTCCATGGCGGCGTTCTCAGGCTTGGTTCTCGGGGTTGTCCTTGCTCAGCGACACGACGCCGACGAGGGCGACGAGGAGCAGGAAGCCGGCGATTTCCAGCGGGAGGAGATACTTGGAGTAGAGGAGTCGGCCGAACGCCTTGGCGGCGGTGACGAATTCGGCGGGGTTCGTCGACAGCTCCGCCGGCGTGGCGCCGGCCTTGACGGTCGAGACGGCGCCCGACCAGTGGAAGAGCCAGAGGACGGCGGCGGCGAGGAGGAAGAAGACGGCCAGTCCGAGCGCGGCGGTCTTCCAAGGATACGCGCCCTGCGGATCCTCGGTGTCGAGGAGCATGATGATGAAGAGGAACAGCACCATGACGGCGCCGGCGTAGACGAGGACCTGCAGGACGCCGAGGAAGTAGGCGTCGAGGAGGAAGAAGTCCGCGGCCACCCCGACCAAGGCCAGGATCATCCCCATGGCGGAGGTCACCGCGTTGCGGCTGAGGACCAAGAGAAGGGCCGCCCCGAGGGTCAGGGCAGCGAAGAAAGTAAACAGGCCGTCCGGCATGAGGCGGAAGGTAGGGTGGGGGTGGGCATTGGAAAGGAGAAAACACCCCTAAAAGCCCTTTTTTGCCAGTTTATGGGGGGCATAAGCCCTCGGCCGCCCTTGACCCCCTAGTTATGAGCGAAATCAGTCAATACCTCAGAGGGGCCGGTGTCGGCGCATCTCGCAGGTGGGGTGCCGAGCGATGACCTCCCCGGCGTCGAACCGCCCCGTCCAGTCCGGGAAAAAGGCGTCCGCCTCGGGCTCCATGGCCACGTGGGTGAGGATCAGCTCGGCGCACCAGGGGAGGGCCTCCGCGTAAAGGGCGGCCCCGCCGGCGAGGAAAAGGGTCCTGGTCGGCTCGACCTGGGCGGCCTCCTGCCAGTCCTGGGCGACGATCACGCCTGGCGCGCTGAAACCGGAACGGCTGAGCACGACGGTGGTGCGCCCAGGCAACGGCCGGCCGATGGACTCATACGTCTTACGTCCCATGAGCAGCACCTGGCCCATGGTGGTCGCCTTGAAGAACGCGAAGTCCTCCGGGATGCGCCACGGCAGCTTGTTGTGCAGGCCGATGCCGCGGTTGCGCGCGACGGCCGCGATGGCGATGAGCGGACGACCGAGGTCCACGGCGTCAGATGGCGACGGGCGCCTTGATCGCCGGATGCGGGTCGTAACCTTCGACGGAGATGTCTTCGAACTTGAACGCGAAGAGGTCCTTCACGTCGGGGTTCAGCACCAGGCGGGGCAGGGCGCGCGTCTCGCGCGAGAGCTGCAGGTCGACCTGCTCCACATGGTTGGAATAGATGTGCGCGTCGCCGAAGGTATGCACGAAATGCCCCGGTTTCAGGCCCGTGACCTGCGCGATCATGTGCGTGAGCAGCGCATAGCTGGCGATGTTGAACGGCACGCCGAGGAAGAGGTCCGCGCTGCGCTGATACAGCTGGCAGCTGAGGCGTCCGTCGGTCGAGACGTAGAACTGGAAAAGCGTGTGGCAGGGGGGCAGGGCGACCTGGTCGGCTTCCTCGGGATTCCAGCCGGAGACGATCAGGCGGCGGCTCGAAGGGTTGCGCTTGATCTCTTCGACCACGCGGCGGACCTGGTCGACGCCGTCGTTGGCGAAGGTGCCGTCGGGCTTCTTCGTCGCCCCGAAATTGCGCCATTGATGGCCGTAGACGGGGCCGAGGTCGCCGGCGGAGCGGCCGAACTTGGCGCACTGTTCTTCGGTGGCCCACTCGTTCCAGATGCTGACGCCGCGCTCGGTGAGCCAGGCGTTCTGGGTGCTGCCGGAGAGGAACCAGAGGAGTTCGTGCGTGATCGACTTGAGGTGGACCTTCTTGGTCGTCACCAGCGGGAAGCCTTCGGCGAGGTCGAAGCGCAGCTGCGCCCCGAAGATGCCGATCGTGCCCGTGCCGGTGCGGTCGCCCCGGATTTCTCCGTGCTGCCGGACGTGGCGAAGCAGGTCGAGGTAGGCCTTCATGGGTCTCGGTTATTATCCGGAAAGCCCCCTCCGCAACACGGAAAGCCGAACCTTTCGCCCTTGCCTCCCCGCCTTACCGGAGACACCCCTTGCGGGTAGCCCACATGAGCGAAAAGCCCGACCTCAACGCCATCTCCCACGACCTCCACGCGGTCCGGAAAGAGAAGCTCGCCCTCCTCCGCGCCGCGGGCGAAGACCCGTTCCGCGCCGAGTGGGACCAGACCCATGTCTCCAACGAATGCGCGCCCCTCCTGCCCGAAGGCGTCGAGGAAGGTCCCGAGGTCTCCGTCGCCGGCCGCATCGTCGCCTTGCGTGTCATGGGCAAGGCCAGCTTCGTCAAGCTGCTCGACCGCGGCGGCCTCATCCAGACCTACTTCACCCGGGACGCCTTGGGCGACGCCTACGACACCCATTTCAAGAAGCTGGTCGATTCCGGCGACTTCGTCGGCGTCCGCGGCAAGCTGTTCCGCACCAAGACCGGCGAAGTCACCGTCCGCGTCTCCGCCTACAAGCTGGTCTCGAAGTCCCTCCGCCCGCTGCCCGAGAAGTGGGCCGGCCTGACCGACGCCGAGAAGATCTATCGCCAGCGCTACCTCGACCTCGTCGTCAACGAGGAGTCCCGTCGCCGCCTCTTCATCCGCAGCCGCGTGGTCGAATCGATCCGCCGCTTCCTCTGGAGCCGCCAGTTCACCGAAGTCGAGACTCCGGCCCTGCACGCCATCGCCGGCGGCGCCGCGGCCCGTCCGTTCGAGACGCACTCCAACGCCCTCGACTGCGACTTCTACCTGCGCATCGCCCTCGAGCTGCACCTCAAGCGCTGCCTCGTCGGCGGCATGGACCGCGTCTTCGAGATCGGCCGCGTCTTCCGCAACGAAGGCGTCTCGGTCAAGCACAGCCCGGAATTCACGATGCTCGAGGCCTACCAGGCCTATACCGACTACCGCGGCATGATGGAACTCGTCCGCTCGATGATCCAGAAGGTCTGCGCCGAAGTCCTCGGCACGACCACCGTCGTCCGCCCGGACGGCGTGGCGATCGAACTCGGCGGCGAATGGCGCGAAGCGAAGTACAAGGACCTCATCCTCGAGCGCACGGGCGACCCGCAGTGGTTCTCGCGCACGAAGGAAGAGAAGATCGCCGCGTGCAAGGCCCTCGGCCTCCACGAGCCGCGCGCCGACTGGGAAGATTTCGAGGTCACCAACGAGGTCTTCGGCAAGCTCATCGAGCCGGGCCTCATCCAGCCGACCTTCGTCACGCACATCCCGAAGGAGCTCTGCCCGCTCGCCAAGGTCACCGTCGGCGACGACTCGACCATCGACGTCTTCGAGCTCTGCATCAACGGCCAAGAGATCGCTCCGGCCTACTCCGAGCAGAACGACCCCGGCGTACAGCGTAAGATGCTGGAGATCCAGGCCGGCGCCGAGACCCAGAAGATCGACGAGGACTTCCTCCTCGCGCTCGAGCACGGCATGCCCCCCGCGGGCGGCCTCGGCATCGGCATCGACCGCCTGGTGATCCTGCTGACCGGCGCGGCCAACATCCGCGACGTCATCCTGTTCCCGACGCTCGCGCCCGAAGCGCAGGCCTGAGTCCTTCCCCTTGCCCTGGTTCCTCCATCTCGCCCTCCGCCAGCTCTTTCCTCCCGGTAAGCGCTTCCCGGCGTTCGCGACGGTGTCGATCCTCGGCGTGGGCCTCGGCGTGGCTTCGTTGCTCGTCGTGCAGACGGTGATGAACGGCTTCGGCGAGGAGCACCGCCTCCGCATCCGCGAATCCTTCGGCGACTGCCAGGTCACGGGCGCCGCCACCCTCGAACAGCCCGAGGCGCTCGCGAAGCGGCTCGCCGCCCGCCCGGAGGTCGCCGCCGCCGCGCTCTACGCCGAAGGGCCCGCGCTCGCGCGCCAGGGCGACTTCTCCGGCATCGCCCAGGTCCGCGGCATCGATCCCGCCGATCCCGATCAGCCCGCCCGCAAGTATGTGCACGGCGGCACCTTCGACGACCTTGACGACGGCCGCATCATCTTGGGCGTCGGCCTCGCCCGCGCCCTCCGCGTCCGCGTCGGTGACCGCCTCGAGATCTGGTCGCCCGCGATGGCCGAGCGCGCCGAGAAGGGCAAGGCCCCGCTGCCCGCCGAATTCGAGGTCAGCGCGGTGATCCTCACGGGCTTCGCCGAGGTCGACAACGCCGCCGCGCTCATCCCGCTCCGCCGCTTCCGCGAACTCTGGAACCTCGGCCCGCGCGCCCACGGCCTCACGCTCCGCCTCAAGGATCCGGCCCGCGCCGTCGAGACGGCCGGTCTCCTCGCCTCGGCCAACCCCGGCCTGCGCTTCCGTCCGTGGCAGGATTTCAAGAAGGACTTCCTCGAGGCGATCCGTTTCGAGAAGACGATGCTCTTCTTCCTGATGTTCATCATCACGCTCGTCGCTTCGTTCTCGATCGGCAGCACGCTCTTCTCCGCGGTCATCCGCCGCTCCCGCGAGGTCGGCGTGCTCGCCTCGCTCGGCGCCGCGCGTCTGCAGGTGGTCGCGCTCTTCGGCCTGCAGGGCCTGCTCATCGGCGCCCTGGGCACGTTCCTGGGCTTCGTCCTGACGTGGACGATCCTGGCCTTCCGCGACGCGATCCTGAGCGGCATCAACGCCTGCTTCGGCGACGGCGACATGATGGCCAACATCTACCAGTTCTCGAAGGTGCCGTTGCATTACGATGCGTCCGATTTCGCCATCGCCGCGGCCTTCACGCTCCTGACCACGGCCATCGCCGGCCTGGTGCCCGCGCTCTGGGCCGCCGGTCGCAAACCCTCGGAGGCCATGCGCGATGCCTGACCTCGTCCTCCAGGCCCGCGGCCTCGCGAAGGGCTTCGCTTCGCCGGCCGGCCCCCTGCCGGTGCTGACGGACGTCTCGCTCGAGGTCTTCGCCGGCGAATCGGTCTCCATCCGGGGTTCTTCCGGTTCGGGCAAGACGACGTTGCTCCAGCAGCTCGGCGGCCTCGATCAGCCGGATGCCGGCGAAGTCCGCATCCTCGCCCCTGGCGCCGGTCTCGTCGCGCCGCGCACTTCCCTCGGCCGTGGCGTGGGTTTCGTCTTCCAGAATTATCAGCTGATGCCCGAGCTCACCGCGCTCGAGAACGTCGCCCTCGCCGCGCGTATCGCCGGCATGCCGACGCCTTCCGCGAATACCGCCGCCCGCGCGCTCCTCCAGCAGGTCGGTCTCGGCGCGCGTCTCGCACACCTGCCGTCGAAACTTTCCGGCGGCGAATGCCAGCGCGTCGCCATCGCCCGCGCCTTGGTCAACCGCCCGTCGGTCATCCTCGCCGACGAACCGACGGGCAACCTCGACGAACGTACGGGCGTCGAGATCATGGATCTTCTCCTCGGCGTCGTGGCCGACCGCGGCGCGGCCCTGGTCCTGGTCACGCACAGCCGCGAGTTCGCGGAACGCGCCGGCCGTCGCCTGGTTCTCTCGGGCGGCGTGCTTTCGCCTGCCTGATTTGACAATGCGGCGGGGGCAGGGTTGTCTGACGTCCTCATGAACGCCGCCCTGACGCCTGCCCAGCTCCTCGCTTCCCTTGAATGGCGCTACGCCACCAAGGCCTTCGACACTCGCAAGCTGCCGGATGCCACCTGGGCCGCGCTCGAGGAGTCGCTCCGTCTGGCGCCGTCCTCTTACGGTCTCCAGCCGTGGAAGTTCATCGTGGTCAACGACCCGGCCCTCCGCGCCAAGCTCCGTCCGGTCTCGTGGAACCAGTCGCAGGTCACCGACGCCTCCCATCTCGTGGTCTTCGCCCGTCGCACCGAGGTCACCGAAGCGGACGTGAACGAGTTCTTCAACCAGATGGTCTCCGAACGCGGCGCGGATGCCACGAAGCTCGAGCCCTACCGCCAGATGATGCTCGGCGGCGTGGTCAACGGCAAGGACGCCGCCGGTCAGAAGGAATGGGCGGCCCGCCAGCTCTACATCGCCCTCGGCCAGCTGATGGGCGCCGCCGCGGCGATGGCCATCGACACCTGCGCGCTCGAAGGCATCGATCCCGCCGCCTATACCGAGATCCTCGGACTCAAGGGCACGGGTTACGAAGTCGTCGTCGCCTGCGCCGTCGGCTACCGCTCGTCGGAAGACAAGTATGCCGGCATGAAGAAGATCCGCTTCCCGGCCGCGCGCGTCATCAGCCGCGTCTGATCAGCTGCGGGCGGACCAGCGCACGAACTCGTCGTCGTCGGCCAGCACCTGCGGGTCGCCGTACTCGGTCGAGAGCAGGCTGCGGTAGGCCTCGTCGGCGAAGCGTCGGCAGTGCAGCAGCACCCGCGCCGAATGGCCGGGCGCGCGCACGAGACGTCCGAGCGCCTGGTTGACCTTGCGCATGCCGGGACGCACGTAGGCGAGGGAGAAGGCGTCCTCGGCGCCGGCTTCGACGAACATCTTGCGACGCGCTTCCTGGAGGGCGTTCACCTCGGGGAGGGCCGGTCCGATCACGACGGCGGAGCGGATGCGTCCGCCGAGCATGTCGACGCCTTCGCCGAGCGAACCGCCGAGGATGAGGCAGAGGATGGTGTAGCGATTGAGCGAATCCTCGACGAACCGGGCGGTGCCGTCGGGTCCGAGCCCGCGTGGCTGCAGGGCGACGTCAGCCTTGGGGTCGAGGTTCCTGACTTCTTTCACCGCGGCTTCGGCGTACTTATACGAAGGGAAGAACGCGGCCACCGCGCCTTCCTGCGAGAGGCGGAGCAGCGCGGCGGCGGTGCGGGCGATGTGCGTCTCGCGGGTCTTCAGGCGCGTGTCCACGCGTCCGTCGATCGCGACGGCGTAGGCGCCCTGACGCCACGGCGCGAGGGCGTGCATGGTCACGAGGTGGTCGGAATCCAGTCCGCAGTCGGCGGCGAGCGAGCCGCGCGGCCCGGGCGTCGCGGTCATCAGCAAGGTATGCCCGAAGGCGCGCAGGCGTTCGCCGGTCGCCTTGGCGGCGGAAAGGCAGTCGAGGCTGAGCAGACCGGGCTTCGGCGACCAGAGGAGCCAGCCGAGGTCGGCGGCTTCGAGCCGGTCTGACCACGAAGCGGCGTTCCAGACGGCCTGCTTGGCGGCGTCGGGAAGGTCGTCGGTATTGAACGGGTGCTCGGCCGCGAGCACGGACATCCGTTCCGCGATGGCCATCGCTTCGAGGCGGTCGTCCGGGGAGAGCGCGTCGGCCTTGGGGAGTCGATGCAGGAAATCGGCCCAGCTCTGGGCGGTCTGACACCAGGCTTCGGGCGCGCGGAAGCGGGTCAGCGTGAAGGCGAAGTCCGCCGCCGACTGATCGTCGTCGCGGAGCGAAAGGCATTCCGCCGCCCGCTCGGGCAGATTGTGGGCTTCGTCGACGACGAGCACGGTATCGGGCATGTCCCAACCCGGCACGGTCTCGAGGGCGGCGCGGTTGCGCGGCGAGAAGACGTAATTGTAGTCGCAGATCACCACGTCGGCGTGCCCGAGCATCGCCTTGGTGATGTCCCACGGCGGCACGCCGGCGAGGCGGCCGATCTCGCGGACGCGCCGGAGGTCGGCGGCTTCTTCGAGCAGGTGCTGCGGATCGATCTTCGCGTTGGCCCAGTTGCGGCGGATCTGCTCGGGGTCGTCGGTGATGCCTTCGACTTCGTGTTCGGCGCGGGGACGCAGGAGCACGGCACGGAGCTCGTGGCTACGGGCGAGTCGGCGGAGTTCGGTCAGCACCTGCGTCTGCCCCGTGCCTTTGCCGGTGAGATAGAGCAGCCGACCGGCGCGGCCGCCGCGAAGGAGGCCGAGGCCGTGACGTAAGGCCGCGGAGGTCTTGCCGAAGCCGGTCGGCGCGACGAGCAGACGCGTCGGCGAATCGAGGCCGGCCTGGTCGAGGTCGGCGCCGCACTGGAGCCATTCCGGACGCGGTTCCTTGAACGGGAGTCGGTCGGGCAGGCTGAGGAGGCGGGCGTGGCTGGCGCGGCGGTTCTCGGCGTGCGCGGCGAGCGTCTCCGCCTGCGCGAGCAGGTCGGCCTCGGCGGAGCGGGGCAGGGCGACGGGCTGGCGCGTGCCGTCGGCGGGATCGATGAAGATCAGTTCGCCTTTGACCTCGCGCGTGCCGGAACCGAGGCGGGCGGCGTGGCAGTAGGCGGCGAGCTGGAGGAAATGGTGGGCGAAGCGGCCGATGAGGAACTCCGGTTTGCGCGGCAGCTTGAGGCTGATCGTCTTGATCTCGCGGATGCTCACCTCGGTCTCCGTCTCCCGCCACTGGTCGGCGCGGCCGGTGATGGCGATCGTCCAGCCGAGGGCGCCGACCTCGCAGGCGATGGTGCGTTCGAACTGCCAGCCCTGGCCTTCGGCTTCGGCGACCTTGCGCATCGTCTCGTGCCATTGGCGGCCCGCTTCGGCGCGCCACGGGGCGCCGCCGGCGCCGGCGCCCGGTCCGGGACGGAACGTCGCGAACTCCTGCGCGCTCAGTTCGACGCGCTTCGTCTTGAGGTCGATGCGCATCAGGGCAGGACGAAGTGCGCCTCGCCGGCGGACCAGCGTTCGAGGTCGGTGCTCAGCTTCGCGACGGTCTCCTCATCGGTCGTCTGCGCGTCGAGCGGCTGGGCGAGGATCGCGGCCGCGTGGGCCTGGCGGGCGCCGAGGCGCGTGAACCACTGCTCATGCACGCCCCAGCCGCCGTCCTTGAGGATGAGCCAGAGGCTCTTGAAGTAGGCGCAGTCGGCGCGCGGGCGCGCGGCCATGGCGTCGAAGGTCTCGAGCGCGATGCGGTAGCAGACCTCGGCGGATTCGGGCGGCGGCGGATTCTTGCGGAGCATCGCCGCGAGGCGGCAGGCGCGTTCGAGCGTGCGGTGGTCGCGGGCGAGGCCGGCGCGGCGCGTGAGCAGGCGGTAGTCGCGGGCGAACCGCGTGCCGCCGTCCTTGGCGCGTTCGAGGCTGACTTCGCCTTCGTCGAAGAGGTCGGGCAGCGTCGTGCCCTTGCCGCGGTGGGTGCGGATCAGGCAGCGGACCAGGCCCTCGGCGGGCTCGAGCAGCGTGAGCAGGGAATGCGACTCCCCGGAGGGATCGCGACCCAGCACCAGGCAGCGGAGGCTCGCGGCGGACATCCGGCCTATTCCTTGCTGGCCGGCTTGGGGACGACGGCGCCGAAGCTCATCAGCAGGCCGAGGGCTTCGCCGACGGTCAGCTTGGTCTCGCGGACTTCATCCGGCGAGACCTGCAGGATGACGCCTGTGGTGGGCGCGGGCGCGGCCGGGATGAACACGTTGACGACCGGCTTGCCGATCGCCTCGGAGAAGACCGTGGGCTGCTCGTGGGTCACGAAGGCGATGGACCACATCCCTGGGCGCGGGAACTCCACCATCACCACGCGGCGGAAGGTGTCCTTGTTGCGGCCGCTGAGGGCGTCGACCATCTGGCGGATCGTGCCGTAGAGGGAGCCGAGGCCGGGGATGCGTTCGAGGACGGTGGCGAACCAGCGGTGCAGGATCTTGCCGAAGAGCCGCTTCGAGAGGTAGCCGACGACGACCAGGATGAAGATCATCACCACGGCCGAAGAGACCACCACCAGCTGACGGTACAGTCCGAGTTCGAAGTCCGGGACGGGCTGCTTGGCGTTGGTCCAGAGCCAGGCGAGGCCGACCTCGAGGGCGGGCTGGATGAACTTGCCCATCAGGTCGAGCAGGACGGACACCACGTAGAGCGTCAGGCCGATCGGGAGGAGCAGGAAGAGGCCGGTCAGGAAGTTATGGCCCAGGCGGGAGGCGAAGGTGCTTTTTTCCGGCGAATCACTCATTCCCCCTAGAAAACGCCCTCCCGCACCGGAGGCAAGGTCGGTCGGTGATTTCGGAGGTTGGAACCGCGCCCGCCGGCCATAGGTTATCCTTATGAACACGTTCCTCCGGGTTGCCCTCGCCATCATGGCCCTGTCCGTCAACCTCGGTGCCGTGGAAGAAGCCTACCCGCGCACCTCTCCGGGCGACCTCGAGCTCAAGACCTTGCCGGCGGCCCGCTGGATGCGCGCGGAGTCGTCGAAGGATTACTTCGCCTCGGACAACGGTCTGTTCATGCGTCTCTTCCGTTACATCGACTCGAACAAGATCCCGATGACCGCGCCGGTCGAGGCGGGCATCAAGCCCGGTACGATGGTGTTCTACATGGACGACGCCTCGGCGAAGCGCGCCGACCTCGCGGAGACGCCGCTGGTGAAACTTTCGTCGGTGCCCGAGCGTCGCGTGGCCGCCATCGGCATCCGCGGTTCTTACAGCCAGGAGAACTACGAGGAAGCCCTGACCGAACTGAAGGCCTGGCTCGCGAAGCGTACGGACGTGAAAGCCGCCGGCGAACCGTACGCGGTCTACTGGAACAGCCCGTTCGTGCCCTTCTTCCTCAAGCAGTCGGAAGTGCACATCCCCGTCGCGCCGACGAAGTGATCAGGCCCAGGCGCGCTGGCGCCAGGCGAGCCCTTCGGCGACTTCGCGGGCGAGTTCCGGTCCGCGGAAGACGAGGCCGGAGTAGACCTGCACGAGGCACGCGCCTTCGTCCATGAACCGTCCGGCGTCCTTGGCGGACAGGATGCCGCCGCAGCCGACGATCGGGATGCGGCCATCGGCTTCTTTCGCGAGGAAGCGCACGACCTGCAGGGAACGCTCGAGGAGCGGGGCGCCGCTGAGGCCGCCGCGGCCGGGCGAGCACGCTTCGGTGCCCGCGGGGCGGGTGATGGTGGTGTTCGTGGCGATGATGCCGGCGAAGCCGCATTCGCCGACCACGCTGACGATGTCGGCCAGCTGGTTCGGATTGAGGTCCGGGGCGATCTTGAGGAGCAGGGGCACCGGGCCGCCGGCGACGGAGCGGTTCTCCCGCGCGAGCGTGGACAGCAGCGTCACGAGCGGGGCGCGGTCCTGGAGGGCGCGCAGGCCGGTGGTGTTCGGGCTGCTGATGTTGACGACGACGTAATCGGCGAGCGGGGCGAGGAGCTTGAAGCAGGTGAGGTAATCCTCGTGGGCCTGTTCGTTGGCGGTGGCCTTGTTCTTGCCGATGTTGATGCCGAGCGGGCTGACGCGCCGGCCGCGGCCGGGCTGCTTGCTCAGGCGGTCGTACAGCGCCTGGGCGCCGTCGTTCGGGAAGCCGTAGGCGTTCACCACGGCGTTGAGCTCGGGGTAACGGAACACGCGGGGCTTCTCGTTGCCGGGCTGGGCCTTAGGCGTGACGGTGCCGACTTCGACGTGCCCGAAGCCGAGGGCGGCCGCGCCGCGCCAGCCGAGGCCGTCCTTGTCGAAGCCGGCGGCGAGGCCGATATGGTTGGGGAACTTCAGGCCGAAGGCTTCGATCGGGCGTCCGCCCTTGGGGATCAGCGAGCGCTCCATCAGGGCGCGCAGGGGGGCGCAGGCGCCGAGGAGGCCCATGCCGCGCAGGCCGACCTGGTGGGCCGTCTCGGGGTCCAGTTTGTAGAGGGCCTTGGCGATCACCTTGTCGTACAGGAAAGACATGCCCCGCAGTTAAGGGAGGAAAGGGCGGAAGGAAAGCGGAGAAGCCCGCCATCTGGGGGCGCCGCCGACCCCTCTTGACTCCCGCCCGGACTTGGGCAAACCACCCTGCCATGGCTGTGACTACCTCAAAGCTCCTTTGGTGCACCATCCGTTTCAAGGAGAAGGAAGGCAACTGGTGGGTGAAGGAGAACTCCGACCCGAAGCATTACGAGCCGGACGGCCTCGGCATCCTCGATCCCTACCAGTTCCCGTGGATCCTCGACATGATGGACCCCCTCCGTGAGTACGGTCTCTCCAACGAGATCCTTGAGGCGGCCTTCGTGCCTTTCCAGACCCAGGAGATCGAAAAAGACCAGACGGTCCGCCTCGTCCGCGTGGCCGAGCACATCCTCGACTCCGAGGAGCCGCTCTTCGCCCTCCCCAACATCAAGGACGGCGACAAGGGCGCCTACGCCGACCTCCTCGAGCACATCATGCGCCTGCGCGTGAAGCTCATCAACGACACGATCAAGCTCGAGCAGAAGCTCACCGTCGAAGACGTGGATGAACAGCTCAGCGAGCTGCGCAACCAGGCCATGATCGAAGGCCGCGACATCCATCCTTTCGAAGAGATCACCGACATCCTGGAATTCGTCCCGCAGGGCCACGAAGTCCCGGGCGACGACGATGATGACGACAAGCCGGCCCGCCCCCAGGCGGCCGCGGAAGACATCGCCGACCTCCCCGACGTCGAAGAAGTCGACAAGGACATGGAGAAGAACCTCCGCTGGGACGACGAGGAAGAGCCGGCCGAAGAAGGCTCCGGCGAATCCGAAGGCGGCGAGTCCGAAGGCGGCGCCAAGGGCTCCGGCAAGTCCGGCCGCCGTCGCTGAGCCCCGGGCTTACTTGACCGGCTTATCCGTGGCCTGCGGCTCGAAGAGCCACATGCGCCGGGAAGCCATGTCCACCGCGATGGGGTGGGCGCGCAGGAAGTCGTCGCCGAGCAGGTTGTGCTCTTCGTCGCGGATGAATTCGACTCCGGTCAGCGGGGCGCCGCCGATGCGCAGGGACTTGATCTTGCACACCTGCACGCGCGTGAGGGAAGTGCCGCGCACGGTGGCCACGGGCAGGAAGCCGCGGAACTCGGTCTCGCCGCGGAACTTCAGCGAGCTCATGTAGGACTTCGAGGCGCCGGAATCGACGATCATGGGCACCTTGACGCCTTCGACCTCGATGTTGACGCCGCAGTGGCCGCCGCGGCTGTAGATGGGCACTTCGTGGGCGGCGGAGGTGTCGGGGATCTGGCCGAGGATCATGACCTTGTTGCGCAGGTCCATGAAGAAGGACCGACCGAAGAGCAGGTCGGCGCCCATCAGTCCGTCGATGTCCATGCCGTCGAGCGGCATGATGGCCACATGGAAGTCGCGCCAGGTGACCTCGCCCGCGCGGAGGGTCTCGACGAGGCCGTAGGTCGACTCGTTCCGGCCGGAGTTGCCCATGGAGGGCACGCTGAAGGCTTCGCTGACCCCGCAACGCTGCGCCGCACGGGGCGTGAGCACGGCGGTGCCTTGGCAGCCGGTGTCGACGCCGAGCAGCACGTTGACGCCGTTGATCTGCACCATGAGCGTCGGGATGGCCTTGATGCGCAGCCGATAGGTGGCGACGCCGCTCTCGGGGAATTCTTCCTTGGGCTTCTTCAGGTCCTGCGCCGCGAGCGAACAGGCGAGGCAGAGGCCGAGGCTGGCGAACAGGAGGCGCAAGGGCTTCATCGGTGGGCGGCGAGGCGCGGGAAGCGCCGGGGTCACCCTAATTTGGACGGAATCCGCGGGAGGTCGACAAGGACCTGCGGATTTCTGGCTCAGGCCTGGCGCCGACGCCGCCAGAGGTAGGCCAAGGCGAAGCAGAGGCCGCCTAGCCCGACGGCCCAGTCGCCGTGGCGGACCCAGAAGGTCTCCGGCTGGCGGTCGCGCGGGATCCGGACCGGCGTGGCCAGGCGGGCGCCCCGGAAATACACGCTGCCTTGCTCCAGGACGGGGAAGGCCCGGCCGAGGGGGTCGATGGTACCGCTCCAGCCGGCGTTGCCGCAGCGCACGACGGGCAGCCCCGTGGCGGCGGCCAGGAGGACCGAATGGGCCGCGTGCTGATAGGCTCCGGCCTCGCGGCCGTACCAGGCGTCGTTGGTCACCACGAGGAGCACGTCGGCGCCGGCGAGCGCGTGTTCGCGGGCGAGCTCCGGGAAGACGTCTTCATAACACACCAGCGCGCCGGCCATGAAGGTCCGGCCTTGGCGCGTGCTCAGGGGCAGCAGGGAAGGGCCGGTGCCGGCCACGCAGTCGGTCTCGATCGGCACGACCTTACGCAAAGGCAGGAAGTCGGCGAAGGGCACGTATTCGCCGAAGGGCACGAGGTGGCGCTTCGCATAGGCGGGCTTGCGCACGCCTTCGGACGTCACCACGGCGACGGCGTTGCCGTAGCCTGCCCCGCGTCGGTCGATGGCGCCGATGACGAGCGGGGTGTCCGTGACCGCGGAGAGGGCCTTGAGGCGATCGACGTACGCTTCGCTTTCCAGCGTCAACGGCAGGGCCGCTTCGGGCCAGAGCACGAAGTCCGCCTGGCGGCCGCCGGCGACGTCGATGGTCATCGTCTCGGCGAGGCGCAGGTGTTCCTGCAGGCGCGCGCCGTCCCATTTGGCGTTGGGGTCGAAGTCCGTCTGCACGACCGCGGGCGTGAGGGTGACGTGCGGAAGCGTGGCCTTGGTGGCGTTGGCGGCGAGCAACGCGAGGAAGCCGCCGGCGATGGGCAGGAGGCCGACGTAGAGTTCGGGCGTGAGCCGGCGCAGCCAGCCGGCGGGGCCGACGGGCGTGAGCCGCGCGTCTTCGCGGTAGGATTCGATGAGCCGGACGATCCAACGGGCGAAGCCGAGGTTGAAGAGCACGAGCGCGATGGAGAGCCCGATCGGGCCGATCCAGGCGCAGAGGCTGAGCATCACGGGATTGCCCGTCTGCGAAGCCGCGAACGGCAGCCAGCCGAAGCCGGAGAGGATCGTGGCGCGCGTCCATTCGAGCAGGCCCCACGCGCCCGCGAGGCCGGCGATCGCCAGCAAGCGCGCGGGCAGGCCGGCGCCGGCGCAGGCCGGGAAGATCCAGCGGAGCAGCAGCAGCCAGCCGAACAGGTAGAGCGCGCAGTAGGCGGTGAGCAGCACCAGGCCCAGCCAGCCGAGCGGCGGGTAGACGTGACGGAGCCAGACGAGCAGGGCGATCCAGAGCAGCCAGCTCAGCGCGAAGCCCGCTCGACGCCAGTCACGCCACTCCGGACGGAAGGCGGCGGCCACCGCGGCGGGCACGAGCGCGATGAACGCCCAGAAGGGATGACCGAGCGGACCGAACGAAAGGAAGAGCAGGAGGGCCGTCAGCGACGTCCCAAGCCAGGCGAGCCGGCCGGATCCCGGACTGCTCGCGTCCGTTCCGGTCATTCCGAGAGGACTTCGACGACTTCCCAGCCCTCGTCGCGGACGAGCGCTTCGGCCTTCTTCCACTTGATATCCTGGGTCTCAGGGCCCTTGCGGATGCGGACGACGGCGTTGCGGCCGATCTTCGGGGCCAGCCGGCGGAAAGGTTCCTGCTTCGGGGCGACGGCGGGCGTGGATTCGGTCGCGGCGCCCGTGCCGGGTTCGGCGGGGCCGACGGCCTTGGCCTGGCCCTGCGCGCGGCGCATCAGGGATTCGAGCGCCTCCATCGAGGTCGCGGTGCGGAAGAGACCGGCGCACGCGTCGGTGCGCAGCTGCTGCATCAGGCGTTCGAAGGCCTTGAAGGCTTCGGCCTTGTACTCGTTGAGCGGGTCCTTCTGCGCGTAGGTGCGCAGGCCGACGCCGCGGCGGAGGTCTTCCATCTCGGTGAGATGGTTCTGCCAGTTGCGGTCGATGGCGCGCAGGAGCACGCTGCGTTCGAGGTATTGGAGGATCTCCGGGGATTCGTGCTGCTCGCGGCCGGCCTGCAGGGCGCGGACGCGGTCGGTGGCGAGCAGGAGCACCTGCGTGCGCGTGCGCGCGAGGATGTCCTCGAGGTCGAGGCGCATGTGGAAGGTCGTCACGTACCAGTAGACGAAGGCCTCGGCGGCGCGGCGGTCGGCTTCGCCGTCCGCTTCGGGGAAGACCATCGCGAGGCGTTCGTCGATCTCTTCCTCGACGATGTCCAGGATCGTCGCGCGGCTGTCGGCGGCCTTGAGGGCGCGGTTGCGCAGGCCGTAGACGATCTGGCGCTGCTGGTTCAGCACGTCGTCGTACTGCAGCAGGCGCTTGCGCATGGAGTAGTTCTGGCCTTCGACGCGCTTCTGCGCGGTGCCGATGGAACGGTTGAGGAGCGGGTGCTCGAGCGGTTCGCCTTCCTTGAAGGACTTCTCGAGCAGCGAGGAGATGATGCCCGCGTTCGAGAACAGGCGCATCAGGTCGTCCTCGAGGGAGACCAGGAAGCGGGAGCGGCCGGGATCGCCCTGGCGCGAGCAGCGGCCGCGCAGCTGGCGGTCGACGCGGCGGGATTCGTGGCGCTCCGTCGCGAGGACGTAGAGGCCGCCGAGTTCGCGGACGCCTTCGCCCAGCTTGATGTCGGTGCCGCGGCCGGCCATGTTGGTGGCGATCGTCACCGCGCCGTGCTGGCCGGCCAGCGAGATGATGTCGGCTTCGGATTCGTGGTGCTTGGCGTTGAGGATCTTGTGGGGCACCTTGGCCATCGCGAGCATGCGGCCGAGGGTCTCGGAGGCTTCGACGGAGGCGGTGCCGACGAGCACGGGCTGGCCGCGCTTGTGGGCTTCGGCGATCTCCTTGATGGAGAACTGGTACTTCTCCTTGCGGGTCTTGAAGACGATGTCGTTGTCGTCGGCGCGGATGCACGGGCGGTGCGTCGGGATGGCGACGACCGTCAGGCGGTAGATGTCATGGAACTCGGAAGCCTCGGTCTCGGCGGTGCCGGTCATGCCAGCGAGCTTCTGGTACATGCGGAAGTAGTTCTGGATGGTGACCGTCGCGTAGGTCTTGTTCTCCTTCTCGAGGGCGACGCCTTCCTTGGCTTCGACGGCCTGGTGCAGGCCGTCGGACCAGCGGCGGCCTTCCATGATGCGGCCGGTGTTCTCGTCGACGATCTTCACCTTGCCCTCGTGCACGACGTATTGCTTGTCCTTCTCGTACAGGGTGTAGGCCTTGAGCAGCTGGCCGATCGCGTGGATGTCCTCGGAGACCTGCGCGTAGGCGACTTCGGCCTCGGTGCGCAGTTCGGCGCGGCGCTCGGGCGAGAGCGACTCGTCGTTGTCGAGCTCAACGTAGCGGCTCGGAAGGTCGGGGAGCACGAACGCGTCGGGCTCGCCGGGGCGGAGGGTGTCGCGGCCGAGCTGGGTGAGGTCGGACTCGTGCTGGCGTTCGCTGACGGAGAAGTAGAGGCGTTCCTTGAGGTGGAAGCGGCGGTCCTTCTCGATCTCGGAGGCGAGGACGCCTTCGTGCTTCTCGAGGGCCTTGCGCCACTTGCCGTTCTCCATCAGGCGGAGGAAGACGCGGTTGCGCGGCATGCCGTGGGCGGCGAGCCAGAGCTTGTCGAGGGAATCGGCGGACGGCTCCTTGTCCTCGCCGAGCTTCTCGAGCTCGTCGCGGACTTCGTTCATCAGGCGGGTGATGAGGCGGATCTGGAGTTCGACCAGGCCGGCGACCGGCTGGCGGAGGCGGGGGAAGGCCGGCTCGCGTTCTTCGGCGACGGGGCCGGAGATGATCAGCGGGGTGCGGGCTTCGTCGACGAGGATGGAGTCGATCTCGTCGACGATGCAGAAGTAGTGGTCGCGCTGGACCTGCTCGTCCGGCGAGAGGGCCATGCCGTTGTCGCGCAGGTAATCGAAGCCGAACTCGGAGGCGGTGCCGTAGGTGATGTCGCAGCCGTAGGCGGCCTTGCGGTCCTCGCTGGACATCTGGTTCTGGATGCAGCCGACCGTGAGGCCGAGCCAGCGGTACAGGTGGCCCATCCACTCGGAGTCGCGGCGGGCGAGGTAGTCGTTGACGGTGACGAGCTGGCAGTTCCGGCCGGTCAGCGCGTTGAGGTAGAGGGGCAGGGTGGCGACGAGGGTCTTGCCTTCGCCGGTCGCCATCTCGGCGATCTTGTTCTGATGGAGGGCGATGCCGCCGATGAGCTGGACGTCGAAATGGACCATTTCCCAGGTCTGCTCGTGCTCGCAGACGACGGCCGTGGTGCCGCAGAGGCGGCGGGCGGCGTTCTTGACGACGGCGAAGGCCTCGGGGAGGAGGGCGTCGAGGGACTCACCTTTGGCATGACGGGCCTTGAACTCGGCCGTCTTGGCGCGGAGGGCGTCGTCGGACAGTTTCTGATACTCGATTTCGAGGGCGTTGATCCGCTTGACGAGGGGAGCGCACTTGCGGAGGAACCTCCGGTGGTGGCTGCCGGCGAAGAGCTTGAGGATGCTGAGAAACATGGGTCCGGGAGCGAGAGGTAGCAAACTCCGACCCCACCCCCCGGGGCAAGCCTTGACTCGGGTTGTTCACATCGGGTTTTCGGCCTTGCGGCCATCCTCCCGCCGTCAAGATGAGTCCTACCCATGGCTGAAAACGTCCTTATCCTCGGCACCGGTTGCGCCGGCCTGACCGCCGCTATCTACGCCGCCCGCGCGGGCCTCGCTCCCCTCGTCCTCGAAGGCGGCCAGCCCGGCGGCCAGCTGACCACGACCTCGGAGGTCGAGAACTTCCCTGGCTTCGTCCACGGCGTCGACGGCAACGAGCTCATCACGAACATGAAGGGCCAGGCCGAGCGCTTCGGCGCCAAGTTCGCCTGGGACCGCATCGACTCGGTCGACTTCTCCGGCCCGATCAAGAAGCTCAAGGGCGGCGAGGCCACCTATGAGGCCAAGGCCGTGATCATCGCCACCGGCGCCTCGCCCCGCCACCTCGGCATCCCCGGCGAGATGCACTACTACGGCGGCAACGGCGTCACCACCTGCGCGACCTGCGACGGCGCCTTCTACCGCGACGTCCCGGTCGCCGTCGTCGGCGGCGGCGACTCCGCCTGCGAAGAAGCCCTCTTCCTCACCCGTTTCGCCTCGAAGGTCTACCTCGTGCACCGTCGCGACACCTTCCGCGCCTCCGACATCATGGTGCAGCGCGTCAAGGCCCACGCCAAGATCGAGCTCGTCCTGAACGTCACCCCGAAGGAGATCCTCGGCGACGCCAAGGTCCACACGCTCCGCGTCGTCGAGAAGTCCGGCGCCGACCGCGACCTCGCCGTCAAGTGCGTCTTCGTAGCCATCGGCCACGTGCCCAATTCGCAGGCCTTCACGCCGGCCCTCGCGGTCGACGAAGGCGGTTACTTCATCGCCGGACCCAACACCGTCAGCACCAACATCCCCGGCGTCTTCGTCGCCGGTGACTGCTCCGACCACGTCTATCGCCAGGCCATCACCGCCGCCGGCATGGGCTGCCGCGCCGCGATCGAAGCCGAACGCTGGCTCGCGGGGCACTGAGGCTTGCGACGGAGTCGCAAGCCCTAGGTGTATCTCGTCCCAAGGTAGGGTCAGCACCGCGTGCTGACCTAGGGTCCGTTGCAACTAGGGCAGCACGCGGTGCTGCCCCTACCTCGATGCAGCTATGTCGTGACGCGGTCCCGACCCTACCCGATGACCGGTAGGGACGGCTCTCCGAGCCGTCCGTTCGCCTTGGCTGATGCGGCCCTCCTTTGGTTCAACGGCGGGCTCGGAGAGCCCGCCCTACCTCGGGTCTCAGTCCCGGGACCAGTACCCGTATCTGAATACCCGTACCTGATACCGGATGGCCGAGACCTGGGACCTGAAACTGCTTCTACCCGCCACCCGCCACCTGAGGCCGCCACCTGCCACCGGAGAATGAATGCAACTAGGGCAGCACGCGGTGCTGCCCCTACCTGATGCATCATGCCTAACCGCTTACCGCTAACCGCTAAGACCTAATCCAAAAGCAGCAGGGGCGCTGACGCGCCCCTGTTCACTTATTTCCCCTTGTCCACGTGTCACCTTGCCCACGTGCCCCCTCGAAGTAATCGCTCCGCGATTACTTCGTCAGGATCTCCATCGCCGACTTCTTCTGCGGGATGAAGGGCAGCACGTGCTCGGTGTAGGGCACGATGACGTCGAGGAGGTAAGGTCCGTCGTGATCCAGCATCTCGCGCATGGCGGCGCGGAGGTCTTCGCGCTTCATGACCTGGCGGGCCTTGATGCCGAAGCCGTTGGCGATCTTGACGAAGTCCGGATAGAGGCCGCCCGGATTGTCGGGCGAGCCGATGTTCTTCGCGTCGCCGAGGATGGTGTGGCCGCGGGAACCGGCGTAGAAGCGGTCTTCCCATTGCACGACCATGCCCAGGTGCTGGTTGTTGAGGATGAGGATCTTCGCGTTGATCTTCTCGATCTTCATGCACGCGAGCTCCTGGATGTTCATCAGGAACGAGCCGTCGCCGTCGATGTCGATGACCTGGACGTCCGGGTTGGCGACCTTGGCGCCGATGGCGGCCGGGAGGCCGAAGCCCATGGTGCCGGCGCCGAGCGAGCTGATGAAACGGCGGGGTTCGTTGAAGCGGTAGTACTGCGGGGCCCACATCTGGTGCTGGCCGACGCCGGTGGAGATGATGGCCTTGCCCTTGGTCTCTTCGAAGAGGACTTCGATGGCTTCCTGCGGGAGGATGTGCTTCGTCTTGCGCTCGTAGCTGAACGGATACGGGTGCTCCTTCTTCCAGCCGTTGATGGTCTCGTACCACTTCTTCAGGTCAGGCTTCTTGAAGCCCTTCTTGGCGAGCGTGGTGAGGCGGCCGAGCGCGTACTTGATGTCCGAGTGGATCGGATAGTGCGCGAACTTGTTCTTCTGGTGCTCCGAGCGGTCGATGTCGATGTGGACGATCGTCGCGTCGGGGGCGAACTTCTCGACCACGCCGGTGATGCGGTCGTCGAAACGCGCGCCCATGGTGATGAGGAGGTCGCTCTTGCAGACGGCCCAGTTGCCGGCGACGGTGCCGTGCATGCCGTACCAGTAGAGAGACTGCGGATGATCGCAGGGGAAGGCGCCGAGGCCCATCAGCGTGGACGCGACGGGGATGCCGGTGGCTTCGGCGAACGCGCGGAGCTCCTTGTGGGCGTCGCCGGAAAGAATGCCGCCGCCGATGTAGAGCGCGGGCTGCTTGGCGGTCTCGATGAGGCGCAGGACCTGCTCCAGCTCGGCGTCGCCGCACTTCGGAGGCGTCGGCAGGCCGGGGATGGAGACGTCGTCCGGATGCTTCGGGAAGACCGGGACCCACTCGTGCTGCTGGATGTCCTTCGGGATGTCGATGACCACGGGGCCCGGCCGGCCGGTCGTGGCGATCTTGAAGGCCTTGTACATGATGCTCGGCAGCTCGTTGTAATCGAGGACGAGGAAGGAGTGCTTCACGATCGGCAGGGTCATGCCGTAGAAGTCGGTTTCCTGGAACGCGG
>Ga0222712_10001367_pt1 | contig 30215 bp, 31 predicted proteins | sample C33_657DmetaG_FD_165043 | JGI IMG/M metagenome (GOLD analysis project Ga0222712, IMG submission 165043) | Estuarine water microbial communities from San Francisco Bay, California, United States - C33_657D | ecosystem: Environmental > Aquatic > Marine > Unclassified | place: USA: California...
TTAAACGCTTAGGGTTTTTGCCGAGAATAAGCCTACAACCTCTTGCTCCCAAAGGATTTTTTACCTCGGCAAGCCCGCTTATTCAGACATACTTGTTGTGCGGCTGCTCTGGCACGCACGGCATACGCAGAGACACTGACCCCAGATTTAGCTGTTAGCCTACCTGCTTGACTAGAGCTGTTGCGCTGATTGGTTTAACTCAATTGGCGTATTTGGTCACGTACACAGCCGCTGCAAACAGGCTGGGTAACAATCCTGCCAGAAGCGCCATGATGCGCCACGTCAGCTTGCTCATTTCGCTGTGTAACGTTGTTTCGACCCTGTTAATCGAGGCAGACATGTGAGTTTCGACCCTGCTTATCGAGGCCGACATGCGAGTTTCGAGGCAGGCCAAATCCTCGCGCGTGGCGAGGGTTGGGATGAGGGCTTCTAAGCGAGTGAGTCGTGTTTCCATGGCTAAATTTTAAGGGATCTACGGGCTCGTTTGCAATACGTGTTTCTTATTTATTGTGTAACGAAATGTTAGCCCTTGGGCGGCAAATGCAACGCGACAATATCGTTGGCTGGATCGCCATGAAACGGGTAACGCGCCCGCACCAGTGGATCATGCCCGGGCACGATATGCTGAGGCGAATCCGCTGCGTCACGCAAAATACCGTAGCCGTCTAGCATTTCGCCTAGATGAAACACAATCGGAAACGGCGAGGGTTTTTCCATGTTTTCGTAGTAATGGCTGGCGTCTGAAGCCAGTACCACCCAACCGCGCGCGGTGTGCACACGTAACGATTGCAGGCCCTTTGTATGGCCACCAATCTTCATCAACTCAATCCCGGGGCAAAGCGTTTCGCGACCATCGTGAAACACGACTCGGTCTGCGTACACGCGGCGCACCAGCGCGACAACATCCTCGACGTTATAAGCGTGCCTAAACAGGCCCTGACACATGTGTCGCCCACAGGCGTAATCCATTTCGCCATCTTGAATATGAAACTTGGCATTGGGTAGCAAGTCGATATTGCCTGCGTGGTCGTAATGCAGGTGTGTGATCACGACGTCTTGGACATCTTCTGGGGCAATGCCTAACAATGCCAGCGAACCCACGGGGCAGCGCGTCAGGGTGCGGCCTCGTTGTTTAGCCTGCTCGGCGTTAAAGCCAGTGTCCACCATGATGGTTCTGCCCTCACCACGGATTAGCCACACAAAATAATCCATGGGCATGGGCTCATCGTGTGGGTCGTGGGTGATGAAGTTTTCGCGACGCGTGCGCATAGGCATGGTGGCGTAACGCAGCGCAAAAATTTCGTAATTAGGCAATGTCATGTTGTCTCCGGATACCGTTTTGCTCGGCTTGTTAGTCGTTCTGAGAGTTGATCGCTGTACTCGACTTGCGACTCATTCGTGTTGAGAGCTTACCGTTATGCTAACTCGTGGGTCATTCTGAGAGCTGCCCGCGGTGCTTGTCAAGCCCGCTGATCGACTCCTCACTTGACACGAGTAAAGCCAAACACAGACAATCAGGCTCAATTGAATCTACTTTTAAAAAAGGCACGTCAAACATGAGCGCTCAGCCAACCATTGGTTTTGTCGGTGTAGGTAGCATGGGATGGCCCATGGCCGCTTTATTGCACAAAGCCGGCTACCCCCTTCAAATTGTTGACGCTTCGGCCGAACGCGCCCAGGCCTTTTGCAAAGAGATCGGTGGCACGGTTGCTACTTCCAATCGTGCGCTGGCTGCGGCGTCCGACATCATCATCACCATCTTGCCCACCAGCGCGATCGTTGAGGCCGTGCTCAATGGCCCAGACGGCGTGTTGGCAGGCCTGCGCCCTGACGCCGTGATCGTCGAAATGAGCTCTGGCGTGCCCACTATCACCCGCACGCTGGCTGAGCAGGTCGCGGCCGCCAAGGGTCATTTGGTTGATGCCCCAGTATCGGGCGGCGTACCGCGCGCCAAAACGGGCGAACTGGCCATTATGTTTGGTGGTAGCGCAGCTTTACTCGAGCGTGTGCGCCCGGTCTTGTCCTGTATGGGCACTTCGATTACCCCAACCGGTGATGTCGGCTCGGCTCACGCCATGAAAGCGCTTAACAATCTAGTCTCTGCGGGTGGCTTTTTGATCGGGGTTGAGGCTTTGCTGATCGGTAAGCGTTTTGGTCTGGATCCTGCTGCGATGGTCGACGTGTTGAACTCTTCAACCGGCATGAACAACTCAACGCAGAAAAAATTCAAACAGTTTGTGTTGTCAGGTCAGTACAACGCGGGTTTTGGTCTGGATTTGATGGTCAAAGACTTAAGCATTGCGTTGGGGATTGGCAAAGATACCAACACGCCAACGCCGTTTGCCGCGCTGTGCCGTGAGATGTGGGCAGCCTCGGCTGCGATGCTCGGGCCTGGTCAGGATCATACGGCTGTGGCTAAGATGTCTGAGAAGCTGGCTGGGACTGTGTTGTCTGATAAGTAGGTTGCTCGCGGGGAGTAGGGGTTTTGTTCTTTGCCTGCGCACGGTCAGACTCTGCGCACCTAAATTGTGCTGAGCAAATTTAGGTGCCTCCGGTCTGACCTTGGGGTTTGCGTTAGCCTAAAAGTTTTACGTCGTGCCGGGGCGCCTTGGGTAGCCTTCGGCACGAATTCTGACCCACACGGCTTGTTTTTCGGCGTCGTCCATAAAGACCCAGTTTGACACTTCCATGACGGTGCGCCCGCAGCCGCGGCAGATATCGTCAAAGAGGGTTGAGCAGACGGCTACGCAAGGCGAGTCTGCTGCGCCGGGTTGGCCCACTTCGGGGGCTGTTTCGGCGCTTGAGAGGTGGTTGGTGTGTTGAGTCGATGAAGTCATCAGCGCAGCATAGCATCGCGATCCCACTCGCGTAAAAATGCCCCTACACAAATCTCTCTGTGTAGGGGCATTTTTTACTGCGTTTATCCAGTTACATCACTGAAGCAATCGTGGCCGCTAGACCAACACCAACATCACTTACCGGCTGCCTTTTTCAGTGCAGCGGCTTTGTCGGTCGCTTCCCATGTGAACTCGGGCTCGTTACGACCAAAGTGACCGTAGGCTGCTGTCTTGGTGTAGATCGGACGCAATAAGTCGAGCATATTGACGATGCCTTTTGGACGCAGATCAAAGTGCTCGCGCACCAATAAGGCAAGGGCGTCATCCGAAATCACGCCTGTGCCTTCGGTGTAAACGGTGATGTTGATCGGCTCAGCTACGCCAATTGCGTAGCTGACTTGCACTTGACACTGTGTTGCCAAACCAGCGGCCACAATGTTTTTGGCAACATAGCGGGCGGCATAGGCAGCCGAGCGGTCAACCTTTGAGGGGTCTTTGCCCGAGAACGCGCCACCACCGTGGGGGCAGGCACCACCGTAGGTGTCAACGATAATTTTGCGACCTGTTAAGCCGCAATCGCCCTGGGGGCCGCCGATCACGAAACGACCGGTTGGGTTCACCAAGAATTTGGTCTTTGGCGTCAACAACTCTGCCGGAAAGCTTGGGCGAATAATGTGTTCGATCACTGACGCTTTGATTTCGTCGAGAGTGATTTCAGGAGCATGCTGTGTTGACAACACCACGGTATCGACTTCAACGGGTTTGCCATTGACATACCGAAAGGTCACTTGTGATTTTGCATCAGGGCGCAGCCAAGGCAAGCGACCGTCTTTACGCAATTCGCTTTGACGCTGCACTAAGCGGTGCGCGTACCAAATCGGCGCGGGCATCAGGTCAGGGGTCTCAGAGCAGGCATAACCAAACATCAGGCCTTGGTCGCCGGCGCCTTGATTCAAATAATCGTCAGAGGCACGGTCAACGCCTTGGGCGATATCAGGGGATTGCTTGTCGTAGGCCACCAAAACCGCGCAACCTTTGTAATCGATACCGTAATCGGTGTTGTCGTAGCCGATGCGTTTAATGGTGTCGCGTGCGACCTGGATGTAATCGACGTTGGCAGTGGTAGTGATTTCACCGGCCAACACCACCAAGCCAGTGTTACACAGCGTTTCGGCCGCGACACGTGCATGGGGATCTTGGGTAAAAATTGCATCAAGAATCGAATCAGACACCTGATCGGAAACCTTATCAGGGTGACCTTCAGACACGGACTCAGAGGTAAAGAGAAAATCGTTTGATTTAGTAGACATGCTCACGTCCTATACTGGCAAAGCCAGAAGTGGGTTAAGGAGGTGCGTTGCACCCCTGAACCTTCACCTGTTAAGACGTTGGACTGGGCGCGACGCTTTAGCAGAATTATTTTTTTGTCGGCCAGACATTTCAGTCTTGACCCAACTCAGTCGCTCCGCAAGTTGTCGGTTAACTCAGCGACTGTTGCAATTTTATGCCAATTTAGTGAATTATGGCGAATCCCCTACGCTCTGGCGGGATGAATAAGGGATAATTGCAAAATGATATGGAATTTCACCAAAATGCACGGAGCGGGCAACGACTTTGTCATGCTCGACGGCGTCAGGCAAAGCCTTGACATGACACCAGAGCGGGCCCGTGCGCTTGCGCACCGGCAGTTTGGCGTTGGCTGTGACCAGATTTTGCTGGTCGACACGCCCCTACACCCCGAGGCCGACTTTCGCTATCGCATCTTCAATGCCGATGGCAGTGAGGTCGAACATTGCGGTAACGGGGCGCGCTGTTTTGTACGTTTCGTGCACGAGCAAAAGCTTTCTTCTCGCAACCCCCTGCGGGCCGAGATCGCCACAGGGCTCATCACGCTTGAAGAACTACCCGATGGCAACGTCACCGTTGAAATGGGGCAGACGCGTTTTTCTGCAACTGATCTGCCGTTTGACATCGAAGGTCTGCCCACAAAGCAACAGGGTCAAGACACCCTCTATGGGCTTGAACTTGCCACAACCCCGCTGCAAACCGTTTGGCTGTCTGCCCTAGCCATTTCCAATCCGCATGCTGTGCAGGTTGTCAGCGATGTCGAGGCGGCCCCCGTGGCCTTGCTGGGCCCACTGATCGAAGCGCACCCCCGGTTCGCGCGCCGCGTCAATGCAGGCTTTATGCAAATCGTTGATCCGCACACGATTTATTTACGTGTCTACGAACGCGGCGCAGGCGAAACACTCGCTTGCGGCACGGGTGCCTGTGCCGCTGTGGCCGCAGGTGTTCGACGAGGGCTACTTGAATCACCAGTGCGCGTGCGCACGCACGGCGGCTGGCTTACCGTGGCTTTCGACGGTACCCAGTTACGCATGACAGGCCCGGCCACGACGGTTTTTTCTGGCAGTATTGATATCGATCAATTGGTCGCCTCGATTCCATCATTCACGAGCTCTACGACATGATTAATACCGCACACACCATCGCAAAATTCTTACAAGAACATCCTGATTTTTTTGTTGAATACTCGGATATTTTTTCAACAATCGAAGTTCCTCACCCGCATCAGTCGCGCACGATTTCATTAGGCGAGCGGCAGATTTTGACGCTGCGCGAGCGCTTGCGCGACTTTGAATTTCGCCTAGCTGAGCTTGTACGAAACGGCGCTTTAAACGAGGCCACCACCACCAAGTTAAATCTTTGGTGTGCACGCATGCTCGCTGAGCAGTCGCCACTGCGCCTGCCCGGTGAAGTCGCCCTTGGCTTAGCTGAGCAATTTAATCTGCAAGAGGTCGCGCTGCGCGTCTGGGGGTTAGACGTACCTGCTGAAGGGGTTGGCGCCCCAGTCGATGCCTCAGTGCATGACTTTGCCAATACGTTGGCAGCACCCTATTGCGGCTCAAACACTGATTTCACTGCCGTCAGTTGGTTACACAAAAAACCGGCCTCGCTCGCAATCCTATCGTTACGCGCCAAGCCCTTAGAGCCCGCCTTTGGTCTAATGGTGTTAGGCTCAGATGACCCAGACCGCTTTGCCCCCGACATGGGCACGACCTTTTTACAAACCGTCAGCAATCTTGCGAGTGCCGCACTGTCGCGGCTCAAGCCCGCTGGCGTCCCTCAAGGCGAATGACGTGTCGTTCACCATTGACTGAGCGAACAGCTGATGTCGCCTCCCAAACCTGCCAGCACAACAGGCTCAAAGAATGCCGAGACAGGTCAAACGACAACTGGTGTGCCGCCTGCCCCTGAGTTGCCAGAAGCGGCAGGGCAGTGGCTCAGACATCTTGAGCAAAACCGGCGCTATTCGCCGCACACCCTTTCTGCCTATCAGCGCGATCTGCAACAGTTAGTGCAACTCGCCCAAGACAAACCGCTGCAGTCTTTGGTGAACGGCAACATTCGACAATTTTTAGCTCGACTACACGGCCAGGGACTGGGCCCTCGTAGTCTGGCCCGAATGCTTGCGTCTTGGCGCGGCTTTTACAAGTGGTGGGCACCCCAAAGTGGCATGGCGCTCAACCCCGCCGCCGACGTTCGCGCCCCCAAGGCAGCGCGGGGTCTGCCCAAAGCCTTATCGGTCGATCAAACTCAGGCGCTTCTTGAAGCGCCTGTGCTGCTGGCACAGACCGACCCAATCTCGTTGCGAGACCGGGCGATTTTTGAGCTGTTCTACTCAAGCGGACTGCGGTTGAGTGAACTCGTCGGCTTGGATGTGAAGTACACGCAAACCAAAGAGCACACCTCAAGCGGCTGGATTAATCTGGCCGATCACGAGGTACACGTGTTGGGCAAAGGTGGCAAGCGTCGCACCGTACCGATCGGTGCTCAAGCGCTGCAGGCTCTTGCCAACTGGCTCGCGATTCGACCCCAGCTCGCCCCCTCTAACGTCGCGATGGCTGATCAGGTTGCCCTGTTTATTGGGGCGCGCGGCCGACGCATCAGCCCACGTGTCATTCAAGGCCAATTGACCAAGCTTGCGTTACAAGCGGGTCTCCCTACCCATGTGCATCCGCACGTCTTGCGCCATAGCTTTGCCAGCCATGTGTTGCAATCCGCCCAAGATTTACGGGCTGTTCAAGAGATGCTGGGTCATGCAAATATTTCAACGACACAGCTTTATACTAAGCTAGACTTTCAGCATCTGGCGAAAGCGTACGACTCAGCTCACCCCCGTGCCGGCCGAAAAAGCTAAGAATTTCCTTAAATCAAGGGTTTTGAACCCTTGAAATTTACGATTTACCCCCAATATAGTGTCGATGTCATGATTTTGAGGTCTACACTCACTTCGCCATAGCCATGAGCTGCGAATGAAAATGTTTGCCGCAAATCGTGTGCTGTGCTGTAATCCGGCGTTCGCCTTCGGGCGCAGGCTTGGCTCGGTGCCCCGCACCCTCACCCGTTTTTTGAAGTTGATTGGCTCATGAATTCCCCCCGAAATCCGGACGAAATGGTCCCCGTCACAATCCTCACCGGCTTTCTCGGCGCGGGTAAAACGACCTTGCTTAAACGCATTCTGACCGAATACCACGGTAAACGCATCGCGGTCATCGAGAATGAGTTTGGGCCCGAAAGCATCGATAACGAACTGCTAGTGCAAGAGCAAGATGAAGAAATCATCGAGCTCTCGAATGGCTGCGTGTGCTGCACAGTGCGTGGCGACCTGATGCGCACACTCAACGACTTGCGTACACGCCGTCAGGCAGGCGAGCTGAAGTTTGAACGCGTCATTATTGAAACGACCGGCATGGCCAACCCAGGCCCAGTCTGCCAGACGTTTTTCATGGACGATGACATCGCAGATTACTACCGCCTAGATGCTGTTGTGACCGTGGTGGATGCCAAACACGGTATGGAAACCCTCGATACTCAAGAAGAAGCCCAAAAACAAGTGGGCTTTGCCGATCGAATCTTGGTGTCGAAAAAAGATCTGGTTACCGAGGCTGAGTATGCCGCCTTGCGTCGCCGCATCGTTCACATGAATCCACGCGCCTCAATTGAAGCCGTGCATTTTGGTGAAACCGATTTAAAGCAACTGATCGATATCAGCGGCTTTAACCTGAACACTATTCTAGATATCGACCCGCAATTTTTAGCCGATGATCACCCCGATGCCGCACACGATCACGATCATGGACACGATCACGCGCATGGCCATGATCACGACCATGATCACAGCACCTGCGGCCACGACCATAGCCACGATCATGAGCACGCGCACGGTCACGCTCACGATCCGGCTACCTGCACCGACCCCACGCACAACCACAAGCCAGCGCACAACGATGACATCGGCGCCTTCGTCTTTAAGTCGAACAAGCCGTTTGACCCAGAGCGTCTTGAAGAGTTTTTAGGTGGTGTCGTGCAGGTATACGGGCCAGATCTGCTGCGCTACAAAGGTATTTTGTACATGAAAGGCATCAATCGCCGCATGCTATTTCAAGGCGTGCACATGATGATGGGTGCAGAGCCTGGCAAACCCTGGTTAGCCAGCGAAAAGAAAAACACAAAGATGGTTTTTATCGGTCGCAAGCTGCCACAAGACATCTTCACCAAAGGTCTTGAGCAATGTCTTGCAAAGTCGTAACTCTGCGTAACTTTGGCAGAGAATAATCTAATGGAGTGACCTCATGGCAACAAAGGCAACCAAGGTAGCAAAATCCGTGACAACGCAAGCCGCTGCAGTTAAAAAGCCTGCACCGGTTAAGTCCAAGCCTGTTGCCACCGCCAAAACATTAGTCTCTGCCAAAACCACGGCGTCATCCAAAACGGTGCCGTCAGCCAAGGCCAAAACACCGGCCAACACTGCAGCGCCCTCTAAGGCCTCTGCAATCGCCAAGACTTCAACACCCACTAAGGCCTCCATGCCCTCAAAGACCACCCCTGCAACAAAGGCCTCAACAGCTGTGACCCTACCTAAAGCGAAAGCCGCCGACATAAAAACTGCGGCGCCTGTCAAATCAGTACCCGCAAAGACTGCCGCAAAAGTTGAACCTGCTGCACCCGCAGCCGCACCTAAGGCGGCCAAAAAAAGCCCTAAATCAAACGGCGATTTATCTGAAAATAATTTGCCTTCTGAGGCTGAGTTATTGCGCATGCCCGAAGACGAATATATGAATGATCGTCAGTTAGGATTTTTTCGCGATCGTTTGCGTCAACTTGAACAAGATATTCTCAACAATGCCGGTGCCACCACCGAGCACTTGCGCGAAACACAATTTGTGCCTGACCCAGCTGACCGTGCCACGATCGAAGAAGAGCATGCACTTGAATTACGCACCCGTGATCGCGAACGCAAACTACTGAAAAAAGTACAACAATCCATCGTACGTATCGACAGCGGCGAGTACGGCTGGTGCGACGAAACTGGCGAGCCCATCGGCCTGCGCCGTCTGTTAGCTCGGCCCACCGCAACCTTGTCTCTCGAAGCGCAAGAGCGTCGCGAGATGCGTCAAAAAATGTTTGGGGATTAAATCGCGATGAGGTGAGCTTGACGCGTCAACGCAGAAAGCTCACTCGCTTTTATCTATTTAGACCCTAACGGTAAAGCCACAGGGCAAATCCACAAGGCACACTCACAGCACTTCGAGTGTGCCTTTTTTACGATCGAGTCTCAGCATGGAACAATTTCACGGCACAACCATTATCAGCGTGAGGCGCGGCAATCACGTTGCCCTTGGCGGCGATGGCCAAGTCACACTCGGCAATATTGTGATTAAGGCGACCGCACGAAAAATTCGACGTCTGTATCACGACAAGATTCTGGCGGGCTTTGCGGGCGCGACGGCCGATGCCTTTACCTTGCAAGAACGCTTCGAAGCCAAACTAGAAAAGCATCAGGGCAACTTGATGCGTTCGGCCGTCGAGCTCACACGCGACTGGCGCACCGATCGAGTGTTGCGTCGCCTTGAGGCAATGCTGATCGTGGCCGATCGGGATCACACCTTAGTGCTCACCGGCAACGGCGATGTCCTTGAACCCGAAAACGGCATCGCCGCTATTGGCTCGGGGGGCGCCTACGCACAATCGGCAGCACTCGCTCTGTTACGCAATACCGAACTCAGCCCTGAAGTCATCGTCAAACAGTCGTTAGAAATTGCCGGCGACCTTTGCATTTACACCAATCAACAACATCTGATTGAAACTCTGGAATAAGCATGTCAGCCTCAACCATGACCCCCAGTGAAATTGTGTCTGAACTCGATAAGCATATCGTCGGACAAGATCGCGCCAAACGCTCGGTCGCTGTTGCTCTGCGTAACCGTTGGCGTCGCCAACAAGTCGCTGAGCCCCTACGCACCGAAATTCATCCCAAAAATATTTTGATGATTGGCCCGACGGGTGTGGGAAAAACTGAAATCGCCCGACGCTTAGCGAAGCTTGCCGACGCGCCTTTTATCAAAATCGAAGCCACAAAATTTACTGAGGTCGGTTATGTCGGGCGCGATGTCGACACCATCATCCGCGACCTCGCTGAAATCGCCATCAAGCAAACGCGTGAACACGAAATGAAGCGCGTGCGCACGCAAGCCGAAGATGCGGCCGAAGACCGCATCTTGGATGTGCTGTTAGTGCCAGCGCGCGCTGCCGACGGCTCGCCAATTCGCGAAGAGACTGCAACGCGTCAGACCTTCAGAAAGCGTTTGCGCGAAGGGCATCTGGATGCCACTGAAATCGAAATTGAAGTCTCTGCCAACGCCCCGCAGATGGATATCATGACGCCACCTGGCATGGAGGATATGGCCGAGCAATTAAAAGGTATGTTCGCCGGTCTGGCGCGTGAGAAAAAGAAATCACGCAAGATGACTGTGAAAGAGGCCTTCAAGCTTTTGACTGATGAAGAGGCTTCAAAACGCGTCAACGAAGACGACTTGCGTACGATCGCGATTCACAAAGTTGAGCAACACGGCATTGTGTTTTTAGACGAGATTGATAAAATCGCGGCACGCCAAGAAACCAGCGGTGCCGATGTGTCTCGCCAGGGCGTGCAGCGCGACCTCTTGCCCTTAGTCGAAGGCACAACAGTGACCACTAAGTACGGCATGATCCGTACCGATCACATCTTGTTTATCGCCTCAGGGGCTTTTCATTTGTCGCGCCCCTCGGATCTGATCCCCGAACTGCAAGGGCGTTTTCCCATTCGGGTTGAGCTTGATTCGCTGACAGCGAAAGATTTTGTTCGTATTCTGTGCGACACCGACGCCTCTCTCACCAAACAGTACAGCGCCTTGCTAGCCACCGAAGACGTACATCTTAACTTTACCGACGAGGGGATCGCGCGCTTGGCTGAGCTTGCCTTTGAAGTCAACGAGCGCACCGAAAATATCGGCGCACGGCGCTTGTACACGGTGATGGAAAAGCTTCTTGAAGACCTGTCGTTTGATGCGGCAAGCAGCAGCGGCAAAACAGTGACGCTTGATGTTGCGTACGTGAACGAGAAGCTTGCAGAAGCTGCGGCAAGCCAGGATCTGGCGCGCTTTGTGTTGTAAGTTGCGCCAGACAGCCAACAAAAGGCGCAACATAGCGCCTGAGCGAACCCGAGACAAATATTTAGATCGCACCTGAGATGCCTCCCTGGTGGCTGTTGGCTCAGGCCATTGGCCTTGTTTGTACAACCGCTCGGGATACACTTCTTTGACCCGCTAGCGTATATAGTAGGGGCATCAATAAAAAAAAATCTCCGGAGACACCCAATGCCCTCATTCGCCTTGAAACTCTGCGCGCTTGCGCTGATCTCAGCAAGCACGCTATCGGTCTTGCCTAGCGCAACAGCGCAAGACTTTTCAGCAAAGCCCATCACACTGGTCGTGGGCTTCCCGGCCGGAGGCTCTAACGACCTCGTCGCGCGCTTGATCGCGCCTCACTTAAGCGAGGCCTTGAAAACGTCGGTCATTATCGAAATTAAGGCTGGCGCCAGTGGCACCATTGCAGCAGGCTCGGTTGTTCGGTCGACACCAGATGGCCACACTTTATTGGTGTCGAGCCTTAGCCCCACCGTTCTCACGCCACAGATCATGCGCAAGCCCCCTTATGACCCACGCGTAGATCTGATTCCGATCAACATGCTTGGCTTCACGCCAGAAACTATCGCCGTGGGCCCGACGTTGCCCAACGTCAAGACATTGGCAGAGCTGATCGCGCTGGCGCAAACGCGCGAGATCACGATGTCTTCGGCGGGCGTAGGTGGGTTTCCACACTTAGCCATTGAGTTGCTGAAGATCGCCACCAAAGGTAAATTTGTTCATGTGCCATACAAGGGTGCTACGCCCGCGATCGCGGATACTGCCGCCGGTCACGTTGACGCCACCATGATGGACACACCCCCTTTACTCGGATTAATTAAGGACGGTCGCTTAACCGCCTTAGCTGTTTCAAGCGAAAAGCCCTTAAGCGTTTTGCCTAGCGTACCAACCGCGCAAGAGACTGTGCCGGGCTTTATCGCAATCAGTTGGATCGGACTCTTTGCACCAGCCAAAACGCCTGCGACGGTGATCAACCGCATCAACGAGGCGTTAACACTCACCTTAAGAAAACCCGAGGTGATGGCTCAACTCGAAAAGATCGCCCTGCCTTCTGGGCTGATGGCGTCATCTGATGAATTTCAGAAATTTGTTAGCGCCGAATACGTACGCTGGGGCGCTGTGTTGAAACAAGCCAAGATTGAAATGACAGACTAATGGTGAACTACTACTCGTGACGACGGGTGGGTTCACTCCGCTGCCCATCCGAAAATGAGTATGGCTGACCAGATGTAGACGTGGGGTCCGCCTACCTCAAAGGTTTGTCCGCGACCGAGTCTTAAAACAAAATCTTGATTGCCACCATGATAATTAAATCATATTATGGCTTGCGCTTGCCTGCGCGATACTTAGTCATTCATCGGCCCAAGGTGTTAGCGAACGTCTTGTCATCACAACACGGCACAACTCATCATGTTCCAAATTTGCATCAATAAGTTCTTGAAGGTGCTGGTCATTACCCTTTTATGGGTCACCAGCGCGTCGGCACAAACACTGATCCAGCGTCTTGACGGCGACTGGTACAGCACGCAATGGGGTTATAGCTATACGCTCAAAAATGGCGTGGGAATTGCAACGAGTACTAACAGCCCAAATTTTCAAGTGGGTCAAAATATCATCCAGTTGAGTGCGACCTCAGCCACAACGTTCTCAGGCCAGCAGGTCTATACCGACGGAAAGTTCTATCGCGTCAATGTGGTGTTGCAGGCAGACGGCCGCTTGTATTTCGAAGGTGAAAAAAATGCCAAATGGGTGATGGATCGCATCGTTGTTGCGCCGCAAAAAGCCAACAATACCGACAACGATACTAACAATCTATTGATCGGAAAGTGGTATCAGAAGGTCGACACCAGAACCGACAGCTTCTCGATGATGGCTCAATATGTTCAAGACTATCTACCCAACGGAACGATCAGCGAACAGGCGCAATACGTCACGACCACCCCTGACGGGCTGAAGATATCTTGCTTGGCCAATACCAGCTGGGAGTGGTCAGTGATTGGCAACAAAATTTATCAAAAACTCATCGCCAGCCACGTCATTCAAGACTTCATTCGAGACCGTAACGGCAGGCCGTACGATGATCCCAACCTACTCAGGCAAGTCTGCGAAATCGTCAAAAAAGACAAATCAAAACGGCAGCTGACAACGTCGGTTTTTACAATTATCAAACTCGATAACAAGGTCAACGTATATCAGTATCAAGACTCAAAAGGCGTGATGAAAGAGGCGACCGACTACCGCGTCACTCAAGGCCTGTCGCACTTTATAGTCAAGTAAAGAGTCTGTCGATTCAAACGGTCAAATGCTAAGAGACCTAGCTAGCGTCTTGTTTCACACAAGCCACTCGCTACTTTGCTGCACCTTGGCGTAACACCAAAAACAATTTGGTCAGGATGACCATCTCTGGGATGCCGGTTATAAACGTATCGTAATTATCAAAGGTCGTGGCGTATTCAAGATCATCGCTGCTTGCAATCCCTTGCAGATAACCCCACAAGTGAAACGCAATCAAGGGCAACAGCCAAAATGCGCGGCCTTTGTCAAAGGCCTGTACCTTGACCAAGAAGTAAGCAAGCGCAAAATAAGCGGCAAAAAACAGAAAGTTAAAACCCGAGCTATAACCACCATTTTCGGCTGCTGAGGTCGTTAAAAAATAAATGCCCAAATTAAACAGGGCAACATAAAAAAACATCTTCCAAAGTTCGGCCGGATTATCAAAGGCTTTCAAAGGCGCAGTTGGGGCAATCACCTGAATCACTGGCGCAACATTGTCTGTGGGCTGGCTAGGCTGTTCTACAGCGGAGGCGGCCACAAGGGCCTTGCCACAGGCGCTACAGAACTTGGCGTCATCTGCACATTTCGTGCCACAGGCTGAACAGTAGGGCATCGCTGATCTCTTTGAAAAAGGTAAAACTCGCTTGTCGATACTTTAATGCAATATGGCAGTCATAGGCGAATTTTTCAAGCCTTAATCAGACCACAGCCCGCCATTGACATCCAAAATCTCACCCGTCACAAAGCCCGACTCGGGCGACGCCAAAAACAAAATCGCCGAGGCGATTTCAGAGGCTTTGCCCATACGCCCCACGGGGATCAAGTCTTTCAGCGTTTGCGGAAACGTCGTCGTCATTGCCGAAGCAACCGGGCCCGGCGCAACGGCATTCACCGTGATGCCAAACGTTGCCAGCTCTTTTGCCAGATAAGACGTCATGATGTGTACTCCAGCCTTAGACACTCCGTAGGCCACGTTACCAGCACGGTCTTGTTCTTTGGGATCGAGCCACGGGCGAGGATTGCCGCCGTTTTTACCGAGCACCGAGCCAATGTTGATGATGCGACCAAGCTTCTGCTGCTTCATCACAGGGATCACGGCCTGACAGCACAAGAAAGTGCCCTTCAGGTTGATGTCGATGACGCGATCCCACTCTTGTTCAGTGATGTTTTGCGCACTACCCACCGACACAACACCGGCCACATTCACCAAAATATCTAAGCGACCATGTCGTTGTACAACGCCCTGCACACAGTGCGCGATGTCAGAGGCATCGCACACGTTTAACGCAACGTGTTCAATGCCGCCACCTGTGTCCGTTGCACCTAGGCGGTTGGGCAAATCGGCAGCAACAACCTGACAGCCATAGGCCGCGAGCGCCTCAGAAACAGCAGCGCCGATGCCGCCTGCACCGCCGGTGACCAGCGCAACGCGCCCTGACAAAAATTGTGCTGCGTACATAGAAAATTCCTAGTGTTGATCGGCAATATTGTTAGCCGCCAAGCGACCAAACACCAAGCCTTTTAGCACCGAGGTCGCCCCGGTGTAATTGGTGTAATACATACCAATGACTTCGCCAGCCGCATACAAATTGGGGATTGCGTAACCATCGGTATCAAGCACTTGCCCTTGCGGATCGACCTTTAATCCACCAAAGGTAAACACGTTGGCCGAGATAATTGGATACGCCATGAACGGGCCGCGATCGATGGGCAAAGACCAATTACTTTTGGCCGGCAGCAAACCTTGCGTGGCCATACCATCGACTTTTAAGGGATCATAGTTGCCCGTTTTAGGACACGCGGCGTTGTACTGTGCGACAGTGTCTTTCAAGGTTTGCGGATGAATATCCAACTTGGCAGCAAGCGCCTCGATCGTATCAGCTTCAATCGCGGGTTGATCACTTCGAATGGCAAGACGGTAGTTTGGGATATCTTTCATGCGTTGATCAAGAATGACATAAGACAAGCCTTCTTCTTGTTCGTAGATACGACGCGTAATGCGTTCGTACCAGGCATCGACCGTGCCCGGTGCCTCGTTGACAAAGCGCTTGCCAGATTTGTTGACCAAGATCCCATACGGAAAAATAAACACCGAAGGCTCAGACACGCCCGAACGAGGATCGATTGGTTCTGCGTGATAGCTGCCAAAATCGCCCGACGGTGCTGCACCGATATCGAGCGCCATCTCAATGCCTTCGCCGCGATTGAAATACGCTCCCTTACAAATCGGGCGCAAATACACCGAGCGTGGGCCGATGTATTTAGACTGCAACGCTGGATTACCCTCAAAGCCACCACAGGCCAACACCACCTTGCCGTGAAATCGCACGCTCTGCGTGCCTTTTTGTTGCGCAAATAAACCCGTCACTACACCATCATCGTTTAATAACAAACGGCGTGCAGTCGTGTAATAAAAAAATGTGACGCCCAATTTTTCAGCTTGTGCGGCAAGTGCATCTACCAACGCTGCCCCGCCGCCCACGGGCAACAAGCGCGGCTGCGTAGCGGTCAAAAATTGCGTGGGTAAAAAATCAAACTTAACGCCCACACTTTGCAGCCATTTAATCGTAGGCGGCACTTGCTCGGCAAAGTTTCCGATCACTTCGGTATCGGGGATCGCTAAGGTGCGCGTCGCGTGCGACCAGTTCTCACGCCCCGTTGCCATCTCGGCCATCAAGTCAGGCTCTGGATACAAACCCAAGTTATCCGCTAAGTGCGTTTCAAAATCATCAGTGACCTGATCCAAGGCCTTCATCCGAAAATACGCTTCGGTATAACGACTTTGGCCGCCACGATCTTCACGTGAGGCGCGCTCGAGTACTGCAACCTTTAAACCGCGCTCAGCGGCGGTCACGGCGGCAGATAAGCCTGCGACACCGCAACCCGCAACAACAACATCAAAGGTGTGATCCATTTTGTGCTCCTGACTGTACTTGGTTAAATTTTTCATCACACGCCAGGCAGCCTCTTATCCAAACCATAAAAGGCAAAGACCTCTTTGGCACGCTCAAGCTCTGGCAAGCGATGGTAATAGCCCACGCGGCTTGGCTTGGTGCCGCATAGGCGACGTAAATCCACCATCATCTCGGCGTGCTTGACCCAGGTGCCCAACGAATCCATCACATTGACGCCATCCACCTCAGTCACCCCATTACGCGCCAGCAACACATTCAACGGCGCCTCGCCAGGAATGATCACATCAGCACCTTGGGCGATCAATTTACGCGCTGCGGTTTTAAATTTTTCGATGAGTTCGGTAGGGTCTGAGAACCCTTTCAACACATCATTAAACGTAAAGCCTACCGGTGCTGCACCGGCAAAGCGCGAGGCTAGACCATAGCTTTCAGCATTTTGCGCAAGTAATTCGTTGAAGTCTTCAATGAACGCCAAGACACCAAACTTTCGGCCCAGCAAACAGGCGGTGAACATGGCTGATTCGCCGTAGCCAATCACCGGGATATCAATCAACGCACGGATTTCGCGTAACGCTGGATCAGGTAAGGTGCTGACCGCATAAGCGTCGTAGCCCTGCTCTTGCGCCAACACACCAGCCTGCATGAACTGCATGCCGTGCAGATGAAACAACGCCGCGTGTCTGATATCAGACCCAGGGTAGTTTGAAGAGTAGGTACCGGGCGACATGCCATGCATATCAATTTGCGTATCCGGGCGCGCCACACGCGCGAAGTGCGCTTTGAGCGCATCGCTATAAGGGCCCAAATCGCCCAAGACCGTAAAACTTTGATGCCAGATTTTCATAAGTGATCCGAATAAGAAGCTTTATTTTTTAACTGGCTTGCGTCGCAATGACTCAATTGTTCGCAACCGCACGAGCTGTAACGTCTGAGGCTCCACCTGCTGGATAGCCCACGATTAACTTAACGGGCCTTGAGGGATATGGTTCACTTTGGGCGTTTGCCAAGGTGCTTGTCAGCAAGAGCGCCGAAGCCGCTACGATAGCCTTGAGTTGCACTGAAATCCCCTTTTTGGTGTTGCCATTTTTGTATTGACGACTGTTTGCGCTATTGTGCCTCTGTTTTGCTCGGTTCGCATCCGGGCGGCCGCATGGTTTAATTTACGCAATCCTAGGCTGATTTGGTACCCAATATGACTCAAGCACAACATACCCCCCACGAAATGAGTTTTGATCTCGTGATCATCGGCAGCGGCATCGCCGGTTTGTCGGCCGCTGTGGCCGCTGCAGACAAAGGCGCCAGCGTCGTGGTCATCGAGCGCTCGCCCGAGCCAGACTTTGGTGGCAACACCCGCTGGACCGAGTCTTATTTTCGGATGAAAAGCGAAACTGAGGTCAGCGACGACTTTGAAGAACGCTTGGTATCGAACGCGGGGTTTCATCTTGATCCCAATATCATTGAGGCCGCAAGCGCGCCTTACGAACAATGGCCGCCCTACGTCAAAGCCCATGGCATGCCCGATCCTGAAATCGTTTCAACCCTGGCAAACATGGCGGGGCCCACCGTCACGTGGCTGAAACAATACGGGATCAAGTTTGATTTTTTGCCGACCTATTTTTTAACTGCCGCAGCGCCCCGCCTAATGCCAGTCGGTGGCGGTTTAGCCATGATCGAAGCGTTACGCGCCTACGCGCTTAAAAAAGGTGTCACTTGCCTGTACGAAACCACTGCACGCGGCTTGAGCCGTCAAGGTGCACGGTCCACCGTCACCACCGCAGACCGTGCGGGCCAAGAATTACTGCTGCACGGCAAAGCCGTGGTGATTGCCTCGGGCGGCTTTCAGGGCAATCCCGAAATGCTGACGCAGTACCTTGGTCAAGCTGCCAAGTTTGTACGCCCCGTTGCCAAAGGCGGCTATTACAACAAAGGCGAAGGCATCCGCATGGCGCTGGCCGCTGGTGCCGCCCCCGCAGGCGACTTCAGCTCGTATCACGCCGAGCCACTTGATCCGCGCTCGGGCGCTACCGAAGCACTGGTCATGAACTTCACCTACGGGATCTTGGTCAACAAACACGGCAAACGGTTTTTAGATGAAGCGCCAGGTTTGGTAGACGTGAACTACGACCATATCTCGCGTGCGATTGGTGAGCAGCCTGACGGCATTTGCTATGTGATCTTTGATCAAAGTATTCACGATGTGCCAAACTGGAAAAAAAGCATCCGCACCGATCAACCTGTGATTCAAGGCAATACCTTGGCAGAGCTGGCACAAGCCTGTGGCCTACCCGCCGCCGCTTTAAGTGCAACAGTCGCCGCATACAACAACAGTTGCCCAACCGGCAAGTTTTTACCGTTTGAACTTGACGGCTTAGCGACCACCAATCTTGAGATCCCAAAATCCAACTGGTCACGCCCGATCAACCAAGGTCCTTTCATGGCCTACCCGATTATCCCCGGCATCTGCTTTACCTATGGCGGTATCAAAATCAACAAAGACAGTCAGGTGGTGGATAACGATGGTAGGCCAATGCCAGGGCTGTACGCAGCCGGCGAGGCGACGGGGTTATATCACCAGGTGTATACCGGCGCCACGTCAGTCATGCGTGGCGCGGTGTTTGGGAAGATTGCTGGGGAGCATGCCACGACGTAAATTGCAACAAGTGCTGACCTAAAGTTGAGGTCCTCAGAAGTTGAAGAAAAATCAAAATCATCGATTAGGTGCGAGGTGACGCTTATGCAATACGTTCCTTCACCTAATATGCGCTTGTAGTCGCATCTTGCGTCAGCAGATTTTCATAAGTACAATGTACATATGAACTCAATTCAATTCGACTGGGATGTTCGTAAAGCAGCGGCTAATTTAAAAAAGCACAAAATTTCATTTGAAGAAGCCAAGTCGGCTTTCTATGATGAGCGAGCGAAACTAATCGATGATCCAGCTCATTCTGCCGACGAAGAAAGATTCATTTTATTAGGGCTCAGCCATTTGCTTCGGGTCGTTGTTGTATGCCATTGCTATCGGATTCACGGCAATATCATTCGAATTATTTCGGCTCGAAAAGCAACCACCCAAGAATTAAAAGCTTACCAAAGGTGACTTATGCGCAAAGAATATGATTTTTCTAAAGCTCGCAAAAATCCGTACGCATCGCAGTTAAAAAGACCAATAACGATTCGACTTGATGAAGACTCGGTGACTTACTTTAAAACCATCTCAGAAGAAGTTGGGATTCCCTATCAAAGCCTGATTAATCTCTATTTGAGAGACTGTGCAACATCACATAAGAAGCTGAACCTCAGCTGGAAATAGTCTGGGTATCGCATTGGCCATATTAGAGCCTTGGTCACGGCCACGAAACGACCTCTTAAAAAGAAACGCCCTACAACATAGGGCGTTTCTTTTACTAAACTTGCGTGTGCAAGCTATATTGCATCACTAAGATCAACCCACCGCAGTGCGCACCGAAGCCGTCGACATCAGCTTAAGCCTTGGGCCAGCCTTCATCATCTGACCAGGCAACTGGCGCCCAACGATCTTCTCGACTTCTTTCGCAACCAAAATCAGTTTGTCGAGATCGATGCCGGTGTCGTAGCCGCATTCATGCAACAAGTACACCAAGTCTTCGGTACAAATATTGCCCGTGGCGCCTGGCGCAAAGGGGCAACCACCTAGGCCGGCGATCGATGATTCGTACTCAAGCACGCCGAGTTGCAAACCATTCATGACGTTGGCTAAGCCCACGCCGCGGGTGTTATGAAAATGCAACGCGATTTGCACATCAGGAAATTTATTGCGCACCGCTTCAACCGTGCGGGTCACAACCGGTGGTGTCGCCATCCCTGTGGTGTCGCCAAAACCAATGCGACGAATACCGTGGGCATGATAGGCGCCCACAATCTTCAAAATATTGTTGATCGGTACATCACCCTCAAACGGGCAACCAAAGGCAGTGGCTAGGCCACCGTGCATGGCAATGCCCCACTGATTGGCGATCGGCACAACTTGTGCAAAGTCAGCAATCGCTTCGTCAATCGTTTTATTCAGATTGGTTTTGCAATGGCTTTCGCTGGCCGAAATAAAACCCACCATGACATCAGCCTTGGCTGCCGCAGCACGTTCAGCGCCGCGAGCATTCGGTACCAACACGGCAAGTTTGACACCAGGTTTGCGTTGCACTTGCGCCATCACATCAGCAGCGTCAGCCAATTGCGGCAAGGCGCGTGGCGACACAAATGAAGTGGCCTCAACGCTGCGTAAGCCTGCGTCAATTAAGGCGTCGATCACCGCAACCTTATCGGCAACGCTGATCTGTTCTTTTTCAGCCTGAAAACCGTCACGCGTACCGACTTCGGTAATGGTGACAAAACGTGAACCTGTTGCGCTCATATAAATGCCTCGTATGTTTTAGTCAATCAATCAATTAATCAATACTTTATCGGCGAACCGACCTATCTTAATACACGAGGGACGCCCGCGATGCCGATCCTTTCATCTTTAGCAATTAACAAACCCGACCGCACGGTACTTTCGATTCGGGCGCGTGCATTGATCAGCCACCAATTAAATCACGCCCTTCGCCCTCAAGGCTTCAATCGCTTCGCTGCTCAACCCCAATTCAGTCAACACTGTCATATTATCCCCACCCAGGTTCGGTGGCGGCCGATACATCTTGCAAGGGTCATCAGTAAATTTAATCGGAAACCCCAGCACATCCAAGCGACCGTGATCCGGATGCTGAATCGTCATCCGCATTTGCTGATGCTGGGTCTGCGGATCATCAAAGGCCTCTTGCACGTTCAAGACTCGGCCACAAGGCACGCCCGTCTGATTCAACACCTCGATCCAGTGCGCAATTGGCTTTTCACCAATTTTGACGTTGATCTCGGCATTGATCTGTTTGCGGTTTTGAAATCTCAACTTATTGTTTAAAAACTCGGGGCGCTCGCGTAAGTGATCTAGCCCCAATACGGTTAACAACTTTGAATACACACCGTCATTGCTGGGCGCCAGCGCCACTTGGCCATCGGCCGCCTCAAACATCCCATAGGGCGATACCAGTGCATTATCGTTACCAGTACGCGCAGGCAGCTTACCCGTTGCAAAATAGTTTGACGCCAAAAACGACATCACGCTCGTCATGCTATCGGTCAGTGAAGTGGTGACCTCTTCGCTCTGCCCAGTGCGCTCGCGGCGCAGCAAGGCGGCCATAATCCCCATCGCGGCATACATACCCGACAACAGATCAGAGATCGGCGGTGCGGCGCGCATCGGCGGCTCGCCCTCATCGCCATTCACACTCATAAAACCGCTCATGGCCTGCGCGATAAAGTCAAAAGACGGCCGCTCAGCATACGGGCCGTCCAAACCAAAACCGGTCAGATTACAGCTGACTAAATCGGGTTTGATCTGGCGCAACGCCTCACGCCCAAAACCCATCGTATCCATCACGCCAGGCCTAAAGTTATTCACCACCACATCGGCGGTGGCCAATAACTTACGCAAGATGTCTTTGCCCTCTTCACTGCGCAGGTCAATGGCGAGCGAACGCTTGTTACGGTTAAAGGTGGCAAAGTAATACGAGAACCCGTTCGGTGACTCACCCTGCTTACGCACCGGGTCGCCTTTGCCAGGCGTTTCGCTCTTGATGACCTCGGCAACCATGTCGGCCAAAAACATCGTACAAAACGGCCCCGACACGATACGGGTTAAATCGATGACACGGATTCCTTGCAGCTGCATAACGGGGTGTTACCTTTTCTTAGCTCTTGAGTCTGTGTGGTGACTCAAGGGTGCTTGAAGCTTAGTCACATTGCAAAGTTGACATTAAACTATTGCAACTTGATGCCAGAGTCTTTCACGACTTTGCCCCAACGTGCAAAATCGGTTTTGACAAATTCTGTATAGGTTTCGACTGAGCCACCTACAACATCCACACCGACAGAGACGATTTTTTCTTTGACATCGGGTTGCTGTAGCGCGCGGTTAAATTCAGCATTCAACTTTTGCACGATCGGCATCGGTGTCCCGACCGGCACAAAAATCCCAACCCAAATACTGCCATCCATGCCCGTCGCACCCGACTCTGCAAGTGTTGGTGTGTCGGGCAACAGGTTGGCACGTGTTGCTGCGGTCACAGCCACCGCGTGCAACTTACCCGTTTTCACTTGTGGCAAAACTGAACCTAGCGACAGCAAGGCGACGTCAACGTGGCCACCCATCAAATCGGTGAGTGCTGGCGCTGCACCCTTATACGCAGTGTTCACCAAATTGATCTTCATGGCCTTTTTATATTGCTCGCCCAGCAAATCGCCAAACGTACCCGCGCCGGCCGTTGCCCAACGCAAACCCTCAGTGGTCTTGCCCTTGGCAATCATGTCGGCTGGTGTGCGAATCGTTGAGGTCGTTGCACTCACAATTGCACCAGGCGTGATCGTCAAGTGAACGACTGGCGTAAAGCTTTTCAGCGTGTCGTAGCCCACGCTTGGGTTTAGCCAAGGGCTCACCATCACGCTATCGGTTTGCGCCAACAATAAGGTGTAGCCATCAGGCGCACTTTTTGCGACTGCCTCGGCGGCCAGGTTGCCCCCCGCACCGGGTCGGTTTTCTAAGATGACAGTCCACTTGGTCAGTTCGGCCACTTTAGTGCCCACCACACGACCCACAAAATCAGTGCCGCCCCCTGGGGGGTACGGAATAACGAGCCTGATGGACTTATTGGGATAGTCTTGCGCGAGGCTAGGCTGAGGTAATGCCAAAAAGGCAGCACCCGCGGCAACGAGTAAGGCTAGCAATCGATTGCTTTTCATCACTTTTTGTCTCCTGACGGATGGCGCTTTTTGCTGCGCTCTTTTGTCATATTACGTTGTGTTAAAGGTTGGTGTTTCTTCGTTTATAGGCACCTGTGGTTGATTCTAACCGTTTGTTTCGTTGGATTGCGCATGAGGCTGCCGCGCAAGGAGTGTGCGTGTGGAGTCCGCCGGTGGACTATGCTCAGGGATTGAACTCAAGGGCGTCGCTGGCTCGCAAGCGCTGTACGCCAAGAACTAAAACAAGCTGGCGTAGGCTGGCAGATCAAGACACGCAAAGCCCCGTTGCTTCAGCATCTGTTTTTCGTCATTTAAAAAGACCGGCGAAAACAGTACCTTTTCGGTTTTCCAGCCTTCGAGTTTTTTGCCTTCTTTACTGGCCAAAAATGCCTGGATATGCGCCTCAAATTTTGCCAATGACAGATTGTCGTGCGCCCGCGCGTTTCGCTTGCAAGAGCCAAAGCGCACGCGTTTGTCGTCGCTGTTGATGGCTACAAGATCAATTTCGATAGTTTTATCCACATCGCGCGGATGATTCCAGAACCCGAGATTAATGTCGGTCAAGGCAAAATCACCCTTGCCCTTACGCGAGCATTCGATATGTAGTTGCCGTATCCACTTTTCAAAGGCACCACCTTCGTGGATGCAAGTTCTGGGCTTTGCTAACTGCAACACCTGTGCCAGAGGTCGCAGGCGGGCCGCGTCACGGGCGGGTTTGACGACAGAGAGCCAGCCTTGAAGAAAGTTGTCGGTGATGTAGTACCGTGCATTGCGGCTTTTGCTGTCTGAAAACACAGGCCATCTCTTGTCAACGATTCGATAGCTTTCAACCAGGCGAGCAATGTAAGTGCCCATCGGCGAAGTGTCGTCGTCTTTATTTAACGCAGCGATCAGTTCGCCATGCACGCAGCCGGGATGTTCAGACAGGTAATTCAAAATTGCCATCATTTTCCCACGCACTTCGCGCAGAAATGAGGTGTGGGCCTCTTCTGCGAGCGGACTACCTTCTTTGAGAAACAGACGTGTGAGAAGCTCTGCGCCAAAGTTTTCAGCAGGCACGCTAAATAGGTCTTGCTCATAGGCATCACGATAAAACTTTGGAACCCCCTCAAAGAAGCTCCATAAGGTCAGCCACTGGGTCGGGCTATGAAGCCCATGCGCCGCGTACAGCGTCGTCAAATCCTCAAAATCCCAATGCTTCAGATCAATCGAGGCCGTCAGGCGACCATAGAGCGGTGCGGCGGCATCATTGAGCAAGGCGTTCATTTCAGACTGCAAAGAACCCAACACAAACAAGCCACCACGGTCAGTGTCTTTTAGTTGATCGACTTGTGCTTGCAAGTGCGAATTGAAAGCCTGCAACTTTGCACTTGTGAAGTACTGAAATTCGTCAAGGATCAGCATCATGCCTTGGCGGCATAACACGCCAATTGCCCTTGCCATTGAGGCAAAGTCATCAACCGGGGCAGCCAAGAGCACAGCAGCGTCGCTGCCGCTATCCTTCAGTGCACGCCTAAAACTGGCCGCCACATCGCGCTCATCTGAATTGGGCACTTGCATGTAAATCATCCGCCCAGCCAGGCTTGGATCCGATTTCATCAACTCTTTGAGCAGCGTGGTCTTGCCAATACGACGGCGCCCTTGAATACGACAAAAAAACCACCGTGGCTTGTGGATCAGGCTATCGAGCGTACTCAACGTATCGTGCCGACCGTAAAAGTCCCATTTTTTCATTTTCTATAAGAAACTTTTTTATATGTTAATTATTTATATTTTTAACTTTATGTTAATAAAAGGTTTAATTTGTATTTTCAAACTATTAATATTAACATACAAAAAAGTTTCTTATATAAACTTGAAGCCAAATCCTAGTCCAATCGCTCATTCATGAGGCGCACGCAGCCAACCCCTTGGCGGTTGAACCACGAGGCGAACTCTTCAAATGCGAAAGTTTCAGATAACCCATAGGCTAATTATTTAAAGCAAATAATTACCTATAGGTTTATGTCTAGCGCTAGGTCAACTCACGCCAGCAGCGTGTGCCTGTTCGTCTGCGTGGTACGAAGACCGGACCATTGCCCCGACTGCGGCGTGGTTGAAGCCCATGGCATAGGCTTCGCGTTCGAACATTTTGAACGTGTCGGGGTGCACATAGCGCAGCACGGGTAAATGGTGCTGCGACGGTTGCAAGTACTGACCGATGGTGAGCATTTCAACGTCGTGGGCGCGCATGTCGCGCATCACTTGAAGGATTTCGTCGTCGGTCTCGCCCAAGCCAAGCATCAACCCCGATTTGGTCGGTGTGCCTGGGTGGCGTTTTTTAAACTCTTGTAATAGCTTTAACGAATGCAGATAGTCTGAACCAGGACGCGCCTGCTTATACAAGCGTGGCACGGTTTCTAAATTATGGTTCATCACATCAGGCGGGCCGCCGTCTAAAATTTCAAGCGCGCGGTCAAGCCGCCCTCTGAAATCAGGCACTAAGACTTCGATTCGGGTCACGGGCGATAACTCACGCACTTTTTGGATACATTCAACAAAATGGGCTGCACCACCATCGCGTAAGTCGTCGCGATCAACCGAGGTGATCACCACATAGGTCAACTTAAGCGCGGCAATCGTGCGCGCCAAGTTCATAGGTTCATCCACATCAAGCGGATCAGGACGACCATGGCCGACATCACAAAACGGGCAACGACGGGTGCACTTGTCGCCCATAATCATAAAGGTCGCGGTGCCTTTACCGAAGCATTCGCCAATGTTGGGGCACGACGCCTCTTCGCAAACCGTGTGCAGGTTGTGCTCACGCAAAATTCGCTTGATGTCATAAAACCGTGAGCCCGCTGGCGCGGCTTTCACACGAATCCATTCAGGCTTCTTCAGGCGTTCGGCCGCAACCACCTTAATAGGGATGCGTGAAACTTTGTCTTGTGCCTTCTGTTTCTGCGTCGCGTCGTACGTCACGGTAGTGTCCTAAGCGTTAGGAGCGTAGTTTAACTGCTCAAAGGCGTTTTCTAGCAGATGACCACATCACGCTAACGGTCGCCCATCTGTAAGCCGCAACGTTTGATGATTTGTTGAGCCAAGGCTTGCGCAACGTCATCCCACTGGGCTTGAACGCCACAACTTGCCATGCTGACAGTCTGCAAACCGGCATAGCCACAGGGGTTGATGCCTTCAAAGGGGGCCAAATCCAAATCAAGATTCAGTGCCAAGCCGTGGTACGTGCAGCCCTGCTTCACTTTGATCCCTAGGGCCGCGATTTTGGCTAAATCGTGCTCGCCCGGCACATACACCCCTGGGGCGCCCGGCTTGCGGCAGGCTTGGTCGATACCGTAAAGCGCCAGCGTGGCGATTAAAGAGTCTTCAAGCTCGAACACCAACTGTTTGATATAGCGCCCAGAGCGCTTTAAATCGGCCAGCACATAAGCCATGATCTGACCAGGGCCGTGATAGGTGATCTGGCCACCGCGGTCAGTTTTGATGACGGGAATATTGCCCGGATTGAGCAGATGTTCGGGCTTGCCCGCCTGGCCTTGGGTGTACACCGGCAAATGCTCAACCAACCAGATTTCATCTGGAGTTGTGGCAGTACGATTGTTGGTGAACTCTTGCATGGCGACCCACACCGCTTGATATTCGGTTGGTCGCGGCCAAGTGCGAATCACTGAAGCACCGTTTGTCGATCACGCCCTGCCGTCTGACGCTGACCCGATACTGCGGTGGTTGATGCCCTGACTAGCGCGCGCACGATAAGTGGCTCAGCCACACTAAAGCACGACCGAGACAGCAGGGTGCGCGTGCAAGGCACGATATAACCCGTCTAGTTGCGGGCGCGAAGTTGCTCGCACCGTAAAGGTTAAACCTAGATAGTTGCCAGCCTTACTGGGCCGGCGCTCGATCGTTACGGGATTAAAGCCTGGATCGAACTCAAGCACGATCGCCGTAAGCGCTTCGACTAAATCAGGCACAGCCTTACCCATCACCTTGATCGGAAAATCCGACGGATATTCGATCAGCGATTCGTCTTCAGACTGCGATGTATTCATTGGGTATCAAGCGAGCGCGGCAATACGCGCATCGTAGGCCGCACGCAACCGCTGGTACACACCGCCTGGCTTGCCCTGACCTACGGGCTTACCGTCGAGTTCAACAATCGGCAACACTTCACGCGTTGCTGACGACATCATCAGTTCGTCGGCATTGTTCACCTCGTCTTGCGTGACCACGCGCAACTCAAACGGGATCCCCATTTCGGTCGTGAGCTCTTGCAGCAAACCGTAGCGAATGCCTTCAAGCACCAAATTATCTTTTAACGGGGCAATCAACTTACCGCCTTTAGCCACCCAGATGTTGCACGAAGCGCCTTCGGTGAGATTGCCATTACGAAACTGAATCACCTCATCCACACCTGCATTGACCGCAGCTTGTTTAGCCAGCACGTTACCCAATAACGATACTGATTTGATATCGCAATGTAACCAACGCTCGTCGGGGATGCTGATTGCGCGCAAACCTTTTTCACGCACCGCAGTTGTGGGCGGCGTCATGGGCGCCACCATGCCAAAAATCGTAGGCGTTACAGCAGGCACCGGAAAAGCGTGATCACGCTTGGCAACACCACGCGTAATCTGCAAGTACACCATGCAATTTTTTTCAGTTGAGCGGCTGAGCAAATCTTTCACAAGGGCTTCCCATTGAGCAAGTGTCATGGGCTGTTGGATGTCAAGTTTCTTCAGGCTGCGCTCTAAGCGGGCCAGATGTTCTTTCATCCGAAAGAGCTTGCCGTGATACACAGGAACGACTTCGTAAATGCCATCACCAAAGATAAAACCACGATCCAGAACCGACACTTTGGCTTCAGACAAGGGCCCGAAGGTCCCGTTCAAATACACAATCGGGTCACCCGAGACGCCTTGAATCAACATGTTCTGAACCATTTCACTATCCTTGTTTTTGAATTTTTTATCTAAACCACAATCTGATCGAATCAGACCAGCGCCCAACCACACCCGCACGCTCGACTGGGTCGATCACCTCAAGCGGTTCTGTGCGCAGCAATTTGTCTTCAAGCATCAGGCTCAGCGTGCCAACTTTTTGGCCTTGCACCAGTGGTGCAAAAAGTGGATCTGGGCGCTTGGCGACTGGCTTAATGTCACCAGCCTTACCCCGCGGCACAGTCACCCATAACGGTTCAGCCACACCGAGTTTGGTGTTCTCAGTTTTACCTTGCCACACACGCGATTCGACGGCAGCCTGTGCTTTATCAAAAATTTTGATTGTTTCAAAATTTTGGAAAGTCCAGTTTAAAAGTTTGAGGCTCTCTTCGGCACGCGTGGCCATGCTATCTGACCCAACAAGCACCGTGATCACACGGCGATCGCCACGCTTAGCCGTGGCCACCAGGCAATAGCCAGCCCCCTCGGTATGACCTGTTTTCATGCCATCCACTGAAGGGTCGGCCCACAACAACCGATTACGATTGGGTTGCTTGATCTTGTTGTACGTGAACTCGCGCAACGAGTAATACGGAAAATATTCTGGATGATCATTAATCATGCGGCGCGCTAACACAGCCAGATCACGGACTGTGCTGAAATGTTGCGGGTCGGGTAAGCCGCCCGCGTTTGTGAAGTTTGTGTTTGTCATGCCTAGGCGTTGCGCCTCTTCATTCATGAGCGTCACAAACGTGGCTTCAGTGCCCGAGATGGCCTCAGCCAAAGCAACCGAGGCATCATTACCAGATTGAATAATCACGCCCTTGATCAACTCATCGATCGTGACAGGCTTGCGCGGTTCAATAAACATACGTGAGCCGCGAGTTTTCCAGGCCGTTTGTGACACGTTGGCTTGTTGCTCAAGCGTTAAACGCTTTTCTTTAAGCGCCGTAAACGCCAGATAGGCCGTCATGATTTTGGTCAGTGAGGCGGGCTCAATTTTTTGATCGGGATTCACTGACGCCACGACCTGACCACTAGTCACATCAAACGTGATCCAAGCTTTTGCGGCAATCGCTGGTGCAGGCACGCTAGACAATTCACCGACTTGAATCGGAGTGAGCGACGGTGGCGTCGTGGCAGAGATCGCAGCGGCAGAGGGCGCTACAGGCTTTTGCTCAGGCTTGGCGCTGGCCTTAGGGTCAGCCTTAGAGTCAGCCTTCGGATCAGCCTTTGGATCGCCCTTGGGCTTGGCCTTCGGGTCAGGCTTAGTATCGGCTTTTGGATCTACCTTGGCCTCAGCCGGCTGACCGGTTTTAGGCGTTGTGCCCGTTGCGGCTTGGGCAAATGCTGCCGTAGGGGCAACAAGCACGGTTGCGCTAAGACAGATCACCGCGGCGACCGAAACAAAACGTGCAAAAGGTTGCACCACAGAAATGACTAGATTGATCATCAAGGAGCCGCCCCCAAGTAAAGATCTCATTATAGGCAATCCACTATCGTCTGGGGCATTTCTGAATACCTCGAAACAGTTTAAAGGGCCCGCAAACGCGTTTGCACCAACTGGCGCAAAACCAAAAGTTTGCCGTGAAAAAAGTGCCCGGCTTCGGGGATGACCACAACGGGCATGCCCAAGGGACGCGCCCAATCCATCACCTCAGACAAGGGCACCACTTCGTCTACCTCGCCATGGATCACCAACGCATCTTCAGGGGCCTTGACGTCGCTATGCCGAAACCGCAGGGCCGCCGAGCCAGCCAACACTACAATATTTGGCAGATTTTTTTCTACGCGATCCCACTTGGCATACAGTTGCACCGCAATCGAGGTGCCGAACGAAAATCCGGCCAACACCCAAGGCATCGCTGCAATCTCTGGGTAGCGCACTCGAAATTGCTCAACCAGCGCAGCCATGTC
>Ga0222712_10001368_pt1 | contig 30213 bp, 25 predicted proteins | sample C33_657DmetaG_FD_165043 | JGI IMG/M metagenome (GOLD analysis project Ga0222712, IMG submission 165043) | Estuarine water microbial communities from San Francisco Bay, California, United States - C33_657D | ecosystem: Environmental > Aquatic > Marine > Unclassified | place: USA: California...
ATCGTTACGACGACTCCCGTCCTTCCCTGGAGACCACCCGGTCCCGCCAGGTTTCTTTCCGCGTACCGTCGGAGCTCCGTACTCGTATCACCCGCCAGGCGCGCAACGCCCGGGTGAGCGTGGGGCGAATCGTCAGGGTGGCGCTTCAGGCGCTGCCCTCAAACCCAACAACGATCCAAAAAAAGGACACACCTATGGCTAAAAAGAAGGCTGCTGCTAAGAAGAGCGCCAAGAAGGCCACCAAAGCTAAGAAGAAGTAATTCTTCCTAGTCTTTTCCGTCCCTCGGGGCGGATGGCGCCGGCACTCCCGGTCATCACAAGGACCCTCGCAAGGGGGTCCTTTTCTTTTCCCGGGGTTCCCGCCTGCGTATAGGCTTGAAACCGTCTGGCGGAAATCGGTTTCTTATGTCCCTTCTTACCATGAGCACCCCCGCATCCGGCCGCATCACCATCGCCAACGGCAAACTCACCGTCCCCGACCATCCCATCGTGCCCTTCATCGAAGGCGACGGCACCGGTCCGGACATCTGGCGCGCCTCCGTGCGCGTCCTCGACGCCGCGGTCGCCAAGGCTTACGCCGGCAAGCGTAAGATCGAGTGGCTCGAAGTCCTCGCCGGCGAGAAGGCCTTCAAGCAGACCGGCGACTGGCTGCCGGAAGCGACCCTCACCGCCTTCCGCGATTACCTCGTCGGCATCAAGGGCCCGCTCACCACGCCGACCGGCGGCGGCATCCGCTCCCTCAACGTCGCCCTGCGCCAGCAGCTCGACCTCTACGTCTGCCTCCGCCCGGTGCAGTGGTTCACCGGCGTGCCTTCCCCGGTCAAGAATCCCGGCAAGGTCGACATGGTGATCTTCCGCGAGAACACCGAGGACATCTACGCCGGCATCGACTTCGAAGCCGGTTCCGAGATCGCCCTCAAGACCCTCGAGTTCATCAAGACGAACTTCCCCAAGGAGTTTAAGAAGATCCGCTTCGGCGGCGAGCAGCCCGCCACGGTCGGCATCGGCATCAAGCCGGTCTCCCGCCCGGGTTCGGAGCGCCTCATCCGCTCGGCGATCCAGTACGCCATCGCCAACAAGCGCAAGTCGCTGACCCTGGTCCATAAGGGCAATATCATGAAGTACACCGAAGGCGCCTTCATGAAGTGGGGTTACGACCTCGCCAAGAGCGAGTTCGGCGCGGTCGAGATCGACGGCGGCCCCTGGTGCAAGATCCCCGAAGGCAAGCCCGGCGCCGGCCTCGTCATCAAGGACGCCATCGCCGACATCACCCTCCAGCAGGTGCTCACGCGCCCGACCGACTTCGACGTCATCGCCACCCTCAACCTGAACGGCGACTACCTCTCCGACGCCCTCGCGGCGCAGGTCGGCGGCATCGGCATCGCCCCCGGCGGCAACATCAATTACCTCACCGGCCACGCGATCTTCGAGGCCACCCACGGCACCGCTCCCAAGTATGCCGACAAGGACGTCGTCAATCCGGGTTCCGTCGTGCTCTCGGGCGAGATGATGCTCCGCTACATGGGTTGGGCCGAAGCGGCCGACCTCGTCCTCAAGGGCCTCAACGGCGCCATCGGTGGCGGCCGCGTGACCTACGACTTCGCCCGCCAGATGCAGGGCGCGACCGAGATCAAGTGCTCGGAGTTCGGCGACGCGATCATCGCGTCGATGTGAACGTCCCGGCAGTCTTCCTCCTCGCCGTTGGCGGCCCCTTGGGGCTTGCCAACGGTTTCGTTTTAGACGGAAATATGCTTCGGCAATCCCTCTCATGAAAAACTCCCTCACCGCCCTCGCCCTCGCCGTCTTCGTCGCAGGCGGTCACGCCCAGGAAGCGGCGCCCGCGCCGGCTCCGGTCTCGGCCTCGACCCAGGATCTCTCCCTCCGCGGCGCCATCGCCTGGCAGGCCAAGAACGTCTTCCGTGGCATCGAGCGCTCCGACACCCAAGGCCTCATCCAGACCTCCGTCACCCTCGATTACAGCGCCCCCGGCCTCAGCGGTGTCTCGATCTACGGCAGCTTCTTCAACGCTGATTCCGTCGAGCGCACCTACGCCGTCGGCCTCCGCCGCGACTTCTCGTTCGGCGAAATCGACGTCGGCCACCAGCGCCTGACCGCGACGACCGCCCGCACCATCGCCACCCATGGCGTCACCCAGATCGACTCCAACCGCGAGGTCTACGCCGGGCTCTCCCTGTCCAACATCGCCCTTAAGCCCTCGACCTACGTCTACTACAGCACCGAGCTCCAGCAGTTCACCGTCGAAGTCGCGGGTTCCAAGACTTTCGCGGGTTCCAACGTCGGTCTCACCGGTTGCGACATCATCGTGAAGGGTTACGCCGGCCTTTCCGACGCTTCCACCTCGGTCTACGCCACCAAGAACGCCTACCGTTACCTCGGAGCCTCCTTGGACGTCACCCGCCAGATCGGTCGTGGTCCGGAACTGGGCGCCGGTGTCAGCTGGGCCCACAACAGCGACGGACAGGTGCAGACCGCCGGTTCGATCTTCTGGGGTCGGGTCTACGCCAAGTTCATCTTCTGACCTGCCGGTCAGGCCGGGTAGGGCAGGGAGGCGCAGCCAAGGCCGCGCCTCCCTTGTTTTTGGCTTATTTAGGGCAGGCCCCCGCCGGGGCGCATTCGGGTGTTGACGGAGGGGGGTCCTTTCCCATGTTCCCGCTTTCCCTCTTTATGAAGACCACGCTAGCCAAGAACGTGCAGCTCAAGGACAAGACCTGGTATGTCGTCGACGCCAAGGATCAGGTCCTGGGCCGTGTTGCCGTCAAGATCGCCAATATTCTCCGCGGCCGTCACAAGCCCACCTACACCCCCCACGTCGACACCGGTGACTACGTCATCGTGATCAACGCCGACAAGGTCCGCCTTTCCGGCTCCAAGGAAGAGGACAAGACGTACATGTTCTACACCGGCTGGGTCGGTACCGCCTACCGCCGCACCGCCGCCGCCATGCGCGAGCGTCGCCCCGAGTTCCTGGTCACCCACGCCGTCAAGGGCATGCTCCCCAAGAACCGCCTCGCCAACGCCATGCTCCTGAAGCTGCGCGTCTACGCCGGCGACAAGCATGACCACGCCGCCTCCAACCCGATCCCGTTCAAGGGTTAATCGATCGATTCTTTCGCAATGAGCGCCAAGTCCTCCGCCATCCTCGCCGTCGGCCGTCGTAAGACCGCCTCGGCCCGCATCCGCCTTTCCCGCGGTACCGGTGTCATCGTCGTCAACGGCAAGCCCGTCGAAGAGTACCTCTACACCGAGGCCCTGGTGAAGTCCGCCACCCTCCCGATCACGACCGCCGGCCTCGACGGCCAGCTCGACGTCGTCGTCCGCGTCATCGGCGGCGGCCCCAACGGCCAGGCCGGTGCCATCTCCCATGGTCTCGCCCGCGCGATCCAGAAGATGGACGCCACCCTCCGCGCCCCTCTGAAGAAAGAAGGTCTCCTTACCCGCGACGGTCGTATGCGCGAACGTAAGAAGCCCGGCCGCCCCGGCGCCCGCAAGCGCTTCCAGTTCTCCAAGCGTTAATCCGCGAAGGGACAGGAAACCTCGAAGGCCCCGGCACCCCGGGGCCTTTTTGTTGCCCATTCCGCCCAGTCCAGCCATCAGTTCGTCATCCTAAACCACCAAACTCTCAAGCCATGTCCCATCACCTGACCAAGGTCGGCATCGTCGGCGCCTCCGGCTACACCGGGGAGGAGCTCGTCCGCGTCCTGGCCCGCCACCCGCGGGTCAAGCTCGCCGCGGTCTGCTCGCGCACCTTGGCCGGGAAGTCCGTGGCCGACGAGATTCCGCGTCTCCGGGGCGTCGTCGACCCGGCGCTGGTCTTCTCCGCCTCCTCGCCTGAAGAATGCGCGAAGTCCGACGTGGACGTCTGGTTCCTCGCGCTGCCGCACGGCGTCGCCGCCGAATACGCCTCGCCGCTCATCGCCGCGGGCAAGCGGGTGCTCGATCTGTCCGCCGATTTCCGTCTCCGCGACCTCGCACTGTACAAGAAGTATTACGGCCATGACCATCCGGCGCCGGCGCTCGCCGCGCAGGCCCGTTACGTCATCCCGGAACTCCAGACGGACGACGCGTGGAAGTCCGCCAAGCTCATCGCCTGCCCGGGTTGCTACCCGACCAGCATCCAGGTGCCGCTCGTGCCGCTGCTGCGCGCCGGGCTCCTCAAGCCCGAGCCGGGCCGCCTGATCATCAACTCCTACAGCGGCGTCTCCGGCGCCGGTAAGAAGGCCGACGTCGCCTTCCTGTTCTCCGAGCGCGACAGCTCGATCAAGGCCTACGGCATCCCCGGGCACCGGCACATCGCCGAGATCGAGGAGCAGTTCGGCGCGGCCGCCGGCCAGCCGGTCGTCGTGCAGTTCAATCCGCACCTCGCTCCGATGCACCGAGGCATCGCCACGACCATCGTCGTGCCCGCCCCGGGCGTCACCGTCGCCCAGGTCGAAGCCGCCTGGCAGCAGGCCTACGCCGGCCGGCCGTTCGTGACCTTGCTCAAGTCGGGCGAGTTCCCCGACACCGCCCACGTCGCCAACACCAACCGGGTCGCCTGCTCCGTCGTCGCCGACGCGCGCACGGGTAACCTCATCATCACCTCGGTGATCGACAACCTGCTCAAGGGCGCCGGCGGCCAGGCGGTCCAGAACCTCAACCTGATGATGGGTTGGGACGAGGCCGAAGGCCTGCGCTGATCTTTCTCCATGTCCATCGAGTTCACCAATGATTCGCCGGGCGTCTCCGACGTGCCCGGCTTCCGCGTCGGCGCCGCCGGCTGCGACATCCGTAACAAGTCGACCGACCGTCTCGACCTGACGCTCATCGTCGCCGACCGCCCGTGCGCCGCCGCCGGCGTCTTCACGACCAATGACGTGAAGGCCGCCCCGGTCCGCTTCTGCCAGCAGGTCCTCGCCGTCTCCGCGGACAAGATCCGCGGCATCGTCGGCAACAGCGGCAACGCCAACGCCTGCACGGCCGCCCAAGGCGACGCCGACGCCGTCGCGATGGCCAAGTTCTCCGCCGCCGCCGTGGGCGCGCCGGATGACGCCTTCCTCGTCTGCTCCACCGGCCGTATCGGCGAGCTGCTTCCGATGGCCAAGGTCGCCGAGGGCATCAAGGTCTCGGCCTCCCGTCTCTCGCGCGACGCCGCCGAAGGCGTGCGTTCCGCCAACGCCATCCTCACTTCCGACACCCGCCCGAAGTCCGTCACCGTGCGCTTCGCCTGGGAGGGCAAGTCCGTCGCCATCGCCGGCATCGCCAAGGGCGCCGGCATGATCGAGCCCAACATGGCCACCATGCTCGCGTTCGTCTGCACCGACGCCGCCGCTTCGCCGGCCGAGCTCAAGGCCGCCCTGAAGGCTTCCTCCGACCAGTCCTTCAACTGCGTCAGCGTCGACGGCGACATGTCCACCAACGACACCGTGCTGCTCCTCGCCTCCGGCGTCTCCGGCGTCTCCGTGGGCGCTTCCGCCCCGGCTCCGCTCCGCGCTCTTTTCCAGGAAGCGCTCGACAAGGTCTGCTTCGCCTTGGCCGAGAAGATCGTCGGCGACGGCGAGAAGATCACCAAGGTCGTGGCCGTGGAGATCGAAGGCGCCCGCACCCGCGCCGACGCCGAGAAGATCGCCCGCGCGATCGGCAACTCCCTCCTGGTGAAGTCCTCCTGGTATGGCGAGGACCCGAACTGGGGCCGCCTCGCCGACGCCGCCGGCTACGCCCGGACCGGCCTCGACGAGTCCAAGCTCGATATCTACTACGACGACGTCCCCGCCGTCCTCGGCGGCAAGCCCTTGCCCGAGAATAAGCCCCGGTGGAAGCAGGTCGTGAAGGCCGCCCGCTTCGCCGTCCGCCTGAAGCTCAACCTCGGCGACGCCAAGTTCCGGCTGCTGGCCGCGGACCTCACCGACGGCTACGTGAACTACAACAAGAGCGAGTGAGGTTTTCCGTTTACTCCCCGTCCGCAGTCCTGACACTCCGTCCCGCAAGATGAGCATTCCCGCCGCCCAGAAAGCCGAGGTCCTTCACGAGGCGCTTCCTTACATCCATAAGTTCCGCGGCTCCACCTTCGTGGTGAAGTACGGCGGCAGCTTCATGGACGATCCGAACCCGGAGGGCCGCGACCGCGTCGCCACCGACATCGCCTTCCTGGCCGCCGTCGGCATCCAGGTCGTCGTCGTGCACGGCGGCGGCAAGGCCATCACCCGCGCCATGGACAAGGCCGGCATCAAGTCCGAGTTCCGCGGCGGCATGCGCGTCACCGACGCCGCCACCGTCAAGATCGTCGAGGAGACCCTCAACCACGAGATCAACGGACAGATCTGCGAATCCCTGAAGGCGCGCGGCGCCAACCCGCTCGGCATGCCGGGCAACCACGTGAACCTCTGCGAGAAGCTCTTCGGCGCGGACGAGCAGGGTCAGCCCGTCGACATCGGCTTCGTCGGCGACATCAAGTTCGTGAAGACGAAGCTGATCAAGAAGGCCCTCGCCGACGGCCACCTGCCGGTCGTCTCGCCCATCGCCCTCGACGCCGACGATCAGGCCTACAACACCAACGCCGACGTCGCCGCCGCGGCCGTCGCCAACTCCCTCCGCGCGCGCCGCCTCATCTTCATGAGCGACGTCCCCGGCCTGCTGGCCGATCCGAAGGACCCGGATTCCCTCATCACCACGCTCAAGGTCAGCGAGGTCGACGAGCTCAAGCGCAAGGGCGTGATCGCCGGCGGGATGATCCCGAAGGTCGACAGCGCCGTGAAGGCCCTGAAGGAAGGCGTCCGCCGCGTGCACTTCATCGACGGACGCGTCCCGCACGCGCTCCTGCTCGAAGTCTTCACCGACAAGGGCATCGGCACCGAAATCGTCCACGGTTGATGAACGGCCCGTCCGCAGATCCCACCGCCGCGAACTACGCGGCCAACGTCGCCCACAATTACGGCGCGCCGCCCATCACGCTCGTGAAAGGGCAGGGGACGCTCGTCTGGGACGCCGCCGGCAAGCGTTACCTCGACTTCGCCTCCGGCATCGCGGTCAACGCCGTCGGCCACGCCCACCCGCATTGGGTGAAGCGCGTCGCCGAACAGGCCGGCAAGCTCGTCCACGTCAGCAACCTCTACCGGAACGAGCCGCAGGGCGAACTCGCCCAGGCGCTTTCGCTCCGTTGCGGTCCCGGCCGCGTGATCTTCTGCAACAGCGGCGCCGAGGCCAACGAAGGCCTGCTCAAGCTCGCCCGTCTCCACGGGCAGCGCAAGTCCGGCACCGAAGGCGCCTGCATCGGCGTCATCGTCGCCGAGAAGGCTTTCCACGGACGCACCTTCGGCGGCATGTCCGCCACGCCGCAGGAGAAGATCCAGAAGGGCTTCCGTCCGTTGCTGTCCGGCTTCACCGCCGTGCCGCTCAACGACCTCGCCGCCTGGGACAAGGTCATCGACGCCCGGACCACCGCCGCCGTGCTGATCGAATCGATCCAGGGCGAAGGCGGCGTCAATCCCGCCACCCCGGAGTTCCTCCGCGGGGTCGAGAAGCTCTGCCGCGAGCGTAACGTCCTGTTCATGATCGATGAGATCCAGTGCGGCATCGGCCGGACCGGTAAGTTCTTCGCTTACGAGCACGCGGGCGTGAAGCCTGACGCCATCGCCATGGCCAAGGGCCTCGGCGGCGGTTTCCCCATCGGCGCGATCTGGATGGCCCCTCCGCACGACGACCTTTTCCAGGCCGGATCGCATGGGACCACCTTCGGCGGCGGCCCTCTTGCGGCCACCGCCGGTCTGGCCGTCCTCGAGATCCTCGAAGCCGAACAGCTCGTCGCCAAGGTCGCTGAACGCTCCGTCGCCTGGCATGCCGCGCTCCGTGAGCTCGTCACCCTCCGCCCTGACCTCGTCAAGGAAGTCCGCGGCGCCGGCTACATGGTCGGCGTCATCCTGCACGTCGACCCGCTGCCGGTGGTGGCCTCCTTGCGTGAGGCCGGTATCCTGACCGCGCCGGCCGGCGGCGTGGCCGTACGCCTCCTGCCTCCGCTCAACGCCTCTGCCGAGGAGCTGGCCGAGGCCGTGGCGATCCTGCGTCAGGTCCTAGGCGGTTGGAAGGCCGCCTGAGCGGTTTCCCGCCCCTATTTTCCGCTGTCCAAACGGTTCGGCAGGGCTATGTTCGAACGCTTTCCGAGATGCGTCATTTCCTGAAGGAGACCGACCTGAGCCCGGCCGAAACGGCCCAGGTCTTCGCCGCCGCCGCGGCCCTCAAGGCCGGTCGCGGCCAGTCCGCCGGCGCCGCCCTCGCGCACCAGTCCTGGGGCCTGATGTTCTTCAAGAAGAGCACCCGCACCCGCGTCTCCTTCCAGGTCGGCGTCCATGAACTCGGCGGCCTGCCGGTGATGCTCAACGCCGATGACCTGCAGATCTCCCGCGGCGAGACCGTCGCCGACACCGCGCGCGTCCTTTCCCGTTACCTCCACGGCATGGTCATCCGTTGCCACGAGCACAGCCTGCTCGAGGAGTTCGCCCGCTGCGGCACGATGCCGGTCGTCAACGCGCTGTCCGACTTCCTGCATCCGTGCCAGTTCATGACGGACATGTTCACGCTCGCCGAACGCTACGCGCCCGGCCGTCCGGAACAGTATGCCGCCTCGCTGAGGGGCAAGAAGGTCGCCTTCCTCGGTGATACCGCCTGCAACATGGCGAACTCGTTCGTGCTCGGCGGCGCCGCCCTCGGCGTCGAGATCGCGCTCGCCGGCCCCGCCGGTCATGAGCCCGGCCCCGAGGTCCGTGCCCAGCTGAAGAAGGACGGCCTCGCCGAGTCCTTCACCTTCTCGACCGACCCCGCCGCCGCCGTCAAGGGCGCCGACATGGTCTACACCGACGTCTGGGTGAGCATGGGCATGGAAGCCGAGAAGGCCGAACGCCTGCGCACCATGCAGCCTTACCAGGTCAACGCGAAGCTGATGTCCTTGGCCAAGCCCTCGGCCTACTTCATGCACTGCCTCCCGGCCCACCCGGGCGAAGAGGTCTCGGCCGAAGTGCTCGAGAGCAGGCAGAGCATCATCTTCGACCAAGCCGAGAACCGTCTGCACGTGCAGAAGGCCATCCTCGCGCACCTCGCCGCCCACCGCGGCTGATTTTCCCATACCACACCCATGAGCAAGAAGAAGAAAATCGTCCTGGCCTACTCCGGCGGCCTCGACACCTCCGTCCTCCTTTCCTGGATCAAGGACAAGCATGACGCCGAGATGATCGCGTTCTGCGCCGACATCGGCCAGGAGGACGAGCTCAAGGGCCTCAAGCAGAAGGCCATGAAGACCGGCGCTTCCAAGCTCTACGTCGACGACCTCCAGGCCGAGTTCGCCCGCGACTTCATCTTCCCGATGATGCAGGCCAGCGCCATCTACGAAGGCCAGTACTACCTCGGCACCTCCATCGCGCGCCCGCTCATCGCCAAGCGCATGGTCGAGATCGCCCGCAAGGAAGGCGCCACCGCCATCGCGCACGGCGCCACCGGCAAGGGCAACGATCAGGTCCGCTTCGAGCTGACCTGCGCCGCCCTCGCCCCGGACCTCGAGATCATCGCCCCTTGGCGCAACGAAGCCTTCCGCAAGGACTTCCCCGGCCGCGCCGAGATGATCGCCTATTGCGCCGACAACAAGATCCCGGTCGAAGCCAGCGCCAAGAAGCCTTACTCGTCCGACCGTAACCTCCTCCACATCTCCTACGAAGCCGGCATCCTCGAGGATCCGTGGATGGACGCCTTCCACCCCTCGAACAAGGCCATGTTCAAGCTCTCCGTCTCCCCGGAGGACGCCCCGAACAAGCCGGAGTACGTCGAGCTCGAGTTCCGCCAGGGCGACTGCGTCGCCGTCAACGGCAAGAAACTCGATCCCCTCGGCGTCATGCGCACGCTCAACAAGCTCGGCGGCCGTCACGGCGTCGGTCGCGTCGACATGGTCGAGAACCGCTTCGTCGGCATGAAGAGCCGCGGCGTCTACGAGACCCCGGGCGGCACCATCCTGCACTTCGCCCACCGCCAGATCGAGTCCCTGACCATGGACCGCGAAGTCATGCACCTGCGCGACTCGCTCGTCCCGCGCTACGCCACGCTCGTCTACAACGGCTTCTGGTACGCTCCGGAGCGCCTCGCCCTCCAGGCCCTCATCACCGAGTCGCAGCGCAACGTCACCGGCACCGTCCGCGTGAAGCTCTACAAGGGCAGCGTCTACGTCGCCGGCCGCAAGAGCCCGCGTTCGCTCTACAACCCGCACATCGCCACGATGGAAGCGGATCCGACCAAGGCTTACAATCAGGACGACGCCACCGGCTTCATCCGCCTCAACGGCCTGCGTCTGCGCGTGAACTCGAAGGTCAACGGCGTCGCCAACCTCAGCAAGACGGCCCGCTGAGCTCAGCCTGAACGATCAAGAAGAAGGGCGTCCCGGTTGGGGACGCCCTTCTTGTTTAAACTGGAGGCGCGGGTCGGAATTGAACCGACGCATGGGGCTTTTGCAGAGCCCGGCCTTACCACTTGGCTACCGCGCCTTAAGACTGACAGGGCTTCAAAATGCCTCCTCGGGGAGGGCGTTTCAAGGGTTTTGTGCAAGGGCTTCCCTTTGGGCGTTTTATCGCCTAATAATCGGGCATGAGCCAGCCCCTGCCAGCTTTCCGCGTCGGTCTCGGGTATGACATCCACCCGCTGGTCGCCGGTCGTCCGTGCATCCTAGGCGGGGTGAACATCCCGTCTCCGGTCGGCCCGGAAGGGCATTCCGATGCGGACGTGCTGCTGCATGCGGTGGCGGATGCGATCCTCGGCGCCGCCGGCCTGCGTGACATCGGTCATTACTTCCCGAACACCGACGCATCCCTCAAAGGATTGGATTCGGCCGTGATCGTCCGCAAGGCCGTCGCCGAGGCCAAGGCCCAGGGCGGCTGGTCGGTCGGCAACGTGGACATCGTCATCATCGGGGAGCGCCCCAAGGTCATGGCGCACGTCGATGCGATGAAGGCCAAGGTCGCTGAAATCATCGGGATCACCCCCTCCCAGGTGGGCATCAAGGCCACAACCAACGAGGGAATGGACTCGATCGGGCAAGGTAAGGCCTTGGCGGTGCAGGCTATCTGCCTCATTTCCAAGGGTTTTTGAGGCCTTTTCGGGGGTAGTCTGCTTCGGGCTTGTCTTCTCTGGGCCAAAAGCGAAGAGTTAACGACCCTTCAGTCCGAAGGGTTCCTTATGGAAAAGACCCTCATCATTCTCAAGCCCGACTGCATGGAGCGCCGCCTTTGCGGAACGGTCCTCGCTCGGTTCGAAGCCGCTGGTTTCGACATCCAGGCGAGCAAGATGACCCGTCTGACCTCTGCCCAGCTCCGCGAGCACTATGCTCACGTGGCCGACAAGCCTTTCTATCCGGAGATCGAGGCCTTCATGTCCTCCCGCCCGGTGATCGTCGCCGTCCTTGTCGGCGAGAACGTCATCTCCCGTGTCCGCGAACTCCTCGGACCGACCAATTCTAAAGTGGCTCCCAAGGGCACCATCCGTGGCGATTTCGGCACCGAGATGATGCGCAATGTCTGCCACGCCTCCGACAGTCCCGCCGCCGCGGACGCCGAGGTCCGCCGTTTCTTCCGTCCTGACGAAGTTTTCGCCCCCGAGGCGAGCCGAGTCTAAGCGAAAGCATAGCAAAATAGGCCCCGCCGTTCGCGCGGCGGGGCTTATCTGTTTGGCATCTCCCGCGACGCGTCCACGATGCGCCCGTGGAACTTCATTGTCCGGATTGCGGGCTGCCGATCATAGCGGCCGATATCGCACCCGCCCAAGGCGTGGCGGTCTGCCGCTTCTGCGAGGAGACTTTCCCGTTGGCGGCCTGCCAGACGGCGGTGCCTTTCGCGGACCGTCATATCGTGCCGGTGATGACTCCGCCCAAGGGCGTGGACTTCGTCGAGACGATGGATGGCTTCCGGCTGACGCTGTCGACCCGCAGCTGCATCGCCTTCTTCCTCGTACCCTTCACGCTGGTGTGGGCCGGTGGCTCGCTCGGCGGCATCTACGGCACGCAGATCGCGAAGGGGGAGTTCAACTGGATGATGTCGCTCTTCGGACTGCCTTTCCTGGTCGGGTCCGTCGCGCTCATCGGCCTGACAATCATGGCCGTCGCCGGACGCACCATCGTCGAACTGGCGGGCGGCAAGTTCTCCGTCCGTACCGGCGCCCTGGGCGTCTATCGTACCCAGTCGGCCGTCTGGCATGACGTCCGTTCCTGCCGGCTGACCGAGGCCACGCGTCGCGGGCGCAATAGCTACCACACGAGCTTCCAGGTCGAATTCAAGGTCGACGGCGGAGAGGACTTGAAGCTGAGCGTCGCCGGCGTGGAGCGGGAAACCGCGCTCTGGGTCGCCCGTTTCCTCGCCGGACGAATCCAGCGTGGGCGATAATTCCCCGTTGCCCTAGGGCGGGGGATTTGGGCAAAGTCGGCCCATGCTGGATCCCAAGTTCCTTCGCGAAAACATCGACCTCGTCCGCAAGGGCGTCGCCCGGAAGAAGTTCCAGGTGGACCTCGACGCCGTGCTGGCCGCCGACGAAGCCCGCCGCCACGCCGTGGCCGAGTTCGAGGTCGCCCGCTCCGCGCAGAACGCCGCGAACAAGGAGATGGCCGCGATGCCGAAGGGGTCCCCGGAATTCCAGGCCAAGGTCGCCGAGATGAAGGCCGCCTCCGCCAAGGTGAAGGAGCTCGAGAAGAAGGTCACCGAAGCCGAGGAGCAGATGAAGGCCGTCGCGCTGTCCGTCCCGAACATCCCGCACGACACCGTGCCCGAAGGCCGCACCGAGGCCGACAACAAGGTCATCCTCGAGTGGGGCGACCATGCGAAGCTCATCTCTCCGGCGGCCAAGCCGCACTGGGACATCGCCTGGTTCAGCAAGGCGATCGACTTCGAGCGCGGCGTGAAGGTCACCGGCGCCGGCTTCCCGTTCTACGTGGGCGACATGGCCCGCCTCGTCCGCGCGCTGATCCAATACTTCCTAGAGGAGGCCGGCGCCAACGGCTACACCGAGGTCCACGCGCCGTTGCTCGTCAACGCCGCCTCGGCCACCGCCACCGGCCAGCTGCCCGACAAGGAAGGGCAGATGTACCACGCGCAGACCGACGACTTCTACCTGATCCCGACCGCCGAAGTGCCGGTCACGAACTTCTTCCGCGATGAGATCCTCGACGAGGCCTCGTTGCCCGTGAAGCGCGTCGGCTACACGCCGTGCTTCCGCCGCGAAGCCGGTAGCTGGGGTGCGCACGTGCGCGGCCTGAACCGCCTGCACCAGTTCGACAAGGTCGAGCTCGTGAAGTGGACGCACCCGGACAAGTCGTTCGAGGAGCTCGAGCTGCTCCGCGGCGACGCCGAGCGCCTGCTCCAGAAGCTGGACCTCCCTTATCGAGTGCTGATGATCTGCGCCGGCGACATCGGTTTCTCGCACAGCAAGCAGTACGACCTCGAAGTCTGGGCCGGCGGACAGAAGCGCTGGCTCGAAGTCTCGAGCTGCTCCAACTTCACCGACTTCCAGGCCCGTCGCGCGGGGATACGTTTCCGCCCGAAGGACGGAAAGCCTGAGTTCGTCCACACCCTCAACGGTTCCGGCCTCGGCCTGCCGCGCGTCCTCGCCGCCATCCTGGAGAACAACCTCCAGGCCGACGGCACCGTGCGCGTGCCCGAGGCGCTCCGTCGCTGGTACGGCAAGGACACGCTGTCCTTCTGAGGTCCGCTTTGGATTGGCAGGGAGCCGCCGCGTCCTAGTCTGACCGCGTGCCGATGAGCCTGCCCAGTCCCGACGCCTTGCGCGCGGCCGCCCTGCGGCTGCCCCGGCTGCCGTCGGCTCCGGCCGCTTCCGGTCCCGTCGCCGTCGCCGTCTCCGGCGGCGCTGACTCGGTCTACCTGCTCTGTGCCCTCTGGGCGGACGAGGCCCTGCGTCCGCGCCTGCGGGTGTTGCACTTCGATCACCGCGTGCGGGGCGAAGCGTCGGCGGAGGACGCCCGTTTCGTCACCGCCTTGTGCGCCTCGCTCGCTGTCCCGTGCGCCGTCGGGGTCAGGGCGGGGCAGGGGACAGCGAGCGAGGCGGAACTCCGCGCGGGACGGGCCGCGTTCTTCGCCGAGCAGCGCGTGATTCTCGGATACGAACTGCTCTGCACCGCGCACCACCTCGATGATGTCGTCGAGAACGCGCTGATGCGTCTCGCCCGTGGGGCGGGCCTCGCCGGCCTCGCGGCGCCGCGCGGGCTGCAGTCTTTTCTCGATGGGCACCGCCGTTGGCGTCCGTTGATCCAAGCCGGCCTCGCTAAGCCGGCCTTGCTCACGGGCCTGCGGGCTGCGGGCATCCCTTGGCGCGAAGACGCCACCAATCTCCTGCCGATCGCGGCCCGCAACCGCGTCCGCGCCTGGCTCGCCGCCGGCGGTACCGAAGCGATGGGCGAAGGTTATGCCGAAGGCTTCGCCCGTTCTGCCCGCATCCTCGGCGAGGCGCAGGTCGCGCTGGCGCAGTGGGCGGGCGAACTCGGCTGCGTGGTCGCTCCGGATGGCACCATGCCGGTCGCCGCGCTCCGGGGCCGTCCCTCGGCCCTGATTCAGGAATGTCTCCGCACGTTCTTGTATGCGCATGAAATCACGGATCCGAGCGAGTCGTCCCTGGCTCCCTTGGCCGCGGCGATCGCCGCCGGACGAGACGCCCAGGCCAGCGTGCGCGGTCGTCTCGTGCGCGTCGCCGCCGGTGCGCTGAGCGTCCCAAGGGAACCGTTGGTCTTTGGTACCGACGAACGCCGGCTCAAGTTCGGCCTGCCCGACGACGAGTGCGGTTTGCTGGCCGAGCAGGTCGAGGTGGGCGCAGATTTGTGGGCCAGACTGTCCAAGGGGGACATTTCGCCCAACCGGGAGGCCTACGTCGTCGCGCCAGCGGAGGCGCTCGTCTGGCGCGGACGCGTGGACGGCGATCGTTATCAGCCGTTGGGCTCGCTGGGCACGGCCAAACTTTCCGACCTGCTCATCAATCGCAAAATCCCCGCCGAAAAGCGGGAGGCGCTCCCGGTGGTCTTGGCGGGCTCCGCCATCCTCTGGGTGCCCGGTCTGCCGCCGGCCGAATCCGCACGCCTGCTCGGCCCGACGAAGGGGGCTCTCCGGTTGACTTGGCTTGGGCCCTGCTTAGGTTAAAACCCTTGCCCATGAGTCAAAACGACCAGCCGGATGATAATAAGAACGGCCCCCGCCTGAACACGAAACCGGTCTTCATCTGGCTGCTGCTCATGGTGGCTATCGTCGCCCTGTTCAACCTGCCGGGCGCCGCCTCCGGCAACGCCGTCCAGGTCCTCAACGTCTCCCAGGTCCTCTCCTACGCCCAGGAGAAGAAGATCAAGAACCTCACCCTCCAGCCCAACCCCACCTCGGGTTCGGAGAGCTGGGTCCGGATCTCCGGCGAACTGGCCGTCGCCGGCGCCGACGCCGGCGACAAGTCCCGCTTCACCGCCGACGGCCGCCTGACCGAGAAGGAGTTCGAACTGCTCCGCGCCTCCGTCGCCCGCGACGCTTTCAAGGAAATCCCCGCCCAGACCGGCTGGACGATGTTCCTCTACAACGTGCTGCCCACGCTCCTGGTCTCCGGCGTGGTGCTGTTCATGATGTATCGCTTCCTCAAGAACGCCAACCGCGGCGCGATGCAGTTCGCCAAGTCCCGCGCCCGCCTCAACGCCAACGAGAAGGAGACGACCACCTTCAAGGACGTCGCCGGCTGCGACGAAGCCAAGGAAGAGGTGAAGGAGATCGTCGATTTCCTCAAGGACCCGAAGCGCTTCACCAAGATCGGCGCCAGCATCCCGAAGGGCGTGCTCATGGTCGGGCCTCCCGGCACCGGCAAGACCCTGCTCGCGCGCGCCGTCGCCGGCGAGGCGGGCGTGCCTTTCCTCAGCATCAGCGGTTCCGACTTCGTCGAGATGTTCGTCGGCGTCGGCGCGGCCCGTGTCCGCGACACTTTCGAGCAGGCCCGCAAGCTCGCCCCCTGCATCATCTTCATCGATGAGATCGACGCGGTCGGCCGCCAGCGCGGCGCCGGCGTCGGCGGCGGCAACGACGAGCGCGAGCAGACCTTGAACTCCCTGCTCGTCGAGATGGACGGCTTCGACGGCCAGGCCGGCGTCATCGTCATCGGCGCCACCAACCGTTCGGACGTGCTCGACGCCGCGCTGCTGCGTCCGGGCCGTTTCGACCGTCAGGTCTTCGTCGACCTGCCTGACCTGCGCGGCCGCGAAGCCGTCCTCGCCGTGCACGCCAAACGTTTCCAGCTCGGCACGTCGGTCGACCTCCAGCGCGTGGCCCGCATCACGACCGGCATGTCCGGGGCGGACCTCGCCAACCTGCTCAACGAAGGCGCTCTGCACGCCGGCCGCCGCAATCGCGAGAAGGTCGAGATGGTCGACATCGAAGAAGCCCGCGACAAGATCTCGTACGGACGCGAACGTCGCCGCGTCATGGACGTCGCCGACCTGCGCAACACCGCCTACCACGAAGCCGGCCACGCCGTCGTCCAGGCCCTCATCGACGACGGCGCGCTGCCGCTCCATAAGGTCACCATCCTGCCGCGCGGCCGCGCCCTTGGCATGGCGATGCTGATGCCGACCAAGGAACTCCTCGGTTACACCCGCCAACGCCTGCTCGATTACATCTGCATGGCCATGGCCGGCCGCGTCGGCGAGAAGGTCATCTCCGGCGAAATCTCCAATGGCGCCTCGAGCGACATCAAGCAGGCCACCCGTTTCGCCCGCCAGATGGTCTGCGACTGGGGTATGAGCGACCTCGGCCCGATCGCCTTCGGCGAGAACTCCGACACCGTCTTCCTTGGCCGGGAAATCTCGCGCACGCAGACCCACAGCGACGAGACCGCCCGCCGGATCGACGAGGCCATCTCCGCCATCGTCCGCGAGCAGTACGCCCGCGCCGAAAAGCTCATCGCCGACAACGCGGAAGCCCATCGTAAGATCGCCGAAGCCTTGCTGCTGCACGAGACCCTCGACGGCGTCCATGTGATGGAGATTCTCAAGACCGGCGCGATCCAGACTCCCGTGGCCGCTCCGGCCACTACCCCGGCCGTGCCGGAGCCGGCTCCGTCCGCCCCCGCGCCGGCCGCCGACGCGGGCCCTGGCCTGCAATCCTCCCCGACCCCCGCTTGAGGTTTGCCCTCACTGGGCCAAGCGGGTAGGGTAGGGCATGGTCATCGGACTCACCGGAGGCATCGGTTGCGGCAAGTCGACCGCCGCCGCCTGCTTTGCCGAGCTAGGCTTCGTCGTCATCGACGCCGACCAGTTGGCCCGTCAGGTCTTGGAGTCTCACGTGTGCGTCAGTCGCCTAAGGGAGCGCTGGGGGATCGCCTGCCTGGATAAGCAGGGTGTTCCTGATCGAAAGTGGATCGCCGCAAAGGTCTTCAACGACCCCGACGAGCGGGCCTTCTTGGAGTCGGTCACCCATCCCGAGGTGGCCCGTCTGCGCCGTGAAGCCACCGCTGATGCCTCGATCGATTACGTCGTCGAAATTCCGCTGCTTTTTGAGAAGGAACTCACGGAAGGTTTCAGTTCGGTCGTGGTCGTGGCCTGTTCGGATGACGCGCGCCGGGTCCGTCTGCGTAGCCGGGGCCTGTCCGATGAAGAGATTTCCGCCCGCATCGCGTCGCAACTTTCTCTTGTGGAGAAGGTTAAGCGTGCCAATGTCGTATTTTGGAACGACGGAGAGCCCGCCTTCTTGCGCGAGCAGGTCAGGATTTGGGTCGGCAAGTCGAGGGGCGCGTAAATCGGCCAATCTTTGGTTAATTTGCGGTTGCGGGAAGGTTCCCCCGATTTAGGGTCATTTTCCCCGTTGTTCTCCTCTTTGAGGAGCAATCTCCCTATCCCCATTCTTCCGCTCCGGATTTCCCTACTGTGACGACCGCCGACGACTACGTCATCCAATTCATTCAGGACAAGGGGCTGGTGTCCCCTGCCGACGTGAGCGAGGCCCGTGCCGCGACCGTTCCCGTGCCTGACGGCCAGAACGCCGACACCGTGGCCATCGCCAAACTGGTCGAGACCGGCAAGGTCGCCTGGCCCCAGATCACCGCCGCGTTGAGCAAGGAGTTCGACATGGAACTCATCGACGTGACCCAGGTGTCGCCGTCGGACGACATCCTCAAGCTCATCAGCCGCGAACAGGCCGAGGCCCGCAACATCCTGCCGCTGCAGATGGACGGCGCCGAACTCCTCGTCGCCATCTCGGACCCGCTCGACACCGAGACCCTCGACTCCGTCTCCGGCGTCCTGAAGCTTCCGCTCAACCCCCGGCTCGCCCCGCCGGATGCCCTGAAAGAGGCCATTTCTCGTTGCTATAGCGGCGGTCCCATCAGCGGCGGCGGCGCTTACAATGACATCCTCGGCAAGGGCGGCGACGACGGCATGGCCGTCGAACTGCCGCAGGGCGGCGACGTCAAGGAAGACGACGCGCCGATCATCCGTTACGTCAACTCGCTCATCGTCGACGCCATCCGTCGCAAGGCTTCGGACATCCACCTCGAGCCCCTCGAGAAGCGTTTCCGCGTGCGTTTCCGTATCGACGGCGTGCTGCAGGAGATGAAGGGTCCGCCCAAGCGCCTGCAGCCCTCGATCATCTCCCGCCTGAAGCTGATGGCCGAAGTCTCCCTGGCCGAGAAGCGCATCCCGCAGGACGGACGCATCCAAGCCCGCACCGGCGGCCGCGACATCGACTTGCGAGTCTCGGTGCTCCCCACCGTCTACGGCGAATCGATCGTCATGCGAATCCTCGACAAGGAAGGCCTCAAGCTGGGCCTGCCCGAACTGGGTTTCTTCGCCGACGACCAGGCCAAGTTCCAGGGCCTCATCTCCGGTTCGGACGGCGTCTTCCTGGTCACCGGCCCGACCGGTTCCGGTAAGTCGACCACGCTTTACTCGGCGCTGAACTACATCAACAAGCCCGACCGTAAGATCATCACCGTCGAGGACCCGGTCGAATACCAGATGGCCGGCATCAACCAGGTGCAGGTGAAGCGCGACGTCGGCATGACCTTCGCCGCCGCCCTCCGCGCGATGCTCCGTCAGGCGCCGAACATCGTGATGATCGGTGAAATCCGAGATCTGGAGACCGCCGAAATCGCGATCAACGCGGCGCTCACCGGTCACATGGTGTTCTCCACCCTCCACACCAACGACTCCGTCTCCGCCGTCACCCGTCTCGTGGACATCGGCGTCAAGCCGTTCCTCGTGTCCGCGGCCCTCCGGGGCGCCCTCGCCCAGCGCCTCGTGCGTCGCAACTGCCAGGCCTGCGCCGCCCCGTACAAGCCGACGGCCAAGGAACTCTATTCGATCGGCATGACCGAGCAGGATCTCGCCAGCGCCACGCCCATGAAGGGCGCCGGCTGCCCCAAGTGCGGCGAGCGCGGTTACAAGGGTCGTCGCGGCGTCTTCGAACTCTTCGTCATCACCGAGGAGATCCAGGAGATGATCTACGGCGGCTCCAACCTCGTCGACCTGCGCCGCAAGGCCCGCGAGGCCGGCATGCGCACCATGCGCGAGGACGGCCAGCGCAAGGTCGCCTCCGGCATGACCACCATCGAGGAAGTGCTCGGAGCCACCGTCGCCGACGACGTCATCTGACCCGATGGCTTACGCGCTGAACCAGTTGTTGGAGGCCATGCTCGAGAACGGGGCCTCCGACCTGCACATCCGCGTCGGCCGTGCCCCCAGCCTCCGCGTCAACGGCGAGCTCGTCGTCGTCGAAGGCCCCGCCCTCACCGCCGCCGAGACCGAGGCCCTCGTGCTCGGCCTCGTGCCGCCCGCCCGCCGCGCCACGCTCGACGCCGACGGCGGCTGCGATTTCGCCTTCGCTTTCCGCGATCGGACGCGCCTCCGCGCCAACGCCTTCCGCGGCCACGGCGGTTACGGCATGGTCCTGCGCCTCCTCCCTTCCGGCATGTACACGCTCGAGCAGCTGCGTCTGCCGCTCGTGATCAAGGACCTCCTCAAGCGCGCCCGCGGCCTGATCCTCGTGACCGGTCCGACCGGCTCCGGCAAGTCGACCACCCTGGCCTCGATGATCAACTGGATCAACGAGAACCAGCAAGGCCACATCATCACGATCGAGGATCCGATCGAGTACACCCACGCGCACAAGCAGAGCCTGATCACCCAGCGTGAAGTGGGCGAGGACCTGCCGACCTTCGCGGAAGGCGTCCGCTCCGCGCTGCGTCAGGACCCCGACGTGATCCTCATCGGCGAGATGCGTGACCTCGAGACCATCGAGGCCGCCGTCACCGCCGCCGAGACGGGCCACCTCGTGCTCGGCACCCTGCATACCTCCGGTGCCACCCGCACGATCGACCGCATCATCGACGCCTTCCCGGCTTCGGCCCGCGACCAGATCCGCGCCCAGCTTTCGACTTCGCTCACCGCGGTCATCTCGCAGTGCCTGCTGCACACCACGGACGACCGCCGCGTCGCCGCCTTCGAGGTCATGATCCGCACCGACGGCATCGCCGCCAAGATCCGCGAAGGCAAGACCTTCCAGTTGCTCACCGACATCGAGACCGGCGGCGCGCGCGGCATGCGCACGCTCGACAGCGACCTGCTCTCCCTGTTCTCCCAGGGCCTCGTGACCGAGGACGAAGTCTTCAGCTATTGCCTCAACCCCGAAGCCATGCGCGAGCGCATGCGCGGCGGCGTCTCCTCTCGCTAACCCCTACCCCTTTTTTCCCATGTTCGACGACCATAGTGACGTGATCCGTGACATCGCCCTCGAGGCCGGCCTCGTGACGCCCACCCAAGCCGAGGAGGTCTGGGAATCCACCACCACTACCGGCAAGTCCTTCGGCGACAGTCTCGTCGACGCCGGCTACGCCGACCGCGGCGCCATCCTCCAGGCGATCGCCGACCATCTCGGTTCGCCTTACTACTCGACCGTCCCCGCCGACCCCGGCGAGGCGCTCGTGAAGCTGCTCAAGCCCGCCCAGGCGCACAAGTACGTCGTGCTCCCCGTCGCCGACGAGGCCGGCAAGCTGACCTTGCTCGCCAAGGACCCCTTCAACTCTTCCGTCATCAACGAGCTCAGCTTCATCCTCCAGCGGGAGATCGAGCTCGGCGTGGCCGACCCCGCCCAGGTCGAGGCCGGCGTCGTGCGCGTGTACGGCGAAGCGACCTCCTCCTCCATGGAAGACCTCCTCGGGGAATTCGGCGAAGTCGACGCCGCGGCCGCTACCGACGAAGACGTCACCAAGCAGGCCAGCCAGGCCCCGATTATCCGTTTCGTCGACCTCGTCCTCCAGGAAGGCGTCAAGGCCAAGGCCTCCGACATCCACTTCGAGCCCTTCGAGACCGAGTTCCGCATCCGTCTGCGCATCGACGGCTCGCTCTACGAGATGGCGCCGCCGCCCAAGAACCTCGCCTCGGCCGTCATCGCCCGCGTCAAGGTGCTCTCTTCGCTGAACATCGCCGAGCGCCGCATCCCGCAGGACGGACGCATCAAGACGACCATCAGCGGCCGCCAGATCGACCTCCGCGTGTCGACGCTGCCTACGCAGTTCGGCGAGTCCGTCGTGCTCCGAATCCTGGACAAGACCGTCGTCAACCTGAGCCTCGAGGCCCTCTCGATGCAGGACGACATCAAGGAAGGCATCCGCTCGATGGTCGGCCGTCCGAACGGCATCTTCATCGTCACCGGCCCGACCGGTTCCGGCAAGACCACCACGCTTTACTCGGCCCTCAAAGAGGTGAACACCGAGGACGTCAAGATCCTCACCGCCGAAGACCCCGTCGAATATGAGGTCGAAGGCATCATGCAGGTGCCGATCAACCACCAGGTCGGCCTGACTTTCGCCGCGGCGCTGCGTTCGTTCCTCCGACAGGATCCGGACACCATCATGGTGGGGGAAATCCGCGACATCGAGACCGCCCAGATCGCCGTCCAGGCCTCGCTCACCGGCCACGTCGTGCTTTCCACGCTCCACACCAACGACGCCCCCGGCGCCGTCACCCGACTGATCGACATGGGGCTGGAGCCGTTCCTCATCTCGGCCTCGCTCGAAGGCGTGCTCGCCCAGCGACTCCTGCGCCGCATCTGCAAGACCTGCCGCACGCCCTATGAGCCTGACAAGGACGTCGTCAACATGCTCGACGTCGACGCCCTCGAGATCGCGAACAAGAAGTTCTACTACGGCAAGGGCTGCCCGGACTGCAACCGTTCCGGCTACAAGGGCCGCCAGGGTCTCTTCGAACTGATGACGATCAACGACCAGCTCCGGGCCCTCATCACCCAGAAGGCGCCGACCCTCGTGCTCAAGCAGAAGGCCATCGAGTCGGGCATGCGTCCGCTGCGTGACGACGGCCTGCGTTGCATCTTCGACGGCCACACCTCGATCGAGGAAGTCCTCAAGTACACCTAACTTTAACCCCCACCCGCACCTCCCATGCCCGACTACAAGTACACCGCCATCGATCGCAACGGGTCCCAGGCCACCGGCCGGATCGACGCCGCCGACGACGCGCAGGCCCGCCAGAAGCTGATGGCGAAAGGCCTGATGGTCACCACGCTCGTGGCCGACTCGGCCGGCGCCAAGCCCGCGGCCGCCGCCGCCCCGGCCAAGGCCGGCTTCTCCTTCGGCGCCAAGGTGACGCAGAACGACGTGACCGTGATGACCCGCCAGCTGGCGACCCTGATCATCGCCGGCCTGCCGCTCCTCCGCGCCCTGGAGCTGATCACCAAGCAGGAGCGCAACCCCGCCTTCAAGGCCGTCCTCGCCAACATCGCCGAGAGCGTCTCCCAAGGTAACAACCTCTCCGAAGCCCTGCAGTCCCATCCGAAGGTCTTCGACAAGCTCTTCGTCAACATGGTGCGCGCCGGCGAGGCGGGCGGCGTGCTCGACAAGGTCCTCGACCGTCTCGCGAAGTTCCGCGAGAAGGCCGAGCGCATCCAGAAGAAGGTCAAGTCCGCGATGGTGTACCCGGGCGTCGTCATGTCCGTCGCGCTGATCATCGTCTACATCCTGATGGTGAAGGTCGTGCCTTCCTTCCAGAAGCTGCTCGACAGCCAGAAGACCACGATGCCGCCCCTGACGCAGTTCGTCGTGGGCATCTCGAAGTTCCTGACGGAATTCTGGTGGGCCACCCCGATCGCCGTCTTCGGCATCTACTTCGGCCTGAAGAGCTGGCTCGCGTCCGACAAGGGCAAGGCGGTGTTCGACAAGATGATCTTCCGTCTCCCGAAAGTCGGCACGTTCGTGCAGATCGTCTCCGTCTCCCGCTTCGCCCGCACCTTCGGCACCCTGATGGCCTCGGGCGTCCCGATCCTGCAGTCGATCACGATCACCCGCGACACCCTCGACAACGTCGTCATCGCCCACTCGCTCGAGCGCGTGCATGACCGCGTGCGCGACGGCGAACCGCTCTCGATCCCCCTCGAACAGTCCGGCGTCTTCCCGCAGATGGTGACTTCGATGATCCAGGTCGGCGAAGAGACCGGCCAGCTTCCCGAGATGCTCAACCGCGTCGCGGACATCTACGACGAAGAAGTCGACAACGCGGTGACCGCGCTGACTTCCATCATCGAGCCGATCCTCATCGTGTTCCTCGCCGTCGTGGTCGGCACGATCGTGCTCGCGATGTTCCTCCCGCTCATCGCGCTCATCACCAAGATGACCGGCGGCGGCTGAGCGGATCTCCGGCAACGACGAAGCCCGGGTCCGCGAGGAGCCGGGCTTTTTCGTGTCCAGGGCAGGGGAGCGACCCCCTAAAAAGGAGGCGGCTTGCATACCCCTATGCAAGCCGCCTGTTTTTTACTGCTTTATCTTACTTACCCCATTGTCCCGTAGGACAAATTTAATACCTGATACCGTGCATTTAATTCCGGCCGGTTCAAGTGAAAACCGCATCTTTTTAGTCACATTCGTAAGTGACTGCCCCTTAGGGCTTTGAAATTGGGTGCAGGGGTAGGATTTGAACCTACGACCTTCAGGTTATGAGCCTGACGAGCTAACCGGGCTGCTCCACCCTGCAATCAGTGGAAGGCGAAGAAGAATGGCAGGCTGCCCTGTCCGCAAGCCATTTCTTGAGCCAGTTGTCGGCCCTCGGCCCGCCCAAAAAGGGTTGAAGCAGGCAAGGCAGGGGGGAAGATTAACCACCCCCTTTAAACGATGAGCGAAGAAACCCCTACGCCTCCCCCTGGCGAAGTCCCCCCGGCCTCCCTCAAGGAGATCGAGACCGACGAAGTCCTGGGCACCAAGCGCGCCAAGAAGTCTTTCTGGCAGCGCATCGGCGCCAGCGGTCTGTCGGTGTCGATCGCGTTCCACGCCTTGCTCGTCTTCATCGCGGCCGCCTTCGTCGTCTCGACCGTCACCGATAACGCCAAGAAGGATCCCAACCAGTTCGCCACGGGCGCGGGCGGCGGTTCCGGCGGCGAGCGCGTCAAGAACACCCAGCACAAGATCAAGCCGAAGAACGTGAAGTCGCTGGCCAAGACGACCACCCGCATCACTTCCAAGAGCGCCTCCGCCTCGATCGCCCTGCCCGACATGCCGAACTCGGCCTCGGCTTCGTCGATGATCTCCGGCGCGATGGCCGGCGGCTCCTCCAAGGGCTTCGGCGGCGGTTCCGGCGGCGGTATCGGCACCGGCCGCGGCATGGGCTCCGGCGGAGGCAAGAACTTCGTCGCGAAGCCGGTCATGGGCGCGAACATCTTCTCCCAGCGTCTGGCGGTCTACTTCGACGCTTCGGCCTCGATGCTCCCTTACCTCGAACGCGTCGAAGCCGAGATCCGCGACAAGTTCCCCGACGCGGACGTCTACCTCAGCAACGGCGTCTTCATCGACGTCCATGACAATGAGATCGTCGGCGGAGATAAGTTCAAGGGGACGCCTTACCTCAACCGCGCCACCGGCGCAGGTTCCAAGAAGAACGCCAAGGGCGAACTCGTCCCGACGGAGACCAACATCAACAAACTGACCACCCAGGGACGTGCTATCTACAAGAAGTACGCCCAGAACTTCAAGGTCGGCTCCGTCGGCGGCTGGATCGACATCCTCAAGGACGACCGCACCTACGACGCATTGATCGTCTTCTCCGACTTCCAGGACGGCGTCCGCCAGATCCGCACCAAGGCGATCGGCAACGTCGCCGCCTACAAGCCCGACAAGGGCATGCGCGCCGACCCGCCCGTGGTCTTCTCCGACCGCACCAACCAAGGCGCCGGTTTCGCCCGTTCGGTGACCCTCATCGCCAGCGGCGGCGGTTCCGGTCAGAACGTCGTGCAGTGCAAGGATACCTCCGGACTCATCGTCGGCATGGTCGCCCTCGGCTCCGGCATCCCGCCCGGCACGACGGTGACCGAGATCAAGGAGAACGTGAGCTTCACGCTCAGCAAGCCTCTCACGGCCCTCGCCAACGGTCGCATCACCTGCAACAACGGCGGCGACAAACGCTTCCCCGAGGAGCGTAAATGGGAAGACGAATGGGAGAAGGCCTTCGCCGGCGCCCGCGAGAACAAGGGCCCCCGCCTCTACCTGATCAGCACCTCGCGCGCTTACGGCAACAAGCCGGGCACGATCTTCCAGCGTTGCGTGGCGGCCTCCGAAGGGAGCGCCATCATGGTGAAGTTCGGCAACGGCAAGAAGGGGACCAACACCCTCAACGACCTGCATAACTACGACGATCTCTATGTCGGCATGCCCGTCAGCGGACGCGGCGTGCCCGAGGGCGCGACCATCACCGCGATGCAGACCTTCAAGGAGATCATCGACCCCGAGGATCCGGAGAAGAAGCGGAAGAAGCGCGTCATCGACCGGCAGCTGACGCTCTCCCTCCCGCTCACCGAAGACTCGCTCAGCGCGGTCTTCGCCTTCACCCCGCTCATCCAGGCGGTCGGCACCCTCGCCAAGGACTCCAAGACCATCGAAGATGTCTCGGGCTCGATCGACCTCCGCTCCGGCATGCAGATCCAGGATGCCCGCTTCCCGGCCGGCACCAAGGTGGTCGCGGTCACCCCTAACAAGGCCTCGCCTGGTTTCTTCACCGTTGAGATGTCCGCTCCGGCCACGGCGGCGGGCGCCAACAGCGTCCTGCGCTTCCGTCCGGCTGGTTCGAGCGCCGGCAACAATCGCTCCGGCGCACCGGCCCGCTAAGCAGGCTTTCGTCGGTCTCCGCCCCTCGCGGCCTTCGGGTCGACGTGGGGCGCTTGTTTTCAGGAGTCAGCGGGCGTGCCGGCAGTTGGGGGCTTCGCCTCAGCCGCAACTATTCACTGTCACTCGTGCTGCCACCGCTTAAGATTTCATCACCCCCATGAACTTCCTACGTCTGCTCACGACGGCCGTCCTTGGTTTGCTCGCTGCCTTCGCCCACGCGGCCAAGGTCGGCGAACTGCCGCTCGTCACGTCTGCCGAGCCCCGGATCGCCGTCTACCTGGATTGTTCCGGCTCGATGGCTCCTTATCTCCCGGCCGTCGAAGCCGAGGTGCGCAAGCAGTTCCCCGACGCCGATGTCTTCAGCGTTCCGGCGATCAAGGTCTGGGTCGATGGCACCGCGGTCCGCGGCGGAGGCCTCGCCGGTCTCCCGCATCGTCCTTCATCCTCGGGCCCGCGCGTCTCGGTCGACACGAGCCGGATGACTCCGGTCGGACGTGAGCTGCTCGCCCGCTATGCCGGCAACTTCGAAGTCGGTTCGGTCGGCGCTTGGGTCGATATCCTCCGCCGTGAAAAACGCTACGCCGCCTTGGTGATCTTCTCGGACTTCAACGATCAGGTGCTCCAGACCCGCACCGAGGCCGGCCAGGTCTACGTCGATGACGCCGGTCAGCGTGGTTTGCCTGAGTCGGAGATCGCCGACACGCGCACGGTCGCGGAGAAGGTCTGGGAGGATTCCTGGGTGGGCTCTTTCGAGGCCGCCAAGTCGGGCAAAGGTCCGGTGCTTTACCTTTTCTCCACGCGCCATCCTGCGACGCGCGTGCTTCAGAAGTGCGCCGAGGTCTCGGGCGGAAAGTTCACGCTCGTCGACTGGCTGCGCCCGGACGGTCCGCCCCGTCCGGGCAACTGAGGTTCGTTCCTGAGGGCTTCGCGGGGGCGAGGCCTCGGTGATGGCTGACCGCCCACGGCATTGAGTCCGACGATGGCCCGCTAACCTGCGGGCCATGTCTTTGGACGACCCACTCGTGGCCTCGCGACCGCGCCCTCGTTCCTGGCGCAGCCTGGTTTCATCGCTGATGTTCCATGCGCTGCTGGTTGTGCTCGCCTGCTGGGTCGTCCTGCGCACGCCGAATCGGTCACCCGTCGCGAAGGAATTCGTCGCGCACGCCGTCGCCGGAGGGAAGTCCGGCGCGCCGGCCTCCGTTCATCCGGTCCAACGCAAGCCGAAGGTCGTGGTGCCGGCGAAGCGCCTAGTCTCAAAGTCAGCGAGCGCGACGCTGGCGCTGCCGCCGATGAAGCTGCCGACCCTTGAAGCAGGACTGGCCGGTTTGGCGTCAGGCAAAGGGAAGGGTGGGTTCGGCCGCGGACAAGGCGGTTTCGGGGGTAACGGCCTGGGCGCGGGTCTGGGTAATCGTGCGGGGTTCACGGGCCGCCCGGTGATGGGCGCGTTCATCCGCGCGCAGCGGGTGGCGGTGTACCTGGATTGCTCGGGTTCGATGCGCTCCTATCTCCCGCGGGTCGAAGCGGAGATCCGGAAGCAGTTCCCGGATGCGGATGTCTTCCGCTTCGACGGCGCCCGCGTCGTCGGACTGGGCGACAAGGTCGTCTACGGTCGCAACTTCCATGGTCAGGCGCCGCGCCTACGCGAAGGACCTACGCAGACGGTCGTCGAGACCCTCACCCCTGCCGGGCGGATGGTGCAGGCGAAGGTCCGCACGGCCTGCGAGAAGGGTTCACTGGGCGCATGGATGGACCGGCTCTTGGCCGAGCCCTACGACGCCTTGGTGGTCTTCTCGGACTTCCAGGACGGCGTCCGTCTCTACGAGACGAAGAAGGGCGAGCCGAAGATGGTCTGGTCCGACAGCTCTTATCATAAGTTTGGCGGCACGCAGAAGGGGCAGACGCGCTGGCAGCGCGAGTGGCTGGACGCCTTCGCCAAGGGCGCGCAAGGCCGGGGGGCGCGGCTATACCTCTTCAGCGTCCAACAGGAGCCGCAGGCCTTCTTGCGCGCCTGCGTGACGGCCTCCGGCGGGGCCTGGACCTCGGTGTCCTGGCTCCGTAAGGGCGGCCGGAAGGCGCCTTGACGGTTGCGCCGGCGGGCCGGACGGCTTGGATGGAGGCATGGCCCCTTTTACGGCGGATTACCGCGCCAATTTCTCCGACACGGACGCCGCCGGCATCGTGCATTTCTCGACGGTCTTCTTCTGGGTCGAGGCGACCGAAGAGGCCCTCTTCCGTCATCTTAAACTGCCGTTCCTCCGGACCGAGGGCGCCAAGCTGACTGGTTTCCCCCGCGTGCGCGTCGAGTGCGACTTCCTTTCGCCGATCTACCGTGAAGACGTCGTGACCGTCGCGCTGACGCCGATCGAGATCGGCGATAAGAAGCTCGTCTGGGGCTTCGCCGCCGCCGTCGGCGAGCGCGCCGTCGCGAAGGGTGCCTTGACTACCGTCTACGCCTGGCGCGAAGCCCAAGGGCCGATGTCGGCCGCCCTCGTGCCGCTCGACATCAAGACCGCGCTGCAGAAACACTTCGGCGTGTGATGGCGGCTGCGGCGAACCAGTCGGGTAGGGTCTCCTGGTTTGGCCTGGTACTCGTGATCGCCTTGGGCCTGTGGGTTTCTGGATCAATGGCTAACATCTGGCACTGGGGGTATCTGCACGCCGACGAAGCCGTCCAGTGGTCCTTGGCCAAGGAGCTATCGGAAGGGACGCCCTATAGCACGCATCAGGACAAGTTTCATGGGCCGACGCTGGCTACGGCTCTGCTCATCTCGGCCAAGGTGACGGGTACGGCGCCGATGGACATGCATGAGGATTACCTACGAAGCGTCGTCTCGATCTTCCTGGGATTGATGGCCGCGGCGGCCCTGATTCTGCCGGGCGTCGACAAAGGGCCGCGGTACGTGACGGCGGCCTTCATCGTGCTCACTGGCGGATGCACGCCTTTCGGTTACTACTACGTGCAAGAGATGCTCTTGGCGGCGGGCTTCGTCTGGGGCGTCGCGCTCTGGATGCGGGCCGAAGGATCGGCGCCCGATTCCCGATGGTGGCTGCTCTCCGGCGCGGCTTTCGGCTTCGCCCTCGCCTGCAAGGTCACCGCCGCGGCTTACCTATTCTTGTTCCTCGTCGCCTTGTGGCTGCTGCGTCGCTTCGTGCCTGATCGCCGCTGGCTTCGCTTCGGCTTCGGCCTGGTCGCTTCCTGGGCCTGTTTCCAATCCGTCGGCTTCACGGACCTCGATGGCCTGCGGACCTGGTGGGTGCAGCTCGCGCGTTCTCTCGGCGTCGCGAGCGGTCAATCGGAGGACACCCTCTACGCAGAGAGCTTGGCGCCGTGGGCTTGGGCCGCCGCCTGGCTGGCGATCTTCGCGTTGGGACGCTCCGGCTTTTCCCTCGCCCGCTGGCGGAGCCGCCATGAGGCCGATCTGCCATGCTTGGTCGCGCTCCTCGTCTTCCTCTTCCACCTCGCCCTGCCCTACAAGACTCCGTGGCTCCTGTTGCTGGTCTTCTCGCTGCCGCTGGCGCTCGTCTTGCCGTATCTCCTCGTCGGCGGCGCCGGGCGCATCGCCGCCTTGACCTTAGGCCTCATCGTTGTCGGCGGGAGGGCCCAAGGACCTTTGTCCTCTCATTCCCGGACCAGCGAGCTCGGCTCGTTCAATCAAAGCGTCGAGGTGATGTCGAAGGCCTACGGACCCAAGTTCTATGTCGCGGTGGAGGGTGGTCATTACTGGCCGCTGCCCTATTACCTGCGGCGGCACCCCGTCGGTTACGGTGATTTTCCTCAGGCGGCGAAGGCGCCCCTTAGACTGATTCCGGCGAATGACGACAGCAGGCCGTTCGTGCCTGGCTATGTGGCCTTGGGGCCCTTGTTTTTGCGGTCCGACCAGAGCGACCGATATTGGGTGCTGGTTGCCAAGGGATACGAAACCCGTTTCGCTACATACAAGAGCCCTTAAGCCATGGAAGACACCCCCATCATCCACAACTTCTCGCACGAGGCCTTCGGCTCCCGTTTCTGGGTCCGCATCGCCGCCGAGGACGGCGTCTACGCCCGCAATGCGGCCGAAGGCTTGTTCCAGT
>Ga0222712_10001370_pt1 | contig 30189 bp, 30 predicted proteins | sample C33_657DmetaG_FD_165043 | JGI IMG/M metagenome (GOLD analysis project Ga0222712, IMG submission 165043) | Estuarine water microbial communities from San Francisco Bay, California, United States - C33_657D | ecosystem: Environmental > Aquatic > Marine > Unclassified | place: USA: California...
GCCTGGGGTTTTCTTCTGAGATGTTCGCGGGAGGGACTCACCTGCGGGGGTTCTTAAAATGAGAGGTTTAGGTTCGCGGGAGGGACCGACCGATGGGCATCCGGCCCGATGGGGGGTGGGGGCTGATTATGAAGATTCGAAAATTTCGGTGTGCGTGCCACGTGCCGTCGACTGTCGTGGGTCTTCGTGATCGTGGGGGACGCATCGCACGTTTTGTGTTTTTGTGGGGATCCGAAATGAGCCTGATCCCGGGGGCGAAGCCCCCGGTCCTCGAACGTCTTGAATGTTGATGTTGATATCGAAGTCTGAAAAATTTCGGTGTGAACTTTGAATGTTGATATTGATATTGATATTGATATTGATATTGATATTGATATTGATATCGAAGTCTGAAAAATTTCGGTGTGGATGTCGGGTGTCGAGCAACTCTTTGAATATCGATATTGATATTGATATTGATATTCAAATGAGGATCCAAAAAAAATTTTTCCAACTCCTGGTGGGTTCACCTTCGCGCATGCACACTTGCGTCACGCCGTGGGTATATGCACACCTGCGCGTGTGGGGGTTTACGATTTTTTAACTTATGCCAGGATTTTTTGAACTTCAACATCATGTACCATGTCGTTCGTGGGGTCGGGGTGTGAACTCGAACTGGAATTTTTTAACTTCAATATCTTATATTATTGCCGTTTATACTCATATGAGACATTCGAGAAGGAGTTTCGTCGTATGTGTTTCTGAGATCATTATGTACAAACTTCACCCACCGTCTCATATGCATGGGTATTCCGTGCCAAATCGCAATGTTCATGTGCCGAGGAGGCTTGTTGTTTGAGTAATTTGAGTTTGGTGCACGAATGTGTTTCAAGATGTTCTTGTATTCTTGTATAAAAGCACGTCTGTAAACAGCCTGGTTTTCATTTGATGTTACTTTATTGTAACCCCAGCGCGTAATCTTACCACCAGCTTTGAGTTTACGTTTCGCAATCACAAACGTTCTGAGCGTGTTGTACAGACGGTCATGTGGTCCTGAAGGGACGACACGACCGACGCGTGCCGCTGAATATAATAGATCCCGGAGGTGTCTCCGTTTTTGTCTCCGTTCCTTTTCTTTGGTGTATTTTTTGTTACCCAACGCCCGTTCAATATTTGAAGGTGGACGTGTCGCGTTTAAAAACGCACGACGGTTCTCCGGTGGTAACATATTCACAATCGCTAAAGTTATGTTCGTTCCGAGAGTTTTGGTAAACGGGTTGACGTACTTGGGGCGGGAAGTCGAACGCCAACGCGCCTGGATGGTCCTCGCGGCTTTATTTCTTTCCATTAGTGTGGATCGAGAAAAAAATCCCCTCTATTGTTCCTCCTCGTGTAAGGTTTCAGTTGTACACCGTGAATCTGCCTCGACGCACGATTCCTCGACGCGAGTTGTTGATCAACCTCCACAAGTATTTGCGAATTTGTTGCCATCGACGCATAGCGTTTGGATTTCGTTCGTTGATTTTGTTCAGGGTTGGTCGACTCGTTCCAAGACTCGGACGATACAGTTTTGGTGTTTGACCTTTAATACGATGTCCCATGAAATTAGACAATATTTTATTCAATAATTTACGTTATGACCCCCGATAGTCATATGTGAATGACTACCAGCCCATTGACCACGAGTAAATTTCACCCATCGTCTATTGTGCATCGGTATCGCGCGCCAGGTTTCAATGTCCATACCACGCGGAGGTTTATTATTTGTGTAATTCGAGTTTGGCGCCTGCAGGTGTCTTACAATTTTGACGAGTTCTTCCATAAACACGGCTCGTTTCGAGTTTTGTTCGTTGTTGTTAAGGATTTCGTAGTTACTCAGTACGATGTTACCGAAACGTGTAATTAAAGCACCTTCGTCAAGTCTACGTTTAGCATTCAAGAAAGATCGAAGAGTACGTATCAGACGGTCCGATGGTCGTCCAGCTCGTCTTCGTGCCGCATTTGCGGTCATTATCGCTTGGACTGAATTGTTAAGACGAGCTATATTACGATTCTCACGTCTATACTCAGACTCTCGCCAATGACTCTGAATAGTTCTCGCGGCTCTATTTTTACGCTTCTGATTATTAGTCTCATTATTCATTTTTACTGAGGGTCAAGAAAAGAATCCTTCTCGTGTCCACCACGCCACTGCTCCTCCTCGTGGATTTCGCGTTCGAGACGTTCGATATCCTTACGACTCTGATTAACGATCCCTGTCATAAACTCGGCATACTCTTTCGCAATCGGACTCTTGCCACTGAACGGCTTGACGTCGTCGAGCATCGCATCCATCGCCGCCGCCTCCCTCTCCTCGGCGAGCTCCTTCTTGGCGTAAAGCTCTTTGAGAGTCTGACGGTGCATCTCGATCTTCTTCTTGATCGGCAAGTCAAAGTACGCGTCGACCGCATCCTCCTCGACCCTGCGTTCACAGTACTCGACCATGAACTTGAACATTGAAGGCGTGATGGACTCGTTCATGTAGTGTTCGAAATGACTGTAGGTCCACATTGTATTTGGTGTTCATTCGCATGAGATGTTTATGGCGCTCTCAATACACAAATTTTATTCTACACGTCTAATAGATGTCAGACTCTGTGGCGAACGGGGGGTGCTGCTCAGGAACAGTCCGACAAGGGACGTACGGAGATGCGTCGAACGTTGCGCAAATCACGGTCGATAAGTGTGGTCGGCTCACAAAAGTGACGAACGTTCCTATCACTGGTGGCGGAGGTTTCGTACAGCCGTTGGCGAACCTTGTCGTTTCAAATTCCGTCACGACAACAAACGTTTTTGCAGCTCAATTGTACGGAAATCTGAGCTACCTGGAAAATAATTCATACTATCTCAATCTGTTACCGGATGGGTCATTCACTTTTCCGAACAATCAGATTGATGTTGGTTCCAACTCGCTGACTATGAAATCACAGGCTGCGTTTACATGGGATTGGAATGATGGATCTGGTAATTTGACCGAAGTAAATTTGGGTTCTGGTGGGGTTGATTTTAGCGTGGCGACACCATCTCTTTCGTCCAGATGGTATTTCAACCCTGACGGGTCTTCGTCATTTCCGGGAAACGTCTTTGCGACCCGGTACTACGGTGACGCCGGATTCCTGTCCAACGTCGCGAGCGCGTCGATCGTCCAACCGTTCGCAAACCTTGTTTCGTCCAACGCGGTAACAGCAACGACGCACTACGGCAACGTCGTAGCATCGAACGTCGTGGTGACTCCGGCGATAGGCGTCACGGGAATCAACGTCACTGGCAACCTCTACGTATCGAATGCTGTGACAACCACGAATCTAACCACTGCGGGTTTCACATCAAATGTGTCAAACACAATCTTCAACTTTGATACGTTCACTATTCCTTTCGTGTATTCAACGACATTGAACGTCGCATCGACGTCCAACTTACAGGTGGTATCGCTCACAGGTGGGACCGGACAGACGACTCTCACTGTCACGGGTAATGTCTACGCGTCCAACGCTGTGACGGCAACGACGCATTTTGGTAACGTGGTCGCTTCGAACGTCGTGGTGACCCCGGCGACGGGTGTGACTGGAATCAACGTCACTGGAAATGTATACGTATCAAATGCTCTTCAGACGACGAACGTCTTTGCTACAAACGGTATGAGCATAGGTCCTGGTGTGTTGGGTTCGAATGTTTTTGTTTTTTCGAACGTTTCAGGTGGGTCAATTGTCATGATCATGAACAACTTGGGGAGGGTCGGTATCGCCAACACAAATCCGGGATATTTGCTCGACGTGGGGTCGACCGTGAACATCCCAACAGGAAACGGCGGTGAAACGATACGTTCAAAAGGTCCGCTCATCATAGGAAACGGAGTCAACGACGGAAACCGGTTCATCTCGGCACTCGATTCGAGCATGGTGAACGGCGATGCGCGATACTTTACAATTGGTAAAACAAACAGTCTGTACAATCAGGCTGAAATTTCTTACGTACACATCGGAGACGGTTTGACGACGAACCGCTTCAATATAGGGTTTATGGGTATGATCAACACGACATTTTTGGCGAATGGAAATGTAGGTATCGGCACATCAACCCCATCGTCAACTCTCCATGTCTTTGGAAACGTGTACGCGTCGAACGCTGTGACGACGACAAACGTTTTTGCGACGAAAGGCGTCAACGTAGGCCCAGGTGTCCTAGGTTCGAATGTGGCTGTTTTTTCTAACGTTTCCGGTGGTTCAAACGTCGTGATCATGAACAATTTGGGGTATGTCGGTATCGCGACGACAACTCCCGCGTACCCTCTCGACGTCGGTTCAACAGTGGCTATCAATGTGGTTGGAGGCGAAACTATACGCTCAAAGGGAGCTATCGTAATAGGAAACGGGACAAACGACGGCAATCGTTTTCTTTCAGCACTCGATTCAAGTATTTCAGCTGGGGCACCTGTACGGTATTTTTGTATCGGTAAGGCGACGACTCTTAATAATCAAGCTGAGATTTCTTATTATCACGTGAGTGACGGTTCGGGAAGCAACAGACTAAGTTTAGGACTTTATGGTGGATCGTATATGCATATTCTTGGTTCAAGTAACGTAGGTATAGGAACGACAACGACAAATCCGGTGAGTCAATTGTGTATAAACGGGGACACTGGCGCAAACGGAGTTTTACAAATTGTGTGTACGAGCGGCGGTAGAAATATAGATGCAATTTCTTGCAAGGCGGTAACGGACACAAACAACATCGTTAATTTTATAAATGCCGCTGGTACACCTCGCGGAAGTATAGGTGGAGTAGATGGTTCAACAGTGGTATATAGAACGACTTCAGATCGTCGTCTGAAAACCGACATCGTGGACATGCCGAGTGTCATCGAACGCATCAAACAACTCCGGCCGTGTAAATACACGTGGAAGGAAACAGGTGATAAAGGTGATGGATTTATCGCCCAAGAGGTTCACAAGGTGTTCCCGCAGTTCATAAGTGGAGTGCTCGGGTACTGTGACTTGTGTCACCATACAGTAAATGATATCTACGACGGAAATTTCTGCGAGTGTTGCGATTTCGAAAATCCAGTCGACCGGGATGGAAAGCCTCGTTACTACGGACTCGACTACGGAAAATTCACTCCGTACTTGACAAAGGCGCTCCAGGAAACTATAGAAATAACTGAAAGACAAGATGAACGGATAGCCGATCTAGAATCCAAGCTTGAAAAGGTGATGGCATGGGCTAAAACACAGGGTATGAATTAAATATATTTGTGAAAATCAGTATGAGCTTCACACGATCAGCGGGCACGCCGCCGCCATGGTACGGTGTCAACCCCATCCAGACTGGTATAACTGGAAATTATACCGCTCTGGCGACGGATTATTACATCGGTGTCAACGGCACGAACGTCACGGTCACTTTGCCGCTCGGAACGAGCGTCGTCCAGGGCAAGACGTACATCATCAAGGATGAATCTGGTCTCATTTCGATCAATGGACTGTACAAAGTGACTGTCGTACGCTCTGGATCGGATCTCATCGACGGTTCGTCGTCGTTCATCATCGCTTTGAACTACGGCGCCGTGAACGTCATGTGGACTGGAAGTCAATGGCGGATCTTCTAGTCAACTAACCAGCTGGTTGTTCTTCGCAAAGTGGGCGGCGGACAACTGGCTTCGCCAGTTGGACTTACAACATCTCTTGCCAACTCAGGAGCGCGTACCCGGCACACGTTGATGAACCTGTGCCGCGAATCACAGCGAGTGTGAAAATCTCAGACGTCTTTGAAAACGAGTCTCGTCCAATCTGAGAGAAATAGTTTGTGAGTTCGAGAGTCGTCGAAGACGAAGATCCACCGGTACTGTTTGTGACGAGTCCGGACGCAACCTGCCAACACCCGGTCACGTTCAGAGCCGTTGCCGATTTGTCCACGACGACCGATCCGTTGTTCGGTGGTGTCGTGAACGAAGCACCCGTCAGAGCACTCACAGTGACGTTGCTCCACAGAGCCCACTGAAGCGTATCAGCTGATGTCAGCACGAGCTCGATCTGTTTTATGTTTGTTATGGCTTCGAGCCTCGCAGGGTCCAGACGTATAGATATGAGCGGGATCCACGACGTTCCGACGGTCAGACCAGTAAAGTGCGTGAGGTTTGAAAAGAGCGTCAGGGGTTCAGTGTACCCCGCCTCTGACATGACGGTCGAGCAGATCTGGGTCAGGTTTGACGTCGCCGGCGCAGACACGGTCAGAGCCTGGATTTCATACCGCACGGGAAGACACGCCGTCGTCATGTACGCCGTCGAATAGATGTTCGCATGGTGAAACGTGTGCGCGACGACGAATTGACCGTTGATCACGAACCCGGTCCGGACGGAGCCGACGCCGAGCCATTCCATGTCGATGAAGAAAATCTGGGACTTGGTCATGTCGAGTGAGATTCCGGACGCACCGGACCCGTTGAGTTTGTCGCCATTCCACGACGACTGCGCCACGTTGGAGTGTGACACCGTCCCCGTGACGTTCGAACGTTCGCAGATGTACAGCTGGTCAGAAACCTGAACAAAGTAGCCACCTTCCGTACCAAAGTAGCCCACTTGTTGTCGAAGGTTTCCAGACGACAGAGGCGCCATGACGAACGTCATCAACGCAAGCTGGGACTTGCCTGGTTGGTACTTGAACACGTAACGGGTCTCACGAGCGGCATACGACCCAGCCGTGTTGACGACCGTAAGATTTGCTGAACTCTGCGTCGGGATGAACGAAACGGATCCATCAGATGCCGTGTTGGACACGAACGACCGGTCGAGCGCAAACCGCTGTTGCGAATCGAACAGGGTCTGAGGCTGACTGATCCGAAGGCGACCGAACGCGTCCAGCTGGGGCGTCGGTGCCAACGACACCTGATTATTAAAAAGGTACACCATCCCTTTGTAGTAATCCAGGAAGAAAATGTTGCGCACAAGTAACCATGTTTGGTTTTATGGTTCCAGTGCACAAACGCAACACGAATACTCTGATTAATCAGTTTAATAAATCGCGAAACGTTCGAAACGAGCTCGAACGTCGTAACCGATCTGGAAATATGACGAATAAGCAGAAAGCTTCGTACAAAACTAGAAAAGCTGCCTATAACACACGGTTCAAGAATAAATATTTACGAATGAAGATTGCAACCGGGTATTGATAGATGTTCATAATTTCGTAAATCTCGCTGGTGCAAGGGTTTGCACGGGATATCGAATTATAACGATGCCTGATCCACCTGACGAACCTGACGGATTCGTAGCAGCTGATACGTTTGTACTTCCTCCGTTGCCACCGTTTCCTGTGTTGCTCGACACAGAAGCACCGTTTGCGTTGGCTTGTCTTTCTCCTCCATCTCCTCCGTTTCCGTAGCTATTTGAAAAATAAGTAACACCCGGACCACCTGGGGTCTTAACAGTATCATCGTATGCATTGAGACCAGGTCCTCCGGCACCTCCACCGCCTCCTCCACTGGCACTGCTACCTAAATTTCCAGCTGAATCCCCACCATCATTTCCTAATCCTATTGTTTTTGTCGAAATCCCTCCTAAACCAGAACGTGCGCCTCCGCCACCCGACCCACCAGAGCCTCCATTTTTTGACCCAGTACTTCTTGAATCGGCTCCTCGCCCACCGCCTCGAGCAGTCAACGAACCAAAAACTGAATTACCACCAGAAGTCGAGCTTCGAGAAAGACTTTCATTTCCACCGAGCCCACCGGCACCTACGGTAACAGAAATCGGAACAGCGGAAACAGAAAAATTGGTTTGATAAATTACTTCCCCGGCTCCACCGCCGCCAGCTGGATTAAATGATACGAAAACACCACCACCACCACCACCACCTGCAACCACTAATATATCCACCACCCCAGGTGATGCTGGTATGAATGTACTCGTTCCGACGGTCCTAAATGTATGATACACGTATCCTCCTACTGTAGTAATTGTCCCCCCAGTCGCCCCCCATATATAAGATTTATTATATAAAACTCCCTTATTCATTGAGCCCTGTGACGTGAAACTCATCTAGTAGTACACAAATATATTTTTATGAATACAATCTCGAATTAATTCGACGTTGTGCTCGGATTGTTTATAGTAATTCCTTGACCATATTTACCGCCTTCATATACGACAGTTCCGACTGTTGTACCTATGAGACCTGATATATAATCAGTTGTCGTCCCGTCAAAGGTCAACCCAAAATTCGGCTGAGGCGTTGTTCCGTTCGACACCAGGCTCATTCTCTGAAATAAGCCGACGAAACTAATTTAGACGTCTTGTAGTAGATGGATGATTCCCAGGTTATCAAGTATGCCTATGCCGACTCGACAAACAGGGACATAACACTGTACCCCTCAGGAAGCGAGTACACGCTCCACTTGACCAACCCCATAAAGAACATAGTCCGGATCGACCTCGTCGCCGCCAAGGTTCCCAACACCATGTACAACGTCATCTCAGGAAACAACTTCATGAGCATCGATGGAACCGACGTGTCCATTTCACCAGGGTACTACTCAGCCAACGGGCTTGCAGCTGCCATCATGAGTGCTTCAGGGGAGGCCATCACGATGGAGTTTCTGTGTGATGAAGGAAAATACCTGTTTTCGAATCCGACACCATTCACGATCGAGGCTCTCACAGAAGAGGCGAAAAAGGTGCTTGGTCTGACGTCTGAGAGCTCGTTCTCAGCGTCGATCAGCCCGGTCTATGCCCTCGACCCAACATACGGAACGCTCGAAATTGCCAAGTCGACAAAAATCATCGATCTGTCCGTGAACGAGTACGTCTTCCTGGATATTCAAGAGTTTCGAACGACGAGCGTCCTCGACGCCAAGAAGCTCGTCAACGGTACGACGGAAGGATCAACCATCCGGAGTTCGTTCGGTATGATTCCCATGGACGTTTCAGGTGGTTCAATCAAAAACTTCAAAGAGACGAGCGACTACAAACAGTACGTCGAGTTTGATTACCCCATCGTGAAACTCGATCGACTCACGGTTCGCTGGATCGACAAGACGGGTCGTTTGCTTGACTTTAACGGGTTTGAAAACAACGCCTTTACGCTCCGATTCAAGTGTGTGTTTGTCAAGCCGGATCCTCCACCGCCGCCGCTCCGCGACGTCGAACTCGATCGTATCGTCGATGCGTTGAAACATGCACCTCCGCCACCGAAACCGCCACCGGAGAAACAGGCGTGGGGACGCTGGGTCATTTTACTCCTCGTACTCTTGTGCGTCTTTGTCTACATCGCATACGTCCGAGTCATCAAACCACTCCAGGAAAAGATTACCGAGGCCTTGGCACCAAGACCGCCTCAGCCACCACAGATGAGACTGTTCTGAGAAACTTTTCTCAGTCCCCTAAAGTATGAAGTGGCCCACCAGGTACTTTTCAGGTTTGAGTCCAGACATGAAACGCACGCGCCAAAAAGAACTTTTAAAACGACGTCGCGTCCCGTACTCGAAACTCATGCTCGGACATTCCAACGTCGGAGCAACCAAGCGCAAGTCCCACTGGACCATGCAATTTCATCGCATGTACCCGGGACTCAAATTCAATAAAGAACTCATCTCGAAACGAACCGGTATTCCGAGATCAGCTCTGAACACGGTCTATGACCGAGGTCTCAAGGCGTGGAAGATGGGTGGAAGTCGCCCGGGTGCAACCGCGCCTCAATGGGCGATAGCCCGTGTGTACAAGTTTGTTTTGGTTTCAAAGAAAAAGGCGCCCAAGGCGTGGTATGCGGCTCGCCCAGACCCGAACCAGAATCTTCGTCAATAGACCGCGTAGGCCTGCTCACGCTTCAGTTCCCGGCGAAGCCGGTCAAGTTCCTTCTTGTGGAGCTTGACACGCTCAACCGGGTCCATGAATGCGTAAGCACGTAGAGCATCTCGAATGAGACGATCCGTTTCGGTATAATCCCCGTGTTCGATGATAGTCATATGTTCCTTCATTGCATTACGCTCGATGTGATTCCGAACAAATGTTCCGAGGTGACGTGGAATTTGAGCCGGTCCAGCCGCCTTGTTGCCACACATCACCTCGCGGATGTTCCGATCGTTGAATTCGTAAAATTGATAATCAGGTGTTCCCCATGACCGACACTCCTTCGGGTCATGGATCATCAGCATGTTGTCACACGCACGACGATACAGGAAACACCTTGCCATTATGTACAATGAAAATAAAACCTTTAGTTCATGTAAGGATGAACCGTGTATCTGTCACGTTACCGAAAATAACGAAGAATGGGCGAACTTTTAATGCTCCTCGGAAACACGCCATATATCATTTCAAGAATGGAAATAGAAAAATTAGCATTTCAGCAAACGTATTATATGGTTTGTATGGGAATGCTGCCAAAATACCTTCAGACAGACGGTTTCTTAACTATTTCAACACACATCCTATAAATAACAAAAGAGCGTTGAACCGAGCGAAATATGTCATGTATCACGTTCTGCAGAATCGTCTAAGGTCCAACCACGTGAATGGAGGTCATGCCGGGCAAATTAGGTATTTTGTAGCAATGAATAAGAAACTACGCAATGGAACAAATAGTATACAATATAAAAATTTAGTTCCCTTTTTTAATTATTCCACTCCACGAATCTTCGCGTTAACTCGAAATAATAAGGCATATATTAATAATTATATTAACACGGTCGCACAGAAATACGGAGTTACGCGAAACGCAGTTATCAGTTATATTACGTCAATCCACGCAAACGCACTCGAACATTTTGCATCACGTGGAATGAATACACGTGTTCCTCTGCAAGCGACAAGATATTTTTTTAGTAAACTCCAACCAGTCAATATTCAGACAAATAAAACGATTAATAAGAACGAGGTCCTTAATAAACTTTTAACGAATTATTATACCAACTACAGCGGTGTTCAACTTATTCTTCCTAGACGCGACGAAAATGAAAATGTAAAAAAATACGAATCAGCAAAGCAAGTTCGTTTAAAAAGAAAAGGAGTTATTCTTGGTAATATTCGTGCACACCTGAATACAATAGGTCGAGTTCCAGTAGCTGCGGCCGGCGGGAACAACGGGCGAGCGGCCGGCGGGGCTCAGAGACAAAGTACAAGCCCTACTAGAAGAGTTGGTCGAGCGAACACGGCACCCTCATGGAGAAAGAAAGCCTAACGCTTTGAAAAGGTGAACAACACAAGAAACACAGCCAAAACGACGAGTGTGATGATGACCCAGTTTTGTTTCGATGGACCACCTGAACACTTGGTGGACCAGTACCGAAGCGCCTGGTCGTACTCAATCTCGGGCTTGTTGAGCTGAGAGTTTACCAAGTTGTGCAAATCAACCGACCACCGGAACGGATCCTCGCGGTCAAACGGAAGCAGAAGGAGGTTTTCACGGAGGTGCTTCCCGCACTGCTTACACGGCAGGATCGCCGGCATGGAATCAAAAAATTGGGTCATCGCACCCGCCTTTTCATCTGACACGTCTTTGCCTGCGCTGAGACATGCCATGTGAATCACAGACCAAAAGTAAGGTCCAAACGTCGTCGGGCAGATGTTCATGTTCTAATGGTGTCTGAGAAAAAAGAAAACCCGCAACGCACTCACTCTAGTTCCCTCTCGTATATCAACCAGTGTGAACAGTTTTGTCTCAGGGCATACGCTGTGGCTTCCCCGTACGTGTTGAAAAGATTTACTTGGTAAACCTTCCCACAGTCGACACACCCCATGGCGTCAGTCTCGTCATGACTCGTATGGACAAGTACGTACAACTTCATTATGAGATGATTTTAAATAGACTTGAACTTCACGTGCCATAAACATCACTTCTTTTTTGATTTCAATATAAAAAGTGACGACGCAGAAAACTCAAATGTACAAGTCGCTGCTGCTCGACATTGACGGCGTTTTGATCCGGGACAAGCTTCTGCTCGAACACGTCAAAGACAATTGCGTCCGGTACGTGGCGGCCAAGATGCCCGAGTGTAAAAGTCCTGCAAATACAAACCGTCTTTTATACCTCGGTCACGGACACACGGCTCGAGGTCTCCAGAATGTTTTTCAGATTGACACGAGCGATTTCAACGAAAAGGTGTACGACAAGCGTCTCATGGACCATCTCGCCGAGGTGATTTACGGCACTGAGTTTCAACACGAGGCGAAGGAGATCCATGAGTTGACCCAGAAAAGTGATTGGAAGGTGACACTCTTCACAAACAGCCCGATTCAATGGGCGGGCCCGATCGCCCGGGCGATCAGCGATAACATCTACGTCGACTGTGGGGACTCGGTCTTGGATTTGAAGCCGGATGCGGGCAGGTACACCAATTTTTCAAAGCATATGACACATCTCTACGTGGATGACTCGTTGAAGAACCTTGGGACGGCGCGTTGGCTACCGAACTGGCACTCTGTATACTTCAACGAGGGTCCGAGGGAGGATCGCCTCTGGTGTCCTCAGGTGAGTTCCATCTGGGAAACACTCCTGTACGTCAATTCTGTCGACCAGTGGATTCTGGACGCGCATCTTTCTCGATCCGATACATGATGTACTCGAGGTCCAGGAAAAGAGTCTCGATGTTTTTCGTGATGATGCTCGCGTATGAGAACGACGGGTCGAGCTCCTTGGCGAGTCCTTCAAGAAGGGAGTACGTTCGAAGAATAACGAGCGTCGTTGGATCCAGTTCCACGGGAACCCTCGAAGCTTTTTCACGAATTTCAGGTGAGTTGACTGTGAAGGACCGGATGTCCAACGTGTCCAGGTAGTCGAAATACTGTTTGACGAAAATGCGCGTCACTTCGCGGTCACGTACAATCATGCCCATCTTGGTCATGTTGTCCATGACCGTGTCCAGATTTTTCGTTTGGACGCCATAGACGAAATCACGAATCGCCGTCTTGTACTGTGGTGTGATCCGAATCACGTTTCCAAAATCGTACAGGACGAGTGACGACCTGTACTCGCCGAGGTTTCCGGTGTGTAGGTCGCCGTGAATCACCCCCTCATACAGAAGCTGTTCGAGGAACATGTTGATGAGTCGATCCGCCTTGAACGGCGCCTTGATCGGCGTTGAGGGCGTCCAATCCATGACGATGACGTCGTTGGTTGACAGGCGCGAGTACGGCCGAGGAATCATGACGTCGTCCCGATCCCGGTACATGTCCCTGAAGAATGAAATGTTCTGCACCTCCTTGCGGAAATCGAGTTCGGCGAGTAAACCACGTTCAAACTCCTGGAGCCACGGCGTGAACGCCTCCATCCCGAAATTGGGAATCAGGGACAAGAGACTAGTTCCATTGCGAATCAGATCCAGGTCTTCTTTAATCTGAGCCTCGATACCGGGTCTCTTTATTTTCAAAACGACATTCTTGTTTTTGAGCTTGGCTCGGTGAACCTGGGCGATGCTCGCGCTCGCAAATGGGACAGGGTCGACATCCGAAATCTCCTTGGGAATCTTGTCCCGAACCTGTTCGAAATCGAACGGAGTCACATTGTTTCTGAGTGGGGCGAGCTCGTTGGACAACGCCTTGCCGAAAATGTCCGGACGGTTCGAGATGAACTGACCCGCCTTGATGTACGTCGGACCTGACATGTCGAGCATGCGCCGAAGCCACTTTCCTCTGTCAGCCACAGGAACCACCTTGAGTCCGACGCCAATCTCGATCGGTCTGATGACCCGCTGCATCCCTACTTCTGTGAGAGGATTTAAATGGCCCTTCTTCTCATCGGTGTAGTACCCCCATTGACAACATTCCCGATGGGTTCAAATCCAAACTTTCTGTAAAAGTTTACAGCTGATCTGACCGAGTTGAGTCTGAGAGTCTTGCCGTTCCTCGATGCGTTACCGAGTATACGATTCATGAGAATTCTGCCAACGCCTTCACCTGGGCGAGCGACAAGTACGTTGAGTATACGATTGTTAGCATTTACTCGTGAGTTGTGAATCACTGCAAACCCACGGAGGCTCTTATTGTTTTTAGCGTGGGCTGTATAGTTTTTTATCAAAACACTACCATTCCGATGACCGACTGATCGTAACTTGTCAGTGACGTAACCCTGTGCCAAAATATGACGCAGAGCTTTGACGTACGCTGGTGGATTTACAACTTTCAGTATCGCGGCTGCGTTGAGTTGTTTCTGGACTGCATTCGTGTAGACTTTTATCGCATTCTCGAGTCTGGGGGTGTTGTATAGCCGTGTCCCTGGACCTGCTATGTTCAGATTACTGAGTTTGTATTTTCGAATGGGAGCTGATGGGGCTGCATTGCGTAAAACAAAGTTGTTACCAGTCTTCACGTACACCTTTCCTTTTACAACCTTGAATTTTACATTTTTCGCCAACTCTGCATTGATGTTCCAGTTGTTGTTCATTACCATAGTCACACAAAATCTTCCCGGCGACCTTCAAAATACGCCTTGAGATCCTTCTCCATACGTTTCCCGGAGATGGTCAGACGAAGACCCATGGTGACGTCCGTGATGGGGTCGAACGCATGTTCAGTCAGGATGTTCCAGCGCTCCTTGTATTTTCGATCCTCGAATCGCCCGTGCCAATGGTGAAGGATCGTTCCGGGAATGTAAGACACTTGAAAGTTTTGACACTTGTGTTGGTATTCCATGAGCATAATCTTGTAATTCATGTGAATGGTTCCGGGACAGCTGTCGAGGACGCGCCCTATCCACGCCATGGCCATGTGCCGATCGCCCGACCCGAGGATCGCCCAGTCCAGGAGTGAACTTCCCATGGCTCGAAACGCCGACCGGGTACACGCCCATGCATACCCGGGGTGCCAATGGCCGTACTTGTCCGACTTGACGTAAGGTGTACCGCTCCCCGCGTACATGTACCCGAACCCGTTGTCGATCTTGATCGCTTCGTTGTTCGGACCGAGGTTGACCGCCGTCCGAAACATCTGAACAATGTCATTTTCTTTAAGAGCATCGATCGTATCCTGGACCCAGTTTGGATTCAGGAACGTAATGTCGGCGTCGACCCACGCAACGTAGTTCCAATCGTCTGGGAGTGTTTGAATTCCGACGTTGATCAGCTTCTCTTTCATCCAGACGGGACTATCCGATCTGTTTTTGATGTGCTTCCAGACTGGAAGTTTTGGGAGTCGTGCCGGTCCGATGAGTTCCGAGACGACGATCCGAATACCCTTGACGTGCTGAATCTCTTCAACAAACTTGATGAACAATTCTTGACGTCGTTTGAACCCACAGTAATTAAAGTACGGGAGGACGACGTAAAGAATTTCACCTGTACTGGGACGACAACGTGTTGTTGGCCAACATCGTGACCCCATTGACATGTCCTCAGAAATTATCCTGCAAATCCTGCAGCTGTTTGGAGATTTCGAGGTGCCACGGATAAAGGACGAACGTGGCGAAAATTGCACTGTAGAAACTGAGTGCGACGGCGATCAAAGGAACATACTGAAGAAACTCATTTGCCATGAATGACGATACGATATTTTCCACCGAGAACACGCTCGGTCTCACGAGCTGCGCCGTTCAGACTGGGCTTGGACCACAGGAGCCATCGAGACCAGAAACCCGCCTTGTATCGGCCTGACGGACTCCAATTTTCTCGCTTGACGTGACGTGTCAGATAACGAAGCATGCGCGCATGGTCTTTGTGGAGAGTGTAATCCGAGTATCCACGGAGACCAAAGGTGACTGTTTTTCCTTCGGGAAACGTCGCACGCCATTTGTGTGGCGGCGGCGCACGTGTGATGTGAATCACAGGTTTCATAGTACTATAGGTTAAGAATCTTTTCGCCGAGGGAAGCGTAGCTTCCCTCGTCCGCCAGCCGAACGGGACTTCGCGCCTTTGGCGCGAAGGAACTACCCCCAAAAGTTGGCAAGCGCCCCGGGGACGAATGGTTTTTTTATTGGAATGGGCACTGGTACGGCGACTGTGACAAATTCAACCTGGGTGCTCATATCCTGGTGACGCTTTTTACCGAAAATTCTCGATCCGAGAATTCCAAACACGATACCGATAAAAAAGTCATACATGTTTCGCTAACGTCCGAGTGCTTTATTCTGTGTCAGTCGGACCCAGGTCCTCAGTCTCATCGAGGTCCTTCTCATCGTCACGCCACATGTCACGCGTCTTGTCAAAGAAATCCTTGATGAACGCCTGTTCGCTCTTCGCCGTCTTCTTCAGGGACTCGTGAACCTCACGGAACGTGTCCATGCGCTTCGATTCCATGACGCGACGAGCGCGCGCCAGGCGCTTGGGAAGCATCGGCTTTTTGGGCTCGGGCGTGGCACAGGCACGAATGGTGGTGAGCATCATTTACTTTCTGAAGAGGTTTTATTTTTAACTCCTTTCCGTCAAAGGCGGAAAGTTTGTCGCCGCTTCGCGACGATCATCGCTGTGCGATGATGTTTTTATCTCCAAGAGTTTTGCCGAGACGTAAATGGCGAGATCCAACGCCTCCTCGAGTGCCTCTTGGACCCAGTCGTACCCGGCGTTCGGCAAAATCCCGTGTCCGTACGCGATGCGTCCCTTTTCCATACGCTGGGCAATCAGGGACTTGATCTCGTTGTTGAGGTCGCCGTTGTCCAACACCTGGGTGTTGTCCATTAAACACACATGGCTAAAAACGTTTATGCTACTTTTTGGATTTGGCACGTTTTTCAGATTCGGTCTCTTCACGTTTACGCATGGCGCGTACGGTATTCGCAACCGCCTGTCGTTTGTTCGCTGGGATGACAAACTTGTGCGTCGCCGCGTTATACGTAATGTTGTGTGAGCTCAGTTTTTTCCATTCAGCAGATGTCAGCATCTTCGTACTCCCTTTCAGGATAGACTTTTGTGTCATGTTGTTCAGGAGGACATTGAAGTATTTATTTGATATCTTTTTCTTAGCGGCGAGTTCTTTATTGAGACGGGTCGGTGGACGAAACACGCCAGCCAAGTTTTCACGTTTCGCATGTGGAAGTTTCGGCATGATTTGTCTCATGAGTATGTTTTGCATCTCTGGTTTTTTGAATGGACCTGGCGCCTTCTTGCTTCGCCAGGCGCGTTGGATTTTCAACGCAGCGAGTGCTCTCGGACTCCCTCTCATCATCAACGGGCCTACGCTTTCACTATTTGGTTTACTGTTATTGTTATAGACCATACTTGAATGGTTGACTTGGCGTCCGTTTGGGTAAGTCTTGGTAAAGGTAAACCCGTACGTGTTATACATGTTATTGTTGTTATTGTTGTTATTGTTAAAGTAGTCCAGTAGGACGCGTTTATTTCCAACTGTGAAATTTTCATTATTGTTCGTAAAGTTTGTAGTGGCGTTCGCCGGTCGTCGTCGGTTTCGAATCGCCTTCTTTAGGTTCTGGATGTTATGCCACGTCAGCCGGTTATTGAGGGTGATATTTGGTTCAGCATTATTTGACAATGGCTTGTATATACTTATCAAGAGCTGTTCGACCGCCTTGTCCAACATGTTGTAGTACTTTTTACGCGTTGCCATTATTAAGACGTACGAAATTAATCCTCCTCCTTGGGGGGAGTAAAGTGCTTCAGGGCCACCTTGTGGGCATGCACCTTGGCAATCTTCTCCGTGACGTTGTACCGCTTGTCCTCCATAGACGCCTGCAGGATGTCCCGGTAAACCTGTGTGTCCTCGAGTGCGAGCTTCAGCTCCTCGTTCGTCTCCTTGGTGCGAGCCTTGAGCTCGTTCAGCTTCTCAATCAGGAGCTTGATGTTCTGCGTCATTTATGATTCTGGCGCACGTCGTGTTTAAGTTAAATTGGTCTCGGGCCGACGAATTGCACGAGTCGGACGTTTTTACGTTTTATAGGTTGACGTGTCAGTGGGTGGGTTTCAGTTGGATGAATTGGAAAAAGGCTGTTGGGGGGCATGTACTTCCATTCATTTCCAAAGAGTCTATGGAATACCGCAGGGGTGAAATATGTTTTTGCGCCGGCTGCATTCGTCGGATGGTTCACTTCGATTGCACGATTTCCGTTCCAGTTTGCGAGATTGTTCAGTGAGACTGGATCTCTGATATTGACTGGCCAGTTGCGCTGGACTGGAATATTTGCGCGATTACGATGTGCCATGGGGACATTTATATATCCACCTGGGGTGGCGCGGCGCTTACCAGCGCGGTTTCCATTGTTATTATGACCACGGACGCGTTTAACACCGCGACCGCTCATGTATTACCTACAGAGAAAAATTTTCTTGTCCCAGATTAAGAATGCCATTGTCGCCGGCGACGATGCGTCGAAAAAAGGTGGAGTTTCGGGCTGGCGCTGCCGCATACAATAACCTGGCCCGACTGATTGCTCGAAAGAAACAGATTGAAAATAACATGAAACGTATTGGGCCGTATCACCAGCCTATGGCGAACGAGTTGGCCGCGATCGCGAACGCAGCACGTCTCGCAAATACGAATGCGAAACGAATGCATTTCCTGCGTCAGGCGAATAATCTGATTCTACGTATGGAGCCTACTGTACGTCAATTACAGGCTTTGATGACCGAACTGCCGACCATTAATTATCGACTTGAACAACGATTCGTCCCAATAAGATATCCTCATACATCCGCTTTTATAGCCAGTCTCATACGTATGCAAAGGTCTCGTCTGGCTCAAGCCATCGAGAACGCATACCTGCGTCCCGGTGGTATGCATACGAGAAAGATGATGAAAAACACAGCGGCGAGTAAGATCCAAGCTGCATGGAGAGCCAGACGACGACCCTAATCTTTTCTTGGTCCAGAGTAACAAATGCCAGTGTCGCCGGCGACGATCCGTCGCAAAACGGCGGAGTTTCGCGAGGGTGCCGCCGCGTACAATAACTTGATCCGACTTGTTAATCGAAGAAAACAGCTTGCAAATAACATAAGACGTATCGAACAAAATTCTCAGCCTACAGTCAATGAATGGTCTGCGGCCACAAGAGCGGCGCGTAACGCAAACACTGATATGAAAAGACGGTATTTCCAAAGACAAGCGAATCGTCTCCATAGAGCTATACAGCCTAGTGAAGTTCGATTGCGAGCCTTGACGGCCGAACACAATAACATCACCCGCCAGGTTGAACAACTCGTCCCACCGAGATATCCTCATATAGGTGCTTTCGTGGCCAGTCTCCGACGTATGCAAAAAGCTCAAGATAAGATTGTGAAAAACATATCGGCTCGTAAGATCCAAGCTGCCTGGAGAGCCAAACGGCGAACTTAAAAATCTACACCTCGAATACATCATGTACAAGAAACTTACACATGTCGAACACATTCTCGCTCGACCGGATTCATACGTGGGTTCTCTCGCACGTGAATCAGGTGAAGCGTGGGTCGATTTTCAGCGGTCCAGCGTCTCTGTATCTCCTGGACTGGTGAAAATCTTTGACGAGGTGCTCGTCAACGCCATCGATCAGCACTCGCTCAATCCGAAAAAGACGACACGCATCGACGTCACGTTCCAGGGTGATGTCTTTTCAGTGCGTAACAACGGCGACGGTATCCCGAATGGCGTCCATACCGAGACGGGTGTTCGCCTCCCGGAACTCATCTTCGGTCATCTTTTGACGTCGAGCAACTTCGACGACACCGAACAGCGTACGACCGGTGGTCGGAACGGCTACGGTGCCAAGTTGACCAACGTGTTTTCGTCCAAGTTTACCGTTCGGATCCTGCACAAGAATCAAAAGTACGTCCAAAAGTGGTCAAAGAACATGACGGTGTGTGAGCCACCAGTTATCACTCAGCTCGCAGCCAAGGGTGGTTACGTCGACATCGAGTTTCAACCCGACTGGTCGCGGTTCGAGGGTGGTTCATCCCAGTTGCCGGACCTTCTCAAGGTGCTGACGAAGCGCGTCTGGGACGCGGCGGCGTGCTGCCCCAAGTGTCACGTGTACCTGAACGGAACGCGTCTCGAGGTGAAGAGTCTCGAGGACTATGCACGTATGCACCTTGGCGACGTTCCGCTCGTGACGCTCGGCCACGATATCGTCGTCGGCCACTCGACGACGGGGTCGTTTCAGCACATTTCATTCGTCAATGGCATTTCGACGACACAGGGCGGAACACACGTCGATCGGTTCGTGAGTCAGCTCGTTCCCAAGTTGGCGACGGGAATTCGACCGGCACAGATCAAGGCGTCATTGTTTGTGATGATGCGTTGCACGGTCATCAACCCGACATTCTCGAGTCAGACCAAGACGGAGTGTACATCGAAGCTCGATACGACGTATGAGTTCAAGCCCAAATTTATCAAGGATGTTTTGGCGTCTGGTGTCGGTGACGAACTGACGGCGCTCGCAGTCTCCAAGACGGAGAAGGAGCTCAAAAAGACGGATGGTGCCAAGAAGAACAAGATCACCGGTGTACCTAAGCTCGACGACGCCAACTGGGCCGGGACGCACAAGTCACACGAGTGTACCCTGATTGTCACTGAAGGTGACTCAGCCAAGACGCTCGCGGTCGCGGGTCTGAGCGTCGTAGGCCGCAATGCATACGGCGTCTTCCCGCTCCGGGGGAAACCGAGGAACGTTCGGGATGCTAGCGTAAAGCAACTCACCGAGAATGAAGAGTTTTCGAACCTCAAGAAGATTTTGGGACTTCAACATGGCAAGGTGTATACTTCTCTCCGAGAACTTCGGTACGGTCGATTGATGATCATGACCGACGCTGACCTGGACGGCAGCCACATCAAGGGACTCGTTCTGAATATGATTCACCATTTTTGGCCGAGTCTGCTTGATCTCGGATTTGTCGTGGCGATGGTCACCCCCGTGATCAAGGCGGGCAAGGAGTGGTTTTTCACCGAAGAGGCATTCCGTGCCCGAGGAGGTTCCCCTGGAAACGTCAAGTACTACAAGGGTCTCGGGACATCGACATCAGTCGAGGCGAAGGAGTACTTCAAGATGATCGACCGTCTGACGGTCAAGTTTACACCGGACGCGCGAACCAGTGAATCGATGACGCTCGCGTTTTCAAAGGCGATGGCAGATGCACGCAAGGGGTGGCTCGTGGGACACATGGCGGATACGCCACCAGGCGTCGAGTACGGTGCCGTCAGGGACCTGACCGTGACGGATTTCGTCCACAGGGACTTGGCCAACTTTTCGGTCGAGGATATAAAGCGTTCGATTCCACACGTCGCCGACGGACTGAAGCCGAGTCAACGAAAGGTGATTTACGCCTGCCTGAAGCGGAACCTGGTCAAGGATGCAAAGGTGGCTCAGCTCAGTGGGTACGTTGCAGAGCATACGGCGTACCATCACGGCGAGGCGTCTCTCCAGGGGACGATCATCGGCTTGGCTCAGAATTTCGTCGGGTCGAACAATCTGAATCTTCTCGAGCCGAGCGGTCAGTTTGGAACGCGTCTGATGGGTGGTAAGGATGCAGCCAGTCCTCGTTACATCTTCACGCGTTTGGCGGAAAAGACGCGTCAGATTTTTGACCCACTGGACGATCCAGTTCTGACGTATGTCGCCGAGGATGGCCAGAACGTCGAGCCGACATATTATCTTCCGATTGTACCCATGGTGCTCGTCAACGGTGCCGAGGGGATCGGGACTGGGTTTTCGTCGTACGTACCACCGTACGACCCTGTGGTCGTCAGGAAGAACATCGAACGCGTACTTCGTGGTGAGCCGATGGTTCCTATGAAGCCTCATTTCAAGGGGTTTACGGGCACGGTGGAAAAGACGGGCGAACACACGTGGACTCTGTCAGGGACATGGAGTCGCGAAGGGTCCCGAGTCCATATTACAGAGCTGCCTCCAGGCAAGTGGATCCAGGATTACAAAGAGTTTTTGGACGGACTCGAGGTCAAGTACGAGAATCACTCGACAGAAAACAAGGCGGACTTTTTCGTCTGGACGGACATGGACGACCCCAAGGCGCTCGGTCTTGTCAAGACGATTCATACGAGCAACATGTACCTCATCGGTCCGAACGGTGCTGTGAAAAAATACGCGAGCCCAGAGGAGATTCTCGTCGAATATCTCGACATGCGTCTGGCGCTGTACGCGGCGCGGAAGACGTACCTGATCAAAGAGTTGAAGCGCCAGGTGTCTGAACAGACGGTCCGAGCACGTTTCATCACGGAGGTGGCGCATGGTCGCCTCGAGGTGTTTCGACGAGCCCGTTCAGACATTGAGAGTGACATGACCCGACTCGGATTCCCACGTGAGTTACTCGTGTCTGTTCGGACATACCAGTACACAGCAGACGAAATCACCAAGGCGATGGCGTCTATACGAGCCCTGCAGACGGAGCTCGCGACGCTTGAGGCGACGACCGTGTCGAACCTCTGGAAACAAGATCTTGAGTCTTTGTAGAGGATGGAGATTGATCAAGTGATTGACAGTTTCATTCAACCTGGATCGATACCTGTTCAGACATTGGTTCGGCTTCGTGCAGTTGCGAACGATGTTCTTGCACGCGCAAATGCCAAAATCGGTGATGTTATTAAAACACTTGAATCAAGTCCACCTCAGTATATTCAATATACGTCCGTTGATCAGCTTACGGATATTTTTAAAAAGGCGTTGACTCAAACTATAAAATCTCCGCCGCCTCCGGGTCCTCCGCCGCCTCCGGGTCCTCCGCCGCCTCCGGGTCCTCCGCCGCCTCCGGGTCCTCCGCCGCCTCCGGGTCCTTCATTTGGGAGCCTGACTGTGACTGGATTTTATGGACCTTCTTTAACACCGAATGTTTTGGCCGTCTATCTGACACAAAACGCACCCATCGTCCCAGGTATGACAATTTCGGGGATCATTGGAATTGAAGGACGGGTTATCGTTCAGACGTATACAGCAAATGTGTACGGTGACGTTATCATCAATCCAGGTCCACCTGCTATTTCGTTTCCATATGTATCTCTCGTAACGGCGACTATAGAGGGTTCTGGAAAAATTCCAATTGCACCAAGTTCATTACTCCAGTTGACATTCGGGTACGAAAAGGTAATTTCGACGTCAACAGCTCACGGATTCAGAGGCCCACTTGTCACCGGAAATGTCTTTAGTGTCTATATCACTGACAGATTTATAGGTCCTGTACCCGATAAGGATTGGAAAATAACTGGTTTTGGAGATATCAATGGAAACCTGTCCGTCATCGAGTTTATTTCCGAACCAGGTTCGGCAAACTTTCTTTCTGGGACGACGATACGTTCACATGGTTACAACTACAGAATGACTGTTTCGACTGACGAAATACAGGTGATTCCGATTCCTGGTATAATCTTACCATTGACATTTACTCGACCGGGTGCGACGATCGAAAGCAAATACTATTCGTTGTACGATCCAAAACTTTTTGATGCCACTGCAATCAAAGGACAGACCGCAGAGCTCCGCGACCTCAACTCGAATGTCTTCACGGACGTACCGGCACCTCGCGAAGCTTTTATTGAAATGAGCGGTCGTGGATTTGGAGCGGGTGCGCTCACGGCGCTCGCAGCCATCGGACCTCAAGAAAAGTATATGTATGGTGGTGAGTCTCTTTGGATACCCAATATCAAACAACACACGCCATTTGTTCAGACTCAGCGCCTCTTGAATGCACTCGAGACGTCAAGTGGGTTCCTAGATTCGTCATTGTCATACTCAGTCCGATTATTTCCACGAGAGTCTGGTGATCTTTTGTCGAATATGTACTTGTCTGTATCACTCCCAGCATTACCAGAAGGGTATTCGTATTGTGAATTGACCGGTCGAGCCATACTCAAAAAGGTTGAATTTATGCTCGATGGTCGTGTCATCGAAACATTGACTGACGACTGGTACATTCTTCGGGATCAGCTGTTCTTGGACGCTGACGAAAAACTCGCCATGTATCAGGCGCTCAGTAGAGGTCAAGCTGAATCGAATGTCGTTCCGGCGTCGACCCAACTCGACATGTTGATTCCCCTCGATTTCTTCTTTTGTAGACGCCAGAGTCACTCGAAAAAAGGACGTGAGCGTCTCGAGAAACCTTTTTTTCCGTTGTGCGCGATTCTGAACCAGGTGGTGACTATTCGTTTCACGTTTAACAACGTTTCCTGGATCACGAACGCGCCACATGACGTGAATGGAAATCGTATCGACCTTATCAATCCTAGAGTTCTCGTTGAAGAAATTACGGTAACTCCAGAAGAGCGTATGTACTATCAATCAAAGACGCTGAAGTACAATATCAGTCGCGTATGGGCCGAAGCTGGTCTCCCGTACAATAACGGAAAGGCGATCATCAACTTTACATCCAAGTATCCAGTGAGTATGTTGACATGGTTTGTCAGAAACAAACTGTATGAATCGACTAATTCTGAATTTTATACGTCGAGATATCAATATGGGTACAGTACGGATTTCGTCGAAGCTGCTGTACCTATACAGTTTTTTAATGGCGTTAAAATCAACTTTTTGGATGCAATCAAGAATGGAACTATTTACTTGAATAACCAAAACATTCTTTCGGATTTCCCAGGTGCTTTATACTACAGTTACAAACAACCCATGGATCACGGATTGTCAATTCCGACCAAGAATATTTACATGTACTGCTTTTCAGACAATCCCCGTGAATACACTCAAGAAGGAAGCGTAGACTTTTCCAAGTTGAATTCAAACACGTCGCATCTAGATTTGGTGTTTGATTCGGAAGTTGCACCCCAGGTCACCCAAGAGTACACGTTGTATCTGTATTATTACGGGTACGTTGAACTTAAAATTTCAAAAGGAGGAGCGTTCGTCACACAAGACTTATAGTGATGTACCCCGAACCGGCGTTGGTGCCGAGATCATGAACGTCTGAGACGGCTTCGGAAGCGTAACATGTCGCACCTTGTAATCCATTTCCGGGACTTCCCGTGTAGCCACCTCCACCTGCTACACCGAAAGCTGCCGAGTAAATAGTCGCACCAGACAACGTAAATGGTTCAACAGCCTCCGAAATGACGACGACCGTCTGAAGACCGACGAGTTTCGCAACCACATTCGGTCCATTGAAATCACCAGATGCGGATTGGACGCCCGAAATATATACAATATACCCCTGTGGGAGACCATTGATAACATCGGTCGTTACGGCGTATATATTCGATCCTGGTCTGAGAATGTACGGACCTAGGTTATCGATACTTGTTATGTTTGACACAAGATTCAGGGGACATTGACCACCACCGAACCCACCTTCGGCGACGGGTGTCGATGGCGGAGGTGGAATACCCGGTTGAGGATTGTAGTTTCCACCGTACACGTACTGATTCCCGTACCCGGTTGTCTCGATCGATTTCGGGAGCAAAAAAGGAAAGGTCTGTTCAGGATATTGTCCATCTGAATAGTACCCAGAGCCTGCGACACCAAACCCAGAGCCTCCACCTTGACCGTTTCCGTATGGCTGAAAGACACCATCCTGTGGCGTCGCTGGAATAGTAACTCCAGCGACAGGATACGTGACACTATTGATGACGTTTGTTGCTATTTGAAATGCAACATCACTGACAACCTGAATCTGGTAGACACCGTCGAATGGAGTTCCTCCTGTGATGGTCACATACAGACCTGTTGAAAGTTGATGTGGCATAAGCGTGGTGACCTGCGCTCCTGCGCCAAAACCGGTAATATTTGCGTTTGGTACAGGTCCTCGGGGACAAAATGATCCACCGTCGCCACCCGCCCCGACGAGAATTGGAACGTTCGCATCCGTACTCACGAACGACCCTCCACCGGCACCGGCTGTTACATTATCTGAAATTCCTCCAGGGACTGGATTTTGTCCGACGAGAAGCTTTAGAACCTGGCCCTCATAGAATGAAACAAGCCCTTGAATGATTCGGCCGTTCGCTTCACCTGCTGCACCTGCTGCCGTCACTTGATAGACTCCGTTTGCCGGAACCGTCCAGTACTGAACACCTTTACGGATATACCATTGGGATGCATCGGTCCATGGAACGGTCGGATATGTGTTTGATGTTGGGCCGGTTCGACCTGTATTGCCAAGAGACGTGAACGTAAATGTCGAAAATGGATACAGACCAGGATATGAATTTTGTTGAATCTTTGGGGCTGTGGTGACCGTCTCTTGACCACCTTCTTGTAATCCAGTATTCATAGTTTGAAGGGTTCCGTCTTTGACTGCGATCACATTATACCCTAGGGCGTATATTCGCAGAGACCGTGAGTATTGACACTGTGTGAGAGACAACGTATGTAACTGACGATTCACAAGACTCATGTTCATTTCACCAGTTGCATCCTCATGTTCTGGGTCGATCGCAAACGAATACATATAAAACGAACGGTCGGGTGTTCGTGTGTGATACTCGAGCGGCTGAATAACTCGAAGATACAAAGGTGTCCCAAACTCTTTTTTGATAACATCGGCACCGTTAAGTGTCAATTGGAGCGTATTGAGTTGATCGCCGCCGGCATTCAGGTAATTGTATGAGGTTGTTCCGTCATTCTGTATAACCCAGAAGAGTTCCTTGACGCTGTGAACAAAATCCGTCATGACTGAAATGTTTGATTCTTGAGCAGACACTGTGAAAGAAATACGCTGCCATGTCTTGGCAAGGTACGTCATCGGTGTCTTTTTCATATAGTCTCGTTCAGCTTTGGTCACGTAGACGTAGTCGACAAAGAGATTCACCTGGATAGGAAGAGTCCAGTTTAAAATTGTAAATTCGGACGCTGGTTTGAACTTGACACGAAAGACTGGTGGTTTTTTTAGAGCACACAAAGGTAAATCGACTGAGAAGGGTATCGGAATGTAGTACGAGTCAAGACTGTTCGTAAGTCCTTTTCCGACGAGCGTCCGTAGAGCACTCTGTTTCGACTGCGTCACTGTAATATCGTTCCAGAGTTCGAGTGATTCTCCGTAGTGCCGTTCGATGAGTTGATTTTCATACAAAAGTTCAACATATTCAATCATGTACGTTCCTACTGAATCCTGAACAGGCGCCTGTTCGGGCCAATCAACACGAAGGTACATTTTCCCAATGGCAACGTCTCCAGCTTTTGCAATCCAAATCGTGACGTCATCCCCAAAATGTACATCCTTTGGAAACTGCAGTCGTGTCATCTGATGTGAAAACTGTGCTGGGACCATTCTACTCAAAGTTTAGGAATTAAATAAGAGACCGGCAACGCCATCTTGAACCTGAAGAATGTTATACGAACGGGCCCAGACCGTACTCGACGCGTTTGAAAATATTTGTTCGTTAATTCTGGAAAAGTTGACAGTTCCATTAGGGATTGGACTTTCTGGATTCATCTCGAAACTGTACACTGAGATGTTGCGCGTTGGTGTAGATGTATGTGATTCGAAAGGTTGAACAGTATTATAAAATATATAGCTTCCGACATCTCGTGTCACAATTTCTTCGCCGTGAGTTAACGCTAGTGATGTGTTATCAGTGATAGACGCATACTGGAACACGTTCGTCGAGTCTGGTGTTCCCGTGAACCAAAGTTCCTTTACGGGACCTTTGAACTGCATATCAAGTGGATGCGATGTTTTGGACACCTGAACAACACCAACCATCTGGTTTTCCGGTGATGGTTCGTCGTGAGTCTCAAAATCGACGAGTAATGTCGCGTTGAGTATATTTTCCTGTGTGTATTGATCGTATCGGACGATATCCTTCGCTTGTGTGTTGCCGTACGTTCCAGTGTCATTCGTATACATGTACACATACCGGGGACCATCGATGAAAATCTTTGGAATGTATCGACCCGCGAGGTACGGCGACGCAAATTTAAACTGAATTGGGTTTGGAACTTCGGTAACCACCTGGGGTCCATTCAGAAATGCCGGTTCGACACCCACGAGTGTGATGATGTCTCCGACGGACAGGAGATGGTCCTTGAGAACGAGATCCTGAATAGTCACTTCAATACTCGTCCCGTCACCGATGATTGATTTATTGACCAGAGCCGTGATCGTAACACCGGCCGACGGTGCAATATCTATAAACAACGGAGCTGTGACACCCGCCAAAGGAGCAATGTCAACAGCAGCAACGGCTGTCGGAATTGTATAACTCGTTCCATCGATCACTGTTACCGTGTACGGTATAAGACTATCGAATGATGTACTCCCTTGAATAAGCACATTTGTACCGTTTGCAAGCCCGTGTGGAGTGAGTGTCGTGACAATCGCCGTGACACCATTTCCGATTATTGACATGTTTACAACGCTGAAATTCACACCAAACGCGTACGTAAATGGATCCTGAACTTTTATTGCAATAGGTTGTGGTGTATCGAAATGCGTACTCCCTTGGATAAGCACGAACATTCCGTCGGTGAGACCATGTGGATTAAATGTTGTGACGACGGCCCCCGTACCATCCGTTCCTACGATGGATACATTAAACGTCGAAACTGAAACTCCAGCGGATGGAGCAGCGTCAACCGCAACGACATTTGTCAAAATCGAATACGTGGTTTCGTTCACAACAGTGACTTGATACGGTACAGGGCTATCGAATGAGGTACTTCCTTGAATGAGTACAACCATACCCGTCGTAAGTCCATGCGGATTGAGTGTCGTGACAACAGCAGAAACTCCATCAAGTCCGACTATGGACAGGTTGAGAACCGAAATTGAAACTCCTGCACTTGGAGCAGCGTCAGCAGCAATAACATTCGTCGAGATTGAATAATGCGTTCCGTCTATATAGGTGACTTGATACGGTACAGGGCTATCAAATGACGTACTCCCACTGATGATTACGACCATCCCACTATAAAGACCGTGTGGACTCAGAGTGGTCACGACTGCAGTGACTCCGTCAGTTCCTACTATGGACGCGTTTACGACAGGTAAAGGTGATGCAAGTGACACAGGTGTTTTGAGAGTGGCACCTACCGTTACTGCGTAGCTGTTACTACTGAAATCGAACGCAATAGGTGAGTCCCCTGACGACGAATAATATTCGTATGACGAGGAGTTTCCTAGACCACCCGTGACGTCCAGGCGTATAGTACACGCTTGTCCGCTCAGATATGAGCTCGAGGATATGCCACTCGCAGACATGTATATGTACTGTCCGGTATTCATGAGATTGGTGAGCGGCATCTCAGTTCCGTTTAATGTCCAATCGGTGCCAAGCGTAACCCACGGTATGAGATTTTGAGCGAGGGTATCATAGACAGTGTATGAATTTACGTCTGAATATGATTGAAGAATATTGTACTGTATGATCTTGTAGCCGTCGGCGATAAAGTACACATATGACCCAACGCATATACCGGTTGATATGTACTCAACACCGAGAAGAGCCTCGTAATCAAATGACTGCCATGAATCCGGATCCATAAAATCGGCGTTGATGTTGTAAATGTAAATCACATTACTCGTTCCCTGTTTAGGAAGAACGTATATCGAATTCCCTGTAAAAAGGGTCTCATGCTGCGAATACGTGTAATTCATTGATACATTTGCCGTAAAGTCGATGCAAGCGTATCCATTTGCGCTATCCTGAAGGTCAAATGATTGGTTGTACCGTATAAAATACGTCGTCGGCCTGTTGGAAGTGACTGCGTAATAGACATATACACCGTCAGTTACGAGACCGTTCGGTGGATTAGTTTTATAGTCGATCTGTTTTACAGAAACACCTGTATTTGGAGGCATAACAACATTCGGAGGATAAAGATCCGTCGTCGCAAAGAACGTGTACTGGGTGGCGGAAGTGACGTACAATACTGATATGATACCGTCGTAATCCACGGTTCCCGAAATTTGAATCTGATCACCAGCCTCGTAATAATGGGGGACATCTGTTGTCACTTGAACACCCGTACCAAACTGGGTAATAAGTACATTATTGACTACGAATGTTCCTTTGGTGATTGTGTTTCCAGGGGTTGTCGCTGGACCGGTAAGATTCGCCTGAAATACGTATGTGGTTGACGAAGTCACCAGAACTGTATATGACCCGTTAAGTTCCGAAGGCATCGCGTTCTGTATAGTAATAGTATCACCCGTTCGTATATAGTGATCGGTTAATGTAGCTACGGTCCATGTACCCGGTACAACTTCAGCAAAGTATATGTTTGTAAGCGTCGAAGTAGGAAGCGTCGGTAAAAAATCGTTTCCGACGAAGGATGAAATATCGCCTTCGACGAGATCTGGAATGGGTCCTTGAAGCAAAAAGTTGTTGTACGCTTGAGCATATAGCGTCTGTCCGAGCGTCGTAAAATCTGTAAAGA
>Ga0222712_10001371_pt1 | contig 30172 bp, 32 predicted proteins | sample C33_657DmetaG_FD_165043 | JGI IMG/M metagenome (GOLD analysis project Ga0222712, IMG submission 165043) | Estuarine water microbial communities from San Francisco Bay, California, United States - C33_657D | ecosystem: Environmental > Aquatic > Marine > Unclassified | place: USA: California...
CGCGACCTATCGAATGCGATCCTGCCGGGCGTGACACGAAAGATCATGCTGGAAGCGATGAAAGAGGCGCAGATCAGCGTGGTTGAGCGCAAGTTTACCGTGGCCGAAGCGCTGGCCGCCAAGGAGGCCTTCATCACCTCGGCGACCGGTGCCGCCCTGCCGGTGGTGGTGATAGATGGTCAGACGATCGGCGATGGCGTGCCGGGCGCGTTATCCCGTCGCATCCGCGATTTGTATGCTGAAAAAGCAGGCATCAATTAAGGCTGTAAAAAGACGCAAAATCCCCCTTTCGCAACCGCAGCATTCCGATACACTCGACAGCCAAGATGCTTCGAGTAGTCCCCGCGCGACGGCTGAAACAATGGGCGAACCCATGAGCGATAAACAACAGAACCTTCAGGACACGTTTTTAAACGCGGTCCGCAAAAGCAAATCCGCCGTCACCATCTTCCTGGTCAATGGCGTCAAGCTCCAGGGCAACATCACCTGGTTTGACAATTTCTGCGTGCTGCTGCGCCGCGATGGCCAGTCGCAGCTCGTCTACAAGCACGCGATTTCCACCGTGATGCCGATGGGCCCGATCCAGCTTCAGGACGAACCGGCCGAAGGCTGAGTTTGGGCACCAAGGCTTTTGTCATCCATATAGAGCCCAAGGGCCGCTCGGCATCCGCGCGCGCCTTGCGGGATGCTCAGGCGCGGCTGGACGAAGCCGTCGGGCTGACCGCCGCCATTCATCTGGATGTGGTGGTGGCGCAGATCGCGCCGCTGGCGCGGCCCACGCCCGCGACCCTGCTGGGCACCGGCAAGGTTGAAGAGATCGCCATCATCGCCAGGGATCAGGAACCCGACGTCATCATTGTCAATGCGCACCTGACGCCGGTGCAGCAGCGCAACCTCGAGAAGGCCTGGAACAGCAAGGTGCTGGACCGCACAGCGGTCATTCTGGAGATTTTCGGAGAGCGCGCGGCAACGCGGGAAGGGCGGCTTCAGGTCGAACTGGCGCATCTCAACTATCAACGCTCGCGGCTGGTGCGGTCCTGGACCCACTTGGAGCGCCAGCGCGGCGGCTTCGGCTTTCTGGGCGGTCCCGGCGAAAGCCAGATCGAAAGCGACCGCCGCCTGATCGCCGAACGCATCGTGCGCATCAAGGCCGAGCTGGAGAAGGTCAAGAAAACCCGCAATCTGGGCCGCCAGGCGCGCAAGAAGGTACCGTTCCCGGTGGTGGCGCTGGTCGGCTACACCAATGCCGGCAAGTCGACGCTGTTCAACCGGCTGACCGAATCCGAGGTGCTGGCCAAGGACCTGCTGTTCGCCACCCTCGATCCCACCATGCGGGGCGTGAAGCTGCCGCGCGGCACCAACATCATCCTGTCCGACACGGTGGGGTTCATTGCCGACCTGCCAACCGAGCTGATCGCCGCCTTCCGCGCGACCCTGGAAGAGGTGCTGGAGGCCGATGTGATCGTGCATGTGCGCGATGCCGCCCATGACGAGACAGCCGCCCAGAAGGCCGACGTGCTGGCCGTGCTGGCGGAGCTGGGGGTGCCGCCCGATCGCCCCATGCTGGAAGTGCTGAACAAGATCGACCTGCTGGAGCCCGAACAGCGGGCAGGGCTCCTGGACCGGACGGGCGACACCATCGCCGCCTCGGCCCTGACCGGCGAAGGAATCCCGGCGCTGCGGGCTGCCTTCGAGGCCAACGTGACACGTGACAACATCACGCTGTCCCTGAAACTGGATGCGTCCGACGGCAGCGCGCTGGCCTTTGCCTATCGCCACGCCCAGGTGCTGGACCGCAAGGATCGTGGCGAGAAAATCAGCCTGTCCTTGCGGATACACCCAGACGATCTCAGCCGGTTTGAAAGCCGCTTTCCCAGGAAAATCGTGCTGGAGCAGGGTGCTGCACCGTAATCTTCATTCCGGAGATGAAGGTTTTTTCTCCAGCGCCTTGGCGTCCTGCCACAGGGATTCCATGTCCTGAAGGCTGGCGGCGCCGGGCGTGATGCCGCGCGCGGCCAGGCTGGTTTCGATATGGCGGAAGCGGCGGGTGAACTTGGCGTTGGCAGACCTGAGCGCGGCTTCGGGATCGACCTTCAGGTGCCGGGCCAGGTTGGCCACCACGAACAGCAGGTCGCCAATCTCTTCCTCGCGCTCGGCTTGGGTGGCGGCCTGGGCGACTTCCCGGGCTTCCTCGGCGATCTTGTTGATCACCAGTTCGGCATTGTTCCAGTCAAATCCGACGGTTGAAGCGCGGCGTTGAAGCTTTTCGGCCCGGGTCAGGGCGGGAAGGGCGCTGGCCACATCGTCCAGCAGCCCGGTCTGGCCGGCCTTGGCGCGCTCCGTCTCTTTCAGCTTTTCCCAGCTATCCTTCTGGGCGGCCGCATCGGCTTTGGCGGCCTCGCTGCCGAAAACATGGGGGTGCCGCCGGATCATCTTGGTGGTCACCGCCTCGACCACGTCGCCGAAATCGAACAGCCCGGCGTCCTGGGCCATCTGGGCATGGAACACGACCTGGAAGAGCAGGTCGCCCAGTTCGCCCGGCAGCGCCTTCAGCTCGCCATCGGCGATGACGCTGGCGACTTCGTAAGCTTCCTCGATCGTGTACGGCGCGATGGTCGCGAATGTCTGCTCGCGATCCCATGGGCAACCATCCGGCGCGCGCAGCCGGCGCATGACGTCTAGCAGCACCGCGATGTCACGGCTGGGTTTGAGTTCGGAGGGATTCGTCATGGCCCATTGGAGGGACGGGCTGCCGGGGCTGCAAGCCAGCATTTCCCGCCGCCACAATTTATCGTATAAGTAATATTATGGGAAATTACAGAGGGCCTGTCGGGAAATGAGCGCCCGGCGTACAAGCGCGCATGGAAAAAACGCCCACGAAGCCGCCAGCGGCTCCCAATGCCAAACCCAAGATGAGTCCGCGCCTGCCCACCACCAAGGCCAAACACGCCGCCTTCAAGCGGTCGAACAGGACATCCTTCAAGCCGGCGCCGCGCAAAAGCTAGAACCGGCAGCGTGCTCGGCGCGTTGCTATGGGTGTATCTCAGGCAGAACCGTGCATGGCCAAAGCGCCCGTCAAACGTCCCAAGCCCAAACCAGCGCCCAAGGCTGTGAAAGCCGTGAAGCGCAAAAAGGCTAGCGAGAAGCTGGTTGCCAAGCTAGACGAAGGACCGCTGTACTGACCGTCAGCTCTGGCCCGGCTTGCGCGTAACCACGAAATCCTTCAGCCGGTCGCTGGCCAGCTTGAAGCTGGAATCTTGGTCCAGCGTCTTCTTGTAGTCGGCATAGGCCTCCGGGTAGCGGCCAAGATAGTCCAAGGCCAAGGCGCGGTTGTAATAACCGATCGCGGCAAAGCTCATGCCCAGGGCCATCCCTTTGTCGATCTGCACGATCGCCTCGTGGAACTGTTTTTTGCGTATCAGCATGGACCCCAGATTGACGTAAGAATCACCCAGGCTGGGATACAGCCGGATGGCAGCCTTGAAGTCGGCCTCGGCCTTGTCCACCTGGTCCAACGTGTTCAGTAGCACGCCGCGATTGCCATAGGTCGCAGCCCTGTCACGTAGAGTCAGCGGATCATGTCTGAGCGCTGTATTGCATATCTGCACGCCCTCACGGGGCTTCACGCCTGCCTTGGCGGCGACAAAGCAGTTATGCGCCATGCCGGCTGTGGTCGAGACTATAATCTGGGCTGGGGCCGCCATCGGCGCCAGCGCCAATGCGGCGGCAAGAAACGCAAATTGAAACTTCATGCCCGAACTCCAGGGTAAAGTTGCCACTGTATAATACACCCGGTCGCGAGGCCTGGCATGGATTGTTTTGGCGGGGGCTTTGGGACAAGGGTCCTGCAACAATTTTTTTTGAGAAGGAACCATGAAGCCGTCTCACAAGTTCATCGGGCTGGTAATCGCCGTCCTCGCCTTGAGTACCGCCCTGCCCGCCGCCGCCCAGACCCAGCATCCGGTCAAGCATTTCAGCTCCGGCGCGGATGTGGCGGCCATGATCGCCGAGGCCAAGGCCAGCGGCGGCAACCTGAACATCCTGATCGCCAATGAGGAAGGCTATCCGGTGATGATGGAGTTCCGCGTCAAGCAGACCAATGCCTCCAACCATCCCACCCAGTCCGAGCTGGTCGAGGTGCTGGACGGAAGCTGCGTGCTGGTGACCGGCGGCAAGCTAGTCAATGGCACAATCGAGGGCGGCACCTCGCACCCGATCGCCAAGGGCGACTATGCCCTCATTCCCTCCAACACCCCGCACTGGTTCACCAACCCGCAGGGCCCGGAGCTGATGACCATCCACATGCCGGTCCCCGCCAAGTAAGCGAGCCTCAGTCGAGGGCGAAGACGTACAGCATGTTGCCGGTGGCGGGACGGTGGACCTCTTTCAGCAGCGCCGTGGGCTTGGCCTGCGGGCTGCCGCCGCCCAGCCCGGTGGTGACCGCGATATACTGCTTGCCGTCCAGGCTGAAGCTGACGGGATAGCCCTGCACCGTGTTGCCCAGCCGAGTTTCCCAGATCACTTTCCCGGTGGTCACGTCCACCGCCTTGAAGCGGCGGTCGAAGTCGCCCACGAACGCCACGCCACCCGCCGTGGACAGCACCGCCGACAGGAAGGGCGAACGCTGCTCCCAGGTCCACATTTCCTTCATGTCGCTGGCGCGATAGGCCGACAGCCGGCCCAGCTTCTGCTTGGAGCCGGGCGTGAAATAGAACTTCTGCTGGGCCGCGGTGCCGCCGCCGCCAAGTTTCGGGTCCACATCCAGGCCGCGGATCATCACGCAGCTCTGGCTGAGCGGAATGATCAACTGGTCAGTGGGCTGGTGATAGCTGGTGGCCTGCCAGTCATGGCCGCCCTGCGGGCCGGGGCATGAGGAAAACCATTCGTTGGTCTTCTGCTTGAGGATGTCTTCCCGGTACGTCACCTCGCCCGTCTTCTGGTCGATCTTGGAGAAGATGTTCTGGAAAATGGTTTCCTTGGCGGCGATGAACTTGCCGGTGACGCGGTCGAGCTTCCAAAGGATGCCCGGCTTGCCGATGGTCAGCAGCGTCTTTTCCTTGCCGTGATCGATCAGCACGCGCTCGAACACCTCGTCCAGGTCCAGCGACTCGCCGGGCGCGTGCGGGAAATGCCATTTCAGCTCGCCGTTGTCGGGATTGAGCGCCAGGGTTGAGCTGGAATAGAGCGTGGCGCCGTCGCCGGTTCTGCGGCTCGCGCGGAACCAGGGCTTGGCCTGGGCCACGCCCCAATAGGTCGTGTTCAGCTCCGGGTCGTAAGTGCCCGCGATCCAGGTATCGCCCCCGCCGCGCAAATGATTGGGCAGGCCGTTCCAGGTGTCGCCGCCCGGCTGGCCTTCCAGCGCGGTGGTGTAGAACTTCCAGGCCGGCGCGCCTGTCCGGGCGTCCAGTCCGCTGATGTAGCAATTGTTCACCGAGTAGCTGCCGCAGCCGGTGAGACCGGTCACCAGCTTGCCGCGCATTACCATCACGCCGCCGGTGCTCGAATTGTGCTCGAGGCCCAGCATGTGCTGCCACACCACCCGCCCGGTGCGCGCATCCAGGGCATGGACCTTGGCGTCGGTGGTGGCGACATAGACCTTGTCTTCATAGAGCGCCAGGCTGCGGTTGCCGCCATAGGCGATACGCGATACCGGGCCAAGCCGGTTTTCCCAGATCAGGTCGCCGGTTTTTGCATCCAGCGCCTGCACCGTGTTGGACGTGTTGGCCAGGAAGATCACACCGCCATGCACGATCGGCGTGGGCTGGCTGGCGCCGCCCTCGTTCATGTTCCACGCCCATTTCAACGTCAGGCGCTTGACGTTGGACGCGTTGATCTCTTTCAGCGGGCTGTAGCTCCAGCCCTGGTAATTGCGCCGGTACATCAGCCAATCGCCGTCCGGCGGATTGCGCAGCATCTCGTCCGTCACGTCGGTGTAGTTCTGAACCGTGCCCTTGACGGTGTGGCCCAGCTGAAAGGGCGGCGGCATCAGGTCGGTGCGCTGGCTGAGCGGCAGGTTGGTGGCTGGCGCCAGCTTTGCACCAGATGCGAGCGGCTTTGTGCCGGATGCAGCCGGTTTGGCGGCGGCAACGGGCGCCGGGGCGCTACCGGTGGCGATGCTGGAAATCCGGACGCTGACATTCTTGTTGAAGGGCTTGGCACCGGCTTTCGCACCATTGGCCGCCAGCAGATAGGCGACGACATTGGTGTACTGGGCCTCGCTCAGGCTGGCGGGCGCGCCGACCGGCATCGACACCGCGATGAACTTGTAGAAGTCGGCGGTGGTGCGGCTGCCCCAGGCGTTTACGAAGCCCTTGCCGCCCAAGGGCGGAGCCTCGGCAGCGCCCGCCAGATTGTCGCGGTGACAGCCAGCGCATTGCTGCGTGTAGACAGTCTTGCCGGCGGCGGCCTGCTGGGCAGTAAAGACGGCGGGGGCCTGCTGCTGTTGCTGGGCAGCCGCATAAGCGCCGCCCAGGCCGATCAAGACGGCGGCGCCCGCAAGCAGTTTTCCAGTGACAGCCATTTTATTTCCTTTTGGCTTCCAGCCAGCCCTGCAGGTTGCCTTCGGGCGCCTTTTCGCTGTCCACACGGATATAGACCGCTTCGCGGTTCAGGGCTTCGATCTGCGCCGGCGACAATTGCACCGAGCCGGACACCGTACCCTGCGCCGTGCGGGTGACCGTCAAAGGCCCGATGGCATCACCCAGCACGCCTTTCAGCAGACCCACGCGCACCGAAGCGGCGATCGCCGGCGAGGTCATGTCCTTGAAGGTGCCATTCACGGTCAGGGTGTTGCCGGTCAGCGTGGCGCTCACCTGCCCGATCGAGCCCAGGATGTCGGCGCGCGTCGTGGCATCGAACGGCGCCGGATCCATCTGGGCTTCATAGTCCGTGGCCCAGGCGGGCGCGCAGACCAGCAGCATCGCAGCCACGATTCCAAAAACGCCAGAACAGCGCGTCATGGGTCCCCCACCCCTTCGCCGCCTTTTAGATTTGCGGCGGCAGCTTCACACCCAAAACGTGACGCAGATAGTTGATGTTGTGCATGATGTAATTGTCGGTCGCGACATGCATGTTGCCGCCGATGGCGTCGAACCCGTCATCGCCCTTGCGCGGACCGTCCACGTCCATCACCACCCAGCCGTCGAACTTGCGGTCGCGCAGCACCTTGAACAGCGCCGGGAAGTCGACACCGCCGCCACCGAAATTGTGATAGACGCTGGCTTCCTTGTGCATCTCCGGCGTCGGGGTCTGCTTGTTGCCGCGATATTTGGCGTAGGTATCCTTCATGTGGATCTTGGCGACGCGCGGGAAATACTCGCTGAGCATCTGCACCGCATCGGCGCCGCCCAGAGTCAGGTGTCCGGTGTCGAAGGTGAACCAGACATACTTCGGATCGGTCAGCTCGAGCGCGCGGCGGATTTCTTCTTCGCGTTCCAGCGGGCCCCAGATGTGCGGATGCGGTGCCAGCTTGATGCCGTATTCGAGAGTGCGGCGGCCCAACTCGTTCAGCGTGTTGCAGAGGCTCTTCATCTGGTCGGGATTGGGGCCGCCCGCCGGGCGCGCGCCCATGTTGATCTTCCACTGCTTGCATCCGAAGACCTGCAGGAAGTCGCGCGCAAAGGCGACGTGGTCGGCCAGGGTCTTTGGGATCTGCTCCTTGTCGATGAAATTGGTCGACTGGGTCTTGCCGCCATTCGAGGCGTCGATGAGCTGCACGTTGTTTTCGGTGCAGATCTTCAGCAGCGCTTCGGGCTTGTTGCGATATTCTTCCCAGCCGCCGGCATAAGGCTCGACGCCCTGCAGGCCCACCTTCGAACACATCTTGATCGCCTGCTCGGTCGAATAGATGCGCGTGGCGCCCACGCCCGCTTCACCCCAGATCGAGCCAGTGGTGCCGAACCGGATGTTGGGGTTCACCGGATCGAGCGGCTTGTGGTTCAGCTTCTGCGCCCAGGCGGGTGCGGCGCCCATGGTCATGCCAGTGGACAGAGACGCGGCGGCGGCGGTCGCGCCCACGATGAAGTGACGGCGCTGCAGATTTTTCATGGACGTTTCCCTCGAAGCAATTTGCATGACGTTTGGGCGCGGGTGACAGTAAGTCAAGTGCGGCGTAACGCGCGTGCATGCGCGAACTCTGCTGCAGCGCAACAACGCGTGAAGCTTTGCGACAGATGCCCTGATGCTGCCCGATTTACTCACTGCGCCAAAAATGACAGCTTAGCTTCACGTGCGCCGGTCCGGCGCTTGGGGCAATTACCGGCAGGCGTTCACGCCCGCTTTCTTCAACAAGTGGAGACGTTCTTCATGCGAATTTCGAAGCCTATGCTTTTGGGCTGCGCTGCGGTCATGGCCGCGGCGATCACCTTGCCCGCGCTGGCGCAGCCCGCCGCGCCGGCCAAGTCGCTGCTGGCCTACTCGCCTCGGCCGACCAAACTGCCGCCTTACGGCAGCAACAAGCCGGTGGTCCGCCTCTCCGAGGTGCTGGCCAAGCACAAGGGCCAGCAGAGCTGGACCGAACAAGTTATCAAGACCAGCCGTTTCGACACCCGCTGGGTCTCCATGGCGCCGGGCGAAAAACTCTCCACCCGCTATTATGGCGACGACCGCGTGATGTGGGTGGTGTGGCAGGGCCAGATCCGTTTCAACATCGAGGGCCAGGAGCCCTTCGTGGCGTCGAAGGGTTTTTTGGTGCAGGTGCCGCAGCGTGTGCGCTACAGCATGGAGAATGTCGGCAGCGAACCGGCGCTGCGCTATGAAGTCACCCGCACCGGCATGAGCCCCAATTTCCCTGCGGACAATGGCGAACCCAAGCCGCCGAACACGCCGGACGGCACCGAATACATCAAGATCACCACCCGCGATGCACCCGACAAGTATGAAGGCGTGAACAGGCCTTATGTGGATTTCTTCAAGGATGTGGTGGCCAAGGATCCGGTGAAGGGGCCCAATCCCTCGCTGGTGATGATGGATGAAGGCAACATGTCCAACATCATCCGCGGCAAGGGCGTGCCCACGCCGCCGCCGACCAACAAGGGTCACTTCCATGTCGGCCGCGACGAATTCTGGTTCATTCTGGAAGGCCAGATCGAGCATCTGATCGAGGACATCGGACTGGTCAAATCCGATCCCGGCGACATCGTCTTTGTGCCGCCCGGCCGCTGGCACCGCGCCAGCTTCGTCGACGGACAGACCGACACGCGCCTGTCCTTCAATGCCAACCCCTACACATTTCACGCTTTCGGCCCCGAAGCCGGCGGCGAGCAGTAAAGGACCGCGAATATGCGAAACATCACGAAATTTGCGGCCGCCGCGCTTGCGCTTCTGATCATTCCGGCCGCCGCGCAGGAAAGCAAAGTCTACACCTCCTGGGTGCCCAAGAAGATGGTGGCCTATACGGCCCCCAACAAGCCGATCACGCGCATCGATGCGGTTCTGGCCAAGCACAAGGGGCAGAAGAGCTGGAAGGAAGATGTGATCAAGACCGATCGCTATCACGCCCAGTGGATCCAGATGGCGCCGGGCGAAAAGACCCGCACCATCTTCTATGCCGACGACCGCACGGTCTGGATCGTGTGGGGCGGCCAGGTGCGCTTCAACATTCAGGGCCAGGAACCGTTCGTCGCCACCAAGGGCTTCATGGTGCAGACGCCGTTGCGCATGCGTTACAGCATGGAAGTGGTCGGCAATGAACCGGCGCTGTTCTTCGAAGTACGCCGCAACGACACCCTGCCCAGCTATGCCTTCAATGAAGGCGAGCCGGTGCCGGCCACTATCGGCATCCAGAATTATGAAAAGGTCAGCTATCCGCCGAACCTGCGCGCCGGCGGCAACGTGCCCTATGACGACGTCAACAAGCCCTATCTGGACTTCTTCAAGGACATCGTCGCCAAGTATCCGAATGGCGGATCGGGCTGGCCGCGTTACTTCGTCAACGACAAGGAAAATCAGCTGGCGATCATCCGCGGCATGGGCGTCCCTACCCCGCCGCCGACCAATCGCGGCCATTTCCACATCAATACCGACGAGTTCTGGTTCATTCCGGAAGGCAAGATCGATTACCTGATCGAAGGCGTCGGCCTGATCACCGCCAATGCCGGCGATATCGTCTATGCGACGCCGGGCCGTTACCATCGCGCCAGCTTCGCCGCTGGCCAGATGGACACGCGGTTGGCGTTCAACCGCAGCCCGACGCTGCAGCACAACTACGCTGAAGATGCCAACGGCCGGCAATAGCCGGTTCCTGCAAACGTTCCTGGCGGCGTCAACCGCCGCCGGGAACGGCCGCACGCGCATATTGCTTTGCTCGGGCGCCATCGGGGTGATTGCCGCGATGACGCCAGCCACAGCTGCGCCATGGCAGCGTGGCTTCGTCGTCGCCACCTACGAGTATGCCTTTCGCTATGGCGGCCGCGCCGGTTTCGAGCGTGCCGGTGAAGTCGAGCCTGGATCGGACTGTCCGCATGGCTCGAGTGTCCACTTTGCCAATGACAAGAATACGGAAGCTGCGCTTAAGCAGCCCTTCCGCAGCAAATACGAGATCGAAGCAATTTCCCGTCCGCCAGGCCTGCAACAGGTGCGGGCGCCGGTTTCGACACGCTTCAGCATCTGGAACCGCGCAATCACCTATCGCGGCTGGAAGCGCGGCATCGAAACCTATGTGAACCCATGGGCAGCGGAAGACCCTGGTCAGCCCGAAGTAACCGGCAGGATCGCGACCGGCTTCAATCTTGATAACAACGCTGCGACTGGCGGCTTCGTCGCCGAGGATGGCGAACAGGGTATCGACAATGCCCTTTACCGGGCCTGGGGCTGCGATGCGCCTTGGCGCGGCAACGGCAATGCCACGTTGCATCTGCGCGCCAACGACAAGATGCAAGGCGGCCTGTACACGATGGTGATCCGCGTATCAGGCAAAAAGGATACGATGAATGACGACAATGTGGTCGTCGAGATAGGTTATTCGCCTGACAAGATCACCAAGAATGCGCGGGGCGACGTGGCATCCGACTTTTCCTACCGGATCGTCAAAAGCGAACAATATTCCAGGCTGAAGGGAAAAATTCGCAATGGCGTTCTGGAAACCCAGCAGGTTGAGCAGTTGCATGCCCCACGCCTTGCCTGGTTCTATGATCATGCTGGTGACGCCGAATTCCGCAAAGGAAAAATCCGGCTGGAAATCGCGCCGGACGGGAATGCCAAGGGCCTGATTGGCGGTTACCGCGACTGGCGCAAGATCTATACGGAAAACACTTTCGCACAGGATGGCGGACAGCAGGGCATTCGCGAGCATGAAGACGGCGTGGCGCTGTATTATGCCTTAAAACGCAATGCGGACGGGATGGCCGATCCCCGGACCGGTGAGAGGATGGGCATTTCCTCCGCCTATCGCATTACCGCCATGCCGGCATATGTGGTGGATTCTGCCCAGCCTCTTGGCGTGACCGTGATCCAGGCAGAGGAAACACGCCGCAAGGCATTCCTTGCGGTCCGCGAAGCCACGATCAAATCCACCAGAACGCGCATCGTTCAGGGCGTGCCGCCGGGCACCTCGCAAGGCGCGTTCCCCGCGATGGAACGCCGTATCGTGGATCTGCCCAGCAAGGATTTTTTCCTGAAGGTTCTGGACCGTCCTCACTATGACGCGGATGTCACGGAGATTGACGGCGAGCTGGTCGACAAAAACGGCAATGAAGTCGGCAAGCCGCCCGAAAAGCCGGGCGAGCAAGTTCAGAACAGGGGCGCGTCCGCGCAGGTCGCAGTCGCGGGCGACTGATCAGCTTGCCGTCACCGTCATCCCGTCATAGCCGGGCTCGACACCGGGCGGCAGTTCGCGCAGCAACGTGTCGTAATCCATGTCGACATGCATGTTGGTCAGGATGGCACGCCTGGGCTTGACCCGCGCGATCCATTCCAGCGTGCGGCCCAGATGGGCATGGCTGGGATGAGGCGTGTGACGCAGAGCGTCGACGATCCAGCACTCCACGCCTTCCAGCGCCGCGAAAGCCGCATCATCCAGCGCGTCCACGTCGGGCGAATAGGCGATATTGCCGAAGCGGAAACCCAGGCTGCGGATGCGGCCATGCCCCAGCCCGAAGGACAGAACCGGCAAAGCGCCGCCGGGGCCATCGATCTGGAACGGCACAAAAGGTTCGGGCAGCACATGCGGCGTCAGGATCGGTGGGTAATCGCGGTTGGGCGGGGTCTTGAAGATGTAGCTGAACTTGCGCTCCAGGCTGTCCAGCGCGAACCGGTCCGACCATAGATCGATCTTCCGGCCTTTCGCGGCCAGAACCAGCACGCGCAAATCGTCCATGCCGTGCGTCTGGTCGGCATGGTCATGAGTGATCAGCACGCCGTCCAGCCGGCCCACTTTCGCCGCCAGCAGCTGTTCGCGCAGGTCTGGCGAGGTATCGACCAGCGCTCGCGTGTCGCCATTCGCGCCCTTGCGGCTGACCAAGACCGAACAGCGGGTGCGGCGGTTGCGCGGCTGGGCCGGATCGCACACGCCCCATTGCGGACCGCCCTCGCCCAGCCGCGGTACGCCGCCTGAGGAGCCGCAACCCAGGATGCGCACTTCAATCGTCATGCGGGGCGCTGAACTTTTGAAAACAGCCGGAAGAAATTCTCTGTCGTTGCGTCGGCAAGCTCCTGCCCGCTGACGCCTTTCAGATCGGCCAGCATGGCGGCGGTGTGGGCAACGAAGGCCGGTTCGTTGGTCTTGCCCCGGTGCGGCACCGGCGCCAGATAGGGCGCATCGGTTTCCACCAGTAGCCGGTCCAGCGGCACGCTTTTGATCACGTCGCGCAGGGGCTGCGAGTTCTTGAAGGTGGCGATGCCCGACACCGAGATATAAAGCCCCAGTTCCAGCGCCGCATCCGCCAGCTTCTGGGTTCCGGTGAAGCAATGAATCAAGCCTTTGAAGGCACCCTTGGCCATTTCCTCGCGCAGGATATGAATCGTGTCGTCATCGGCATCGCGGGTGTGAACGATCACCGGCAGGCCGGTCTGCCGGGCGGCGGCGATATGGCTGCGGAAGTTGGCTTGCTGCGGCTGGCGCGGAGAATGTTCGTAGTAATAGTCCAGGCCCGTTTCCCCGATGGCGACCACCTTGGGATGCGCGGCCTCGGCGATCAGCGCCGCTTCGTCGTCCAGCAGTTCCTTTTCGGACTCGTGCGGATGCACACCCACGCTGCACCAGACATTGTCATGTGCTTCGGCAACGGCCTTGACGCCGGAAAAGCGCTTCAGCTCGGTGCCGATGCTGACACAGACGCCGACACCGGCGGCGCGGGCGCGGGCCAGCACTTCGTCGACCTTGCCGGCATAGTCGGGAAAATCGAGATGGCAGTGCGAGTCGACCAGCATCTAAAGCGCCCCGCCCCGCGCCACGCGCGATATATCCCGCGCCATGGTCAGCACCGTCTGTCGCGGCTCCAGATTCAGCGCGGCGGCCCGGCTGAAGCCCTGTTCGATCCGTCCCAGCAGCGAAACCCACCGCTCCAGCTCGGCGCCGCCGCCATGCGCCCTGGCGCGGATGCGATCGGTCAGCGCCTCACCCAGGAAATTGCCGAACAGCTCCAGCCCGTCACGGGTGCGGAACAGCTTTTCGCCCAGCGTCAGCAGCGCCAGCAGATCGGGATCGCGCGCATTGTCGATCAACCGGTCGGCTTCTTTGGCCAGCGCCGCACCATCGCCGGTGGCCAAGGTCAGCGCCGCGCCCAAACTGCCGCCCGACAACCGGGCCAGCGAAGCGCGTTCATCGCTGTCGGCATCAGGCAGATGTTTGCGCAAGCCCAGTTGCAGTGTCTCGTCATCCAGCGGGCGCAGTTCCAGCCGCTGGCAGCGCGAGCGAATGGTAGGCAGCAACCGGCCCGGCAGGTTGGACAGCAGCAGCAGCATGGCGTTGGGCGGCGGCTCTTCCAGCATCTTCAGCAGCGCGTTGGCGGCGTTGTCGTTCATGTCGTCGGCGGTATCGACGATGGCGACGCGCCAGCCGCCCGCGCCGCTGGTCATGCCGAAGAAATCCGCCAGCCGCCGTATCTCGTCCACCGACAGCACGGTCATCAGCTTGCCGGTCTTGGGATTGATGGCGCGCTTGAGCACCAACAGGCCCGGATGCGATTGCGCCAGCACCTGCCGGGTCGCGGTGTGATCGTCAGGCACCGACAAGTCTTCGGGGCCCGCATCGGTGGCGCCATAGGCCAGCAGGTAGCGCGCGATCCGGTAGGCCAGCGTCGCCTTGCCGATGCCCGGCGGTCCGGTGATCAGCCAGGCGCTGGGCGGGCGCCCTGCCCGCAGGGCCCGCGCCGCGCGCCCCAGCGCCACATCCTGTCCCAGCAGCGTGGCGGTCTCGCGGGGATGGGCAAACCCCTCGATACGGTCGCTGTCATTGGGTTCTGCGGAACGCTTGGCCATGGCCGCTTTATAAAGTGAAACGCCGGGCGACGGCGGCGAAAATCGTCTCGGCCACCTGATCCTCGGTTCCCGACGCGTCGATCACCCGGCAGCGTTCGGGATGGCGTTTGGCGATGTCCAGAAACGCCTGGCGCAGCTTTTCATGGAAGTCCGCCCCGAACTTTTCAAAACGTGTTTCCGCGCCGCTGCGGGCCAGCGCCCGTTCCAGCCCGATCTTCACATCCAGATCGAGGACCAGCGTCAGGTCGGGCGCGAAATCGTCCAGAACCGCGCTGTCGATCCGGCGGATGGTTTCGCGGTCCACGCCGCGCCCCACGCCCTGATAAGCGAAGGTGGAGTCGTTGAAGCGGTCCGATATCACCCATTTGCCCGCAGCCAACGCCGGGCCGATGGTGCGGGCGACATGGTCGGTGCGCGCGGCATAGGCCAGCAGGGTTTCGGTGATGGCGTTCCAGCGGCCCGGCTCGCCTTCCACCATCAGCTTGCGGATTTCCTCGGCGCCGGGCGAACCGCCAGGCTCGCGCGTGCACAGCACCGAGATGCCTTTTTCCTCGAGCGCAGCGGCCAGCCGGCGTATCTGGGTGGACTTGCCGGTGCCCTCGCCGCCTTCCAGGGTGATGAAGCGTCCGGTCACTTCCAGATCTTGCGCTTGACGCTGTTCCACATGCTGCCGATCACGCCAACCTTGGCCACCGCTTCGGCGGCATAGACCGGCACGTCTAGCGGCGGGAAATCCGGCGCCGTCACGCGCAGGGTGCCGACCCGCTGGCCGACCGATATAGGCGCCGTCAGGCCGGGATTGGGCCGCAGCTGGGTCTTCATGCCCTTGCTGGATTCCACCTGCATGGTGACGTTCAGCGCCTTGGCATGCGTGACCGACACGGTTTCCTGCGCACCTTCCAGAACCGGCAGGGTGCCGACGATCTGGTTGGTCTTGAGCACCGGATAGGAGCGGAATTCGCGGAAGGCCATCTCCATGACCCGCGTCGCCTCCTCGGCGCGGCGGATGTTGGGGAAATAATCGTTCTTGTATTGCGGAAAACGCAGCCCGTTCAGCACCAGGATCAGGCGCTGGTCGCCGCGTTTGGCCGATACCACGATACCGTAACCGGCGGCATCCGTATGGCCGGTCTTCAACCCGTCGGCGCCCTGCAGCATGCCCAGCACCAGATCGCGGTTGGGCTGGCGGATCTTGTTCCAGGTGAATTCGCGTTCGCTGAAATAGGGATAGTATTGCGCATATTCGGTGATCAGGTGGCGCGACAGCTTGGCCAGGTCCAGCGCGCTCATCATCTGGCCGGGAGGCTCCGGCAGGCCATCGGGATTGACGAAGTGCGATTGGTCGAGCCCGAGCTGCTTGGCGCGGGCGTTCATCATGTCGGCAAAGCCTTCGACGGTGCCGCCCAAGGCTTCGGCCACCACCACGCAGGCATCGTTGCCCGACTGGATGACGATGCCCCGGATCAGGTTTTCCACCGACACGCGGGTGCCCACATCCAGGAACATGCGCGAACCGCCGGTGCGCCAGGCGCGTTCCGACACCGGGAAGGTATCGGTCAGCTTGACGCGGCCATCCTTCAGGCGCCCGAACAGCAGATCGAGTGTCATCAGCTTGGACATGGAGGCCGGCGGGTTCGCCACCCGGCCGTCCTTTTCCCACAGCACCTGCCCTGTGGCCGCGTCCATCAGCAACGCATGCTTGGCACTGGTCTGTATCTGGGCCTGCGCCGGCAAGGCGGCGGCAAGAAGCACACAGACGAACAGACTGAAACGGCGAAGCATGAAATCTCCCGATACGATTACTGGTCTACAACAATATGGGCATCATTGGCGCCCGCTCCGGTCACGCGCGACAGGGCCGCATCAGCGTCTTTGACCGACGCGAATGGAGCGCTGCGCACCCTATAGAGCGTCTGGCCGCCGCGCTGAAGCGGCGAAATCTGCATGCCGCCGCCCAGCTTGTTCAGCAGCGCCTGGGCATTCTCGCGCCGGGTGAAAGCTCCAACCTGCACATACAGCCGGGTGGCCGGCGGCACCGAAACCTGGGTCACCTTTCCATCCGGCTTGGCGTCGTTGAACATCTCGGCCGGGATCGGGGCGGGTTTGGGCATGCCGGCGACCTGCGCCGGCGGCGCCACGGTGGCGCCAGGCAAAATTCCCAGCGCGGCGCTGTCGACCTTGCCGCTGGGCGCGGCGGAAGGCCCGCCAGCAAGGGCCTCAGGTCCGGCCGGTGCGCCGTTTAGTTCGGAGCGGCCCATATAGGTGACCCGCACCCTGGCCGTTCCGCTCTGGATGATGTCCAGAAGTTCGGCGGCGCGCCTGGACAGGTCGATGATGCGCCCGCGCGAGAACGGCCCACGGTCATTCACCCGCACGATCAGCGACTTGCCATTGTCCAGGTTGGTGACGCGGACATTGACCGGCATGGGCAGGGTCTTGTGGGCGGCGGTCAGCATGTCGCCGGTGTAGATTTCGCCGTTGGCGGTTTTCTTGCCGTAGAAGGTCGGCCCGTACCATGAGGCGATACCGGTTTCGTCATAATCCGGCTGCTCGCGCGGATAATACCAGATGTTGTCGATCTGATAGGGCTGGCCGACCTTGTAGACCCCGGCACTGGCCGGAACCTGGACCGTGGGGGGCGGAGGCGGCGGCGGGGGCGTCTGGGTGGCGCAGGCGGCCAACAGGGCCACCGCCGAAACGCCGGAAAATCTCGCAAGCAACCGCATGGCCGGAATCACGCCCGTAAACACACGGGCGAGGCTACTGGACCGGGGCCCCCGGCTCAACGAGGTTGCCCAAAGTCCTTGTCAAAGCTAGAGAAACCGCCACGGATGGGTGGCCGAGTGGTTTAAGGCAGCGGTCTTGAAAACCGCCGGGCCTGCAAGGGTCCCGTGAGTTCGAATCTCACCCCATCCGCCATTAATACCGGCAACATATTGTAAATAATGAATATATTTTTTGTCGAGTAGCTATTACCCACGATTTAACCCACACTGATTTTTTGATAGGATTTGGGCCTAATTTCTCGCAGATCGTGCGGCCCGGTTCCCTTTGGTGTTCTGATTTGCGGCTTAGACCCGAGCGAGATTCGCGATCACCATCCCCTGAATCGAAATACGCTCTGGCGATGTTGCGCGTCCCAGGTTGAGCCGTAGGGCCTCAAGCGCCTCCTGCATGGCCCGGTCCGCCCGCAAGCAGCGCCTATCCGCTAACCCAACGCCAGCCGCATCATAATCCGGCCGAAGTGAATGTCGGCTTTACCCCAAAAGCGGCCATTCGTTTGGATGAGCCCAATGTCCGCTTTGCGCCAATAGCGGACATTCGATAGCGCCTTTGGCGCCAGTTGCGAAAGAGCTTCCGCAGTGTCGGCGCGGGCGAGCAAGCAGGAATAGCAGTGAGCCGGCGTCGTCGCCCCGCCGCCAGAGCCAATCGACTGATAATTGATTTGATTGCCAGTAGCGTCTTTGTACGCACCCGCCCACTTAGAAATGAGCGGAAACACAAAGGTCGAGCCAGCACCGGTGAGGTTGGCTGCCGCCGCCGAGTTCGCGATCAACGCGATACCGGCAATCATTCCAATTGCAGCGCGGCTATACATCTTCATGTTTTTCATCTTCCCATAGCGTATATATGACTAGCGGCGGCATTGCAGAGGAACGCGCCAGCTTTGTGAACTATATATGACAGTGGTGTGACTACTACTAACCCACTATATTAAAAGGGGTTTTCTATTGGTCTGTCGTGGTGGGCCTCCAACAAGTTTTGCACAGTGACTCCGCAATTAACAGAATCCGGATCTCATACCCCGCCTTGTGAAAATAGTTGCACTCCGGTCGGTCGGATCACAGGTATACCCGCTGGACGGATCGTTGGCTGAACCATGCCCGACGTGATTTTCATAGTGCTATCCGTACTGATAAGCATTCCCGTGGGGATGATCATATCCAGCGCATCACTGAAAATGCCGAAGCCGGACATTGTTCGGCCCGAGAGCTCGCGGCGAAAGCTGGTTTTGGTTCTGGCCTGTATGGCTTTGGCGCTATGGGCAGGATCGGCATGGCCTGGTCCAAACGCCTTCCTGGGCAGCCTGCTGGGATGGCAGCTGCTGATTCTGGCCTTGCTGGATTTCGAGCATTTCTGGCTGCCGCGAACTTTGACCATCACCTTGCTTGTAAGCGGTCTGATAGCGATAGCCGCCCAATCCATGCAGAGCTTTTACGAGCATGCGCTGGGCGCTGCGATAGGCTTCGCTCTGCTGGCGGCGCTTGCGTTTGCGTATCGCAAATTGCGCGGACAAGACGGTCTTGGCGGGGGAGATGCATGGCTTCTGGCGGGGGGGGGCGCATGGACCGGCTGGCAGGGCCTCCCAACCATTCTTGTGCTTGGTGCGGGCGCCGGGCTCGTCTTCGTCGCCCTGATGTCGGTGCGTGGCAAGCCGGTCGGACGCGCGCAACCCATCCCCTTTGGGGTGGGTTTGGCGATCGGAATTTGGCTCACCTGGCTCTACGGGCCACTCGATGGCACGCAGATTTTGCGCCAAGCGACGGGTTAAAGGGCGAGATTTCCCCGATCGAAACGCGCATAGCCATCTGCCTCCGGCGCAAAGCCGGCCGCGGCGGCCATGGCATCGCCAGCTTCTCCCAAACCCAGGATGCGATTTTCCATTCGATAGGCGCCGTCAGCGCCAATGCGGATGGTGCTGCGGATCGCGATGCTGCCGGACCGGCCCACCAATCTGGCAATCACGTCGTTACCGGCACAGCCGAGCGCTCCGCGCAATTCCAGGTCGGACGAAAGCGGGATACTGCCCCGCGCCAGCCGCACATGCTTGACCACAACCGATCCCTGCGCTGCGCGGCAGGTACCGTCACGGAATGCAACGTCGATGTCGGATAGCAGCATTTCACCTTCCAACGGCAGCGAGGGGGAAAGCGCCTGGACGGGAACCCGCAAGCTATCGGCGCGGATCTCTCGTCTGTCTCGGCCCAGCAGGGCTGTGCCGGCACCTTGCAGTTTGCCCGCCGCAGAGAAGCGAAAGCGCATTTGACCTGACAGAAGGGCGGGAATATCCAGCGCCACTTTTGCATCGCCCAGCGAAAGGTGGCCGAGATAACCAGCCTGCAAGACGCCGCCCCAGATCGTCCCCTCAACATCTGCGGCGGAAAGCCAGCGGTCCGCCTGCGTCCAGGATAGCGCCAGCCGCAAGGGCGCGGTCGCCGCCAGAACCGCAACCAGGAACATTGCCAATACGGGCCATTTCCACTGCATATCAGCGCCCATCGCTAAAGGTCGCGTCAAGGTTGAGCGTGCCCTCACCCTGTTTCACCACAATCAGGTGGCGGAGCGAAATGCCATACTCGGTTTGCAGTTGGGCAATCCAGGGAAATAGCAGCGTCGATGGGACCGCGTTGGCGGCAACACGAACCCCGCCTTGCGGATCGGGTTCGATGCGTCCCGGCGTGATACCGGCGGCGCCCAAGCTATCGCGCACAATCTCCGCCAAGGGCTTCTTGGCGGCTTCAACCTTGCGCGCCGGTCCCAATGTGCGTATCTGCGCCACCAGCGACAGAACCGTCTGCTTCTCTTTTAAAGCTATTGCATGCCGGTATGCCGACACCCGATGGAGATACACAGCCGGTCGCCAAACCCCGTACCAGCAAATGGCGGCCACGATCAGGACTGCGCCCAGCCCCACCATGATGCGCTCGCGCTGCGACAGGCTGTTCCACCAGTTGATCACGGCCTGCCTCCCAGCCTTACGTCGCTGACCATTACTCCGGAATCCTCTCGCGAGGACACTTTGCGCATTTCGATGCCATTTCCGGCCAGCGCGATACCGAGCTTGTCGATATCCTCCGCCACAGGGTGGCGGAGCGAGACTTGCAACATACCATCGGACATCACCGTCAAACTCTCGAGTTGAATGCCGCCTGCTGCCTCCAGCGTTGAAAATAACAGTGCGATCCGGCCTGCCGGACCACCGGACGTCAGGTCCAGTTGCCGAAACCGGTCCTGCAATGCCTGCACCGGGTTCTGAACAGCCGCGCCGGCCGGCAGCACGGAGGCCGCCGCGACCGCGCTTTCCGCCTTCAACCGCTGCGCGGATATATGGAGGTGGACCGCCTGACCGATTTGTATCAAGACCGGGCTTATCAATAGCAATCCGGCCATTACAGCCAGGCGCACCCGATTGCCGGTCAAGAATCCCCCGCGTCGGCGCACGCCGAATTCCCCCTGCAGCAAGTTGACAGGGGGAGCAAGAGCCCCTTGCGTTATCATGCGCTCGAGGGCGGGCTGACTGGTTGACGTTGCCGTGACGTCCTTCAGAAGCATGGGCAGGAGGTCGCTGTCACAACAGAATGCCAGGCGCGGACCGCGTACAATCGCAACCCCATCTGGCATCTGTGCCGCCAAGGTTTGTGCATCGGCGGGTTCTGGCAGTGTGAGATGGTCGGGAATGAGGGCATCGGGTTCCAGGCCGTGCTGCCGCGCGCCATCGATCCACGCTTGCATCTGTTCTCGCGAAACAGCCACGGCGAGCCGGAACCCGTCTTCTTCCAAAGGCCCCAGGGCCAGATGGAGCGCTTGCGGCCCCAAAGCCAGCTCGTCTTCCATCTGCATGCGCGCCGCGGCAAGCGCCTGCTTTTCACTGCGCGTGGGCAGATGCAGCCAGCGGGCAGTTACCTCAATGCCCGGTACCACCAGGACCGTCCACAGCTCCGAACCCTCAGCATCGCCCGGGTGCAGCTTACGCCAACCGGGCATCGTGCCAGCCTCCCCGATGGTGGTGCAGACCAGCGCCTTTTGGAGGTCCGATGGATAGATCACAATGCGCGCGCTTTTCATTCGTCGGCTCCCCAGCGCCTGGATACGAGCCTTACGTCGCCCTGGCCGGCGCTTTCAAACAGAGTGCTGGAAAGCGCCTCGGCATCGCCATGGCGTACATCAGTCTCGAGCCGAAAGAAGCGGGTTCGCAGCGATACCTGTTCACCCGGACCGCCGCTTTCACTCAGCGGGGCCAGAAGTGGTTCCGCCCGGAACGCCGCTTCGTTCGGCCAGCCCCCAGCGGGACGCATGGCAATCAGGCGGGCGGCATCGGCGGGTGACAGCCGGCCATCTGTAAGGGCTGTCAGAAGCACGGCACTTGTCACCGGCAAGGTGTTGACGTTGAGCATCGTCATATCCGTGTTGGGCAGCGCGCAAACATAGGGACGCAGGCGGCGGTAGACGTTGTCGGTGAACCCGTGGATGGCGCGAAGCTCGCTGGCCTCGGCAAGCAGCGTTGCCCCGGTGAGATAGCCAACGGGGGACTCTCTATAAGCTTCATCCTCCGCCCCACCGGCCTCACGCAGGGCATCACTGTCGGCCCAGTCCACCAGCGCCGCCGCGAGTGTGGCGGCGTCCTGGGGCGCAAACTCCAGCGCCAAGAGCAATGCCATGAACTGCGCAGCGCCCCGATCGCGGCGGCGCAGCATCTCGCCGGCACCTTCCACCACGCTGTTGAGATTAAAGCAGGCGCCGCCATCGGCCAGGCGCATGCCGACCTGCCCGTCCTCGACCGGAAACTGGACAAAGCGCCCTGGCCAGTTTCCCGCAAGACTGGTGCGCACCCCACCACTGGAAAGACGGGCGATCCGGCTTCGCGCCAATGCCTCCGCGCCGAGCGCATACCATTGAGCCTGACCGTTCTCGGCCGCATTCATACTGCGGCGAATTCCAAAACGGATATCGTCAAGCAGCGCCACCGCCAGCACCGACATTACCGCCACCAGAAGCAGCACCGTGATCAAGGCCGCACCTTTTTCGTCCCAGCGCCTCACGAAGCAGACCCCGTCACGAGAAGCAGCTGCGTTACAGTTCCGTAGTCGGTCAGGTTCAAGTCCAGCCGCACCGCCTGGGGAAGGTCTACATGCGCGCCCAGCGGGAGCGTATCGATCCATTGCCCATGCCACAGAAATTTCAGCGAGGCGCTGCGGATGCCCGTGAGCAACGGCTGGGAGGGATAGAATGAGCCGCTATCCAATCCGACGCGGGTGCGGCGCTCCAGCGTATTCTTTGCCAGACGATATTCGACATACTGCAATGAGCTGCGCGGTTGATTGTCGGGATTGTCCACGCCACGGCGAACCAATGCCAACAATGGACCGCCATTCGCCTGTTCGTTGCCGAAAAAAGCGCGATTATCGGGCCGCCCGTCGAGGCCGCGGGTCCGGCGTGTGCTGGCCTGGGCCAGGTCCGCCTTCAGCAGCGCCCGTGCGCCCTGAAATTCCGCCAGGCGGCTGGTATGGGCCCGGACCCTTTCCTGATTGTCCATGCTGAAGCGCATCACGGCGACGCCGGCGGCGGAAACCAGGCCGAAGATGAACAGTGCCAGCATCATTTCAACGAGGGTAAATCCCTTCATCGCATCACCCGGAAGACCACGACTTCACTGGCGGTCCTGTTGCTCTGTGGCGGCGAAACCGTAACCGTGACGCGCAGGATATCGCTGTCGGCAGCCCGCGTGACTCGCCGTGTCCAGCGCCACGCCTCGCCGCCGGCCATTTCAACGCCGCTTTCTGCGCCAACGGAAGGTGGCATGGCGCTGGCTATGGCTTCGATGGCGCGATTGTCAGCCACGATGCTGGCGAACAGCCGCGTGCGCAACGCTGCAGCCGTGCGTGTGTTCTCGCCGGCCAGATTGAGCAACGCCACGGCGCCCAGGCTGAGAATAGCCATGGCCACGAGCATTTCCAGAACGGTGAACCCACGTTCAGACAAGGTCATGGATCTGCACCCGGCCCTGGCGGTTGATAATAAGGTCTATCGAACGTCCGCTGGCGGTCATGCGAATGGTGGCGGGATCGGTGCTGCCGCTGGAATCGAAACGGACGGCCCTGCGCCCGGCACCACCGGTTAGCGCGACGGAAAGCCCTTCCCCCCAGGGCCGAGGCTTGAACGGCCCGGCGACCAGCGGAACCCAACGGCCACGGCGCTGAACCCGAAAACTGCTGTCATTTGCCGCCAGGATGATCTCGACAGGGCGATTGGTCAGCACCGCTTCCTGCTGCGCGTGCTGAATCCGCGCGGCCAGATGCTCGGCTTCATCCGCAAGTCTTGCGCCGCCCGATGGCAGGTTGAGCAGCACCATGCTGCTGGCGAGGCCCACCAACAGCAAGACCACCATCATCTCGATGAGCGTGAAACCCTGCTCCCTAGCTCCAGTTGCCGATATCGGCATTGTCGCCCTCCCCGCCCTTCACCCCATCCGCGCCGAACGAATATACATCGAACCGGCTATGCTGACCGGGAAAGGCATATTGATAGGGATTGCCCCACGGATCCTGGGGCAGACGGCGCACATAGCCACCATCGCGATAGCGATCCGCGCGCGCCATGCCGGCAGGCGCCTGCACCAGCGCCGTCAATCCTTCCTCGGTCGTCGGAAAGCGCAGCGTTTCCAGGCGAAACGTCTCCACGGCCTGTTCCAGCACGGCAATGTCCGCACGCGCTTTTTCGCGCATGGCGCGGTCCTGGCTGGGAAGAACATTGATCATTACGACCGTCGCCAAGAGGCCGATGATGACGATCACCACCATGACTTCTACCAGGGTAAAGCCGGCGTCGCGGCGAAAACGGTCAGGAACGGGCATGGGTATCTCTCTTCAGCTGTAGGCCAGTGTGTTGATTTGCAGGATCGGAAGCAGGATCGCCAATACGATCAGCGTGACGACAGCGCCCATCACCACGATGATGATCGGCTCAAGCAGGCTAAGCGCCAGCGCGACAAAGGTCTGAAACTCCCGCTCCAGATATTCGGCGGCACGGCCCAGCATATCGTCCATGCGTCCGCTGCTCTCGCCGCTGGCGGTCATGTAGATAAGGATGGGCGGAAAGATATCCGCTCGGCGCATGGCGCCGGACAGGCTGCCACCCTCGCGGATGGTCGTCGCCATCACGAGCGTTGCCTGGCGCAAGGCACGATTGGACACCGTCGGTACCGTGAGCAGCAGACCTTCCAGCACGGGGACGCCGCTGGCAATCATGGTCGACAGCGTGCGTGCCAGACGGGCAGCGTTGACGTTGCGGATCAGCTTGCCGGCGACCGGCAGGCGCAGAAGCGCCGCATCGAAGCGCAGTCGCATGTCCGGCCGGCGCAGCGCCTGCGCCAGTCCGATGATGCCGGCGGCGAAAAGCAGCAGGAAAAGCCATCCCCAGTCGCGCGCCACATCCGAGACAAAGATTATCACGCGTGTCAGGAGCGGAAGCCGCTGCCCCATACTGTCGAACTGGTCCACCACTTTCGGGACCACGAAGACCACCAGCGCGGCGATAACCGTCAAAGCCGTGAGCGTGAGGGCTGCGGGATAGACCAGGGCGATCTTGAGGCGGCTGCGCGCCTGCTCGTCGCGTTCCAGCAGGTCCGCCAGCCTTTCCAGGATGGTGGGCAATGCGCCAGAACTCTCTCCCGCCGCGACCATGGCACGATAAAGCGGGGGAAACGCGGCGTCCTGCCGCGCCATGGCGCCGGACAGGCGGAAGCCTTCCAGCACGCTTTCATGTGTCGCGGTCAGGACCCGTCGCAGATGCGGATTGTCGGTCTGCAAGGCGATGGTTCGCAGCGCCTCTTCCAGGGGCGCGGTGGCAACCAGGGTCGCAAGCTGGCGCGTTATCAAAGACAGATGTCGGACACTGAGCTTGCGGGGCTTCAAGCGGTTCCTGATGCGACCGCTCATGCCTTCGACAGCAGGAACGATGCTAACAGGAACCAGCCGCCGACCCTGCAGCTCTTCGCGCACCAGGCGCTCGGTCGCAGCCGATATTACGCCCTGGCAAGTCCTGCCCCCGCTATCGAGCGCGGTATACTCAAAGGTCGACATGCGCCATTTCCTGACGGGTCACCCGGATAGATTCCTCTACCGTCGTCAGGCCTTCAGCAACGTACCGGCGCACCTCATCGGCCAAGGTCCCGCCCTTTTCAAAGGCAACGGCCGAAATCGCGTCCTCGTCTGCCATGTCACTAATCAGGCGACGGATGCGATCATCGATACGGATTGCCTCATAGACACCGATCCGCCCGGCAAAGCCGGTATTGCCGCATTCCGCACACCCTGCGTTGCGATAGAGCGTGTGTCCGGGCGGAACATTGATCAGCCTCGCGGTGGCCAGGTCCGCAGGGGTGGGGTGGCGACAGGCGGGGCATAGCCGGCGCACCAGACGCTGCGCGATGACCACACGTATGGTCGCCGCCAGCAGGAACGGCTCGACCCCCATGTCTCGCAGGCGCGTGATGGCGCCGGCCGCATTGTTGGTATGCACGGTGGAAAGAACCAGGTGACCGGTGAGGCTTGCCTGCACGGCAATCTGGGCCGTTTCCCCGTCGCGGATTTCACCCACCATCACAATATCGGGATCCTGCCGCAGTATGGCCCGCAAGCCCGCGGCGAAGGTCATCCCGACCTTGGTGTTGACCTGGGTCTGGCCCAACCCCTTGATGGCATATTCGACCGGGTCCTCGATGGTGAGGATATTGCGCGTCGCATCGTTGAGCATGGCGAGGCCGGAATACAGACTCGTGGTCTTACCGGAGCCGGTGGGCCCCGTCACCAGAACGATTCCGTTGGGCTCACGCAAGGCGCCGCGAAAGGTTTCCAGGGCGTGGGTTGAAAAGCCAAGCTCTTCCAGCCCCAGCGCCGCCTGATCCTGATGCAGAATGCGCATAACAAGACGTTCACCGGCACGCGCCGGCAGGGTCGAAACGCGCACGTCCAAAGAGCGTCCGCCCAGCGTCAGGGAAATCCGCCCGTCCTGCGGAATTCGCTTCTCCGCGATATCCAGACGCGCCATCACCTTGACGCGCGAAACGAGGAGCGGCGCCAAACGGTGGGAGAGCGACAAGACTTCCTTGAGAACGCCATCGACCCGCAAGCGAACCACCAGGGCCGTCTCGAAGGGCTCGACATGAATATCGGATGCGCCCTGGCGCACCGCTTCGGCGATAATTCCATTGATCAGGCGGATGACAGGCGCGTCGTCCACGACATCAAGAAGGTCCGCCGTCGCGGGAAGATTCTCCGCCAGACTGTCCAGTCCGACGCTTTCGTCCAGGCTGTCATCCGCAGCGGACAGACCGGCACTGCCATAGGTTTGCGAAAGCCGCTGTTCAAATTCCGGCCGGCTCAGAGGCAAGACCTGCAAGGGGCGACGCAGGGCGCGACGCGTCTCAATCAGCGCCAACGGATCCGCGCCATCGCGAAGACCGACCTGCGCCACATCACTCAGTTCCAGCAATATGACACCATGCTTCTTGGCGAAGGCGTAGGCGAGTGGCGCCGGCGCACTCATTGCAGCTTCGCCGGAGCGGAAGCCGGTGCGGCCGTTGCCGGAGCAGGCAGCGGCGGCACCGCAGGAACACGCGGTGGCTCCGCCCGCAGATACTTGCGGACCATCTCCTCGAGCTGACTCTGCCGGTCCGGAGTTCCAACGGTCTGCTGACCGACGATGTACTCGTACTTTGGCGCCGTGGCGCGGCGGGCATCGGCTGCACTTCTGACGATGGTGGGCCGGATAAAGATCATCAGGTTGGTGCGATCGCGTTGCCGGCTGGTACTGCGGAAAAGCGCGCCAAGCACCGGAACCTCGCCCAGAAGCGGTGTTTTCTCGACGGAAAGGCGTTCATTCTGATCCAGCAGCCCGCCCAAAACGATGATCTCGCCGTCATCGACATTCACGGTGGTCTCGACCTGCCGACGATTGAGCACCAGCTCCGCCGAAGCCGCGCTGACCGGCCCCGCCACACTGGACACTTCCTGGCGCAGGAACAATGTGACCGTGCCTCCGGCATTGATCTGCGGCTTCACGTCGAGTTGTATGCCCACGTCCTGCCGCTGGATGGTGCGGAAGGGATTGACGTTTGCCGTGCCGAGCACTTCGCCGGTGGTTATCGGGACATTCTGGCCCACCAAGATGGTCGCTTCCTGATTGTCGAGCGTCATGATCGACGGCGTCGACAGCAGGTTTGAATTCGTATCGCTTTTGACGGCATTGATGACGAAGGTGAAGAGCGTATCGCCATTGATCTGGCCAATACCCCCGGTGATGAGGCCGTTAGCGCCGAGAAGTGAGGCGGCGGCGGCGTCCCGCAGACCCTGGAGCGTTGATCCTTCCGGAAGATAGTCCGGTCCAACCCCCGCACCCAGAATGGCTGGCAGATTGGGCCGCGCATTGGAATAGTTCGTAGCGGTGAAGGGGGCGCCAGACGCGTTTCGGCCCGACAGGGCGAACTGCACACCCAGCCGCTTGGCTGTCGTGTCTGAGACTTCCACGACAATGGCTTCAACAAGAACCTGCTCGCGCCGCACATCCAGCTTGCGGATGACCTCCGCCAGCATGTGCTGCGTGTCTGGCGATGCCGCGATCACTATGGCATTGGCGCCGGGGTAGCGCGTGATGCTAGCCCGCTGTTCACCACTGGAGACAGGAGCGGGCGCGGGCTCCGCCGGAGCCGGCTCACTGCCCGGGCTGATCCCAACCCTTGTGGAAGAAACTCTTGTCGTGACAGGTGCAGGCGTGGACGGGGCACTTTGACCCACCAGCTGCCGCAGCACAGGCACCAGTTGCGCTGCGTCTGCGTGCTGAAGCTGAACCACCCTGACATCGCCCGCGCCTTCGGCCCGGCGGTCGAGGTCTGCGATGATCGGCAGCAGCGGACGCACCGCTTCGGCTTCTCCACGCAGGATAATGCTGTTGCTGCTTTCCACCACGATGATGGAGACAAGTCCATTGCGCGCCTGAATATCGGCGCCGGGACCTTTCAGAAGAGAGTTGAGGACCTCGGCGATCTCGCGCGCGGAACTGGCCCGCAAGGTCACTGTCTCCGTAACCCCGCCAGCCCGATCGATCTCCGTCAAAAGATTGCGAATTCTACGCAGATTGTCGCTGTAATCGGCAATGACAAGAAGATTGCCCCGGCTGCTGGGAAGCACGACACCTTGCCGGCCGATCAGGGGTTTGAGCGCCTCTGCCGCCGACCGGGCATCCAGGGTATGAAGCCGGAAAACCTGCGTGGAGAATCCGTCGCCGACATTTCCCCCTAGGCTGCCGGCGGACTGGGCGGCGCCCTCCTCCGGTGCAACCCGGTAAGCCCCGGAGGCGGTGGGTATGGCCACCAGCCCATTGGCGCGCAAAGCTGACAGCAGGACATCCAGCAATTCTGTCCGCTGCAAGGGCTGCTGGCTTGTGACGGTTACTTTCCCCTGTACCTTGGGATCGATGATGAAGGTCGTACCGGTGGCACGCGCCACATCCTGAATGAAGACGCGGATATCGGCGTCCTGAAGATTCAGTACTTGCCCCTGCTGCGCCGGCGCATTCTGCGCCATCACGGGCATCGCCTGAAACAGGACCAGAACGAAAGCAATTACACGCTTCACTGTGCTACCCGGAGATTCTTGGTTATGATCTGTCCGCCACGTTCGACGGTAAGTTCGACCTGATCCGAACCGCTGAACTCGGACTCGATTTCCTCGAAGCGGTTACGGCTCAGGGCGGATCCATTGATGGTGCGGATCACATCTCCCGCCTGCAGTCCGGCTTGCTGCAGAGCCAGACCGGAATCTCGCGGCGTCACGGTGTAGCCAAGCACTTGTCCGTCTTGCAGGCGCGGCTGGAAGGCCGTTTGTGACAGAAATGCCTTGGGGGTTATCGTGCCGCCGCCAACAGCCGTGGTGGGGGCTGCGGGCGCGATTGGTGCACTGGGCGCACCGGAGGAGGACGGGGGCTGAAACGCGATGCGAATGTGCACGCCGGCACGCGACACAATGGCATGATCAGCGCCCACGGCGGTCAGTACCGTGCCGGGCGCGATCACCTGTCCAACCGTATACGCCTCTTGCCGGCCGTCGGGCCCAGCCAGTATCGCCGAGCCACGCCCAGCGGGGCCCGTGCGTATGCCAAACAGTGTATAAATACCGGTCGCAGCGAATGCGCTCGCATCTCCAGTGCTGTTTAGGCCGCGAAAAAAGGGATCAACCCGGGAAAGCACCGCAAAGTCCGCCTTGGCCTGCGGCTGGGAAGGTGGCGGCATGCCCATCGCGCCCGCCGGCGTGACTAGCGCCCAAATCAGGCGGACGCCTTGTATGGCAAGCGCCCCGATCAAGGCGAATTCAGCCATTGTCGCCCAAGGCAGCGGCCAGCGAAATATGTCCAAACGGAAAGCCAACGCTTCGTCCTTACGGGTATAATGCGAAGGCACTTTCCCCTGACCTCGGCAACATTTTGTGACGATATCGTTACAGTTGTGTGACAGACGAACGCAAAAGGGCGGCGATGCCGGATCGCCGCCCTTTGCTGAAGTTCCGAACGAACGCTTAGAGAGTCTTGGACAAGGAGAGGGAGAAAGTGGTCCCGGTCGTGTACCGGTTGTTAAAGACGATGTTCGAACCCTGCTGCTGGAACTCCTTGAAATCCTCGTCCAGCAGATTGCGCGCACCAAAGCCGAGGTTGAACTCCTCATCCCAGACCCGGAAGCCCTTGCGGTAGTTAAAGTCCAGCGTGATGCCGGGGCTCTGAACCAGGTCCGGCTGGCCAGGCCTGCCTCTTGCGGTAATGCGATCGCTGACCCAGGTCAGAAGGAAGGTCGCCTGGGAGTTTGCAACATCATCCTCGAACCCAAACTGGATGTTGACCAGATGCTCGGACTGCCCCTGCAGCTTGCTGCCGTTCTTGACATACTCGAGGGCAGGACGGGACGTACCGGAGGCGCTTAGCGGAAAAACCA